>LFRM01139197.1_pt1 | contig 19209 bp, 24 predicted proteins | sample 618341 | NCBI WGS metagenome assembly LFRM01 (sample SAMN03654438, study PRJNA283298) | anaerobic digester metagenome | isolation source: pool of bioreactors CSTR01a, CSTR02a, and CSTR03a thermophilic anaerobic... | place: Denmark: Kgs. Lyngby | collected 2014-05-21 | reverse complement strand
AGCACGGTCGGCTGAGTACAAGTTTCTGGATAAGTTTGCAGACGATATAATTGCGGGTAAGGGTTCCATGTCTTATGACGATAGAGCCTCTATGTATATAGATTCAATCGACTCGACCTTTGATGCGGGAAGAGTAGATGGATACCCGAATGAAGGGACAAAGATTTACTGGGAGTTGTCACCGGGCGAGAACTGTGGAGACTGTATTGATTTAGCGTTGAACAGTCCCTACACGCCAGACACGTTACCGACTACACCAAGAGCGGGAGGTACAATGTGTTTGAGTAGATGTAACTGCCATCTACGGATTAGGTACGACAGGCCGACCAGTATCCCTTTAGACGTAAAGCCAGCATCGAAATCAGTGGCAAAAGCACTTGGAGTTTTAGCTATAGCCAAGGCAATCCAACAGACAGCAAAGGGCGGTGACAAGGCAAAAGTAAAAGTTGCTGACTTGGAACCGGACCTGGAACCGGACTTGGACGACCTTGATTTAGAATCTGTGAAAGTACTGGACTGGAATAAGCTTGATGAGATGGTATCAGCATTAGCTACGTTAAGGATATTGGAAGAGAAAGTACCGCCAGCCCACCGAGTAAAAGAAACTAGTATCGCACTGGACAAGTTTGAGAAAGCAAGTAAAAGTTTGCCAAATTGGTTAGACCCATTCAGCAGAGAGGTGTACGTTTGGCATGCTATTGGAACAGTAGTACTCGACTACATTAAAGAAGCAAGGAAAAGAGGTGAGATTTAATAGTGCCCAAGGGTAGAGGCAGAGAATTGTTTGAAGAGCCTTTGTTTGAAGACATTCAGATTCTGACAGAGGAAGAGGTAGGAAGTGCCGCCAAGGGTGAATCGCCCTACAAGCTGTTAACCATAAGAGGTACAGCAAGTAGAGGTGGTGTCGTCAACAAGAACAAGAGATTGTACCCGACATCAGTACTGGCGAAAGTCACAGAGAAAGCACAAGCCGCCATCAAGCAAGGTAGGCTACTGGGAGAGGTTGACCATCCGGAAGATTACGGAAGCTTAGGAAGAACAGCAATAAAGTTCACCAAGCTGTACATGCAAGGTGACGATATGCTCTTCGAAGGTGAGGTTCTTGCAACCAAGGCTGGAGAACACCTCGCATTGCTGCTTCGTAGTGGAGTGGGGGTCGGCATCTCAACAAGAGGTTACGGTTCAGTTCGTCCTGTAGATGGACCAGATGGTACCTTTTATGAAGTTCAGCCAGACTACGAACTGAAAGGTATCGACTGTGTACTGGAAGCGTCCAACGAGTTTGGCAAAGTGGCGAACTTCGAATCCAAAGAAGGAGGTAAGAGAATGGAATTGACTATGGAAAGGCTCCAGAACGACTATCCAGAACTGTATGCTGAGGTTGTGGAAAGCGTTAAGGAGCAAGTTAAGAAAGAAATGCAGGAGAGTCTTGAAAAAGACTTTGAGTTGAAGGTTTCTCAAGCTATAGAGGAAAAGAAAGAAGAATTGATGGCTGAGGCAAAGAAAGAAGTAATGGAATCTGAAGAGGTAGTTCAGTTGAAGGCTATCGTTGAGGCGGTAGTCAATGCTGTTAAGCCTATGATTCCAGAAGCAAAGACTAAGGAGGAACTTGATGCCGAACTGGTAAAAGCCAACGAGTCATTGCAGGCACAGATTGACACCTTGAATGCAGTAGTTGAGACCTTGAAGGAAGAAAAAGCACAGGCAGAGAAGCTGCTGGAAGAGCAGGAAAATGCCAAGAAGGTAGCTGAAAAAATTGACGCACTGGTAAAGGGACACAGATTTGAGAAGGCACTTAGACAAAAGCTGGCGGCGTGTAAGACTGAAGACGAAGTACAGAAGTGCTTTGAATCTGAAGAAGCATTCATTGCATCGTTAGTTGAGAGCACTATTGTTCCGACTGGTGCTGGTAAAGTTAAAGACGAAGATGCTAATGAAGAAATGTTTTCTGAGGAAATAAAGAGACAGCGCAGACTCGCTGGACTAACAGAAGGAGGTAAATAAGAATGAATAAAATGTATGAGGGCGCACTGGTTCCGTCGTTCCTTGTGGAGAACGAAGCAAGGAGAGAGAAATGGGCACATTTGACTGAGGGACTGGATGACCACAAGAGACTTGCCTTGGAGACCCTGCTTGAGAACGCTGAAAGGTGGGCAATGACCGAAGCCTCTGATACAAGCAACGTGAAAGCGTTCACGACTTACGGATTCCCGCTGATTAGAAGGGTATTCCCGAATTTGATTGCAAACGAATTGGTTTCCGTACAGCCCATGTCAATGCCGACAGCTATGGTATTCTATCTGGACTTCGCATATGGCACAAGCATTAGGGGAACCACTGCCGGAGACGTTATCGGTGGTAACGGTATGGCAAACTTCAATCCGTACTATGCGGGTGGAGTGGTAAGAGGTCTTGTACTTGGTGAGGGCGATGGCGCTACGGTAGCATTCACAGTAAGTGATGCGCACTTGCTTCCTGTACTCGCTAACTCCGCTACAGTTTATGTAGATGGTGTGGCAGTGAACTTCACACTGAGTGATGCGACAACGGGTACATTCACACTTGATGCGCCTCCCGCTGTCGATGCGGTAGTCACTGTTGATTACAACTTGACTACGCCCACTGAAGGCGGAGACAACATTCCAGAGATTGACTTCAATATGACAAGTGAATCTGTTGTTGCCGAAACAAAGAAATTGAAAGCTAAGTGGACTCTTGAAGCACAGCAGGATATGCTTGCGTACCACGGAGTTAACGCTGAGACCGAAATGCTTGCAATCCTTGGCGACGAAATCAGAAGGGAAATCGACAGACAAATTGTTAACGACCTGTACAACATAGCATCAGCTGGTAATGTAAACTGGTCAGCAACAGCACCGGTGAATTACAAGGGTTCTGACAGAGAGTATAAGATGACTCTGTGGGAAGCAATCATTGATGCGAACAACTTGATTTACAAGAGAAGATTCAGAAACGCTACTTGGATTGTAGCTGACCCGGACACTTGCGCAAGACTTGAGAAGCTTGACGGATTCTCAGAAGTGCAAAGAGACTGGGCTGGACAGGCTGGTATGGGACTTGAGAGATTCGGTGTTATCAAGAACAGATTCACTGTTTACAAAGACCCGATGGCACCGGCTGGCAAAATTCTGTTAGGTCACAAAGGAACTAGCATATTCGAGACTGGTTATGTATACGCACCTTACGTGCCACTGTACACAAGCCCAGTATTCACTGACCCGAACACTATGCAGTCAGTTCGTTCAGTAATGAGTAGATATGCTAGAAAGCCATTGATTACTGACCTGTACGCTACAGTAACAATTACTCCGTAGTAGCTGAGGGGCAGGGTTGATGCCTTGCCCCTTTTTATAAAAGATATGTAGCAGTGGATGATTGCACTGCAACTGTAAGCAACTGGAAGAAAGCAACATTAGTGTAGGCTATTGTTTAATTGAACAGGACAAATTTGAGGAGGTAAGAAAGATGGCTAAAGCAAGAAAGAGATTCAAGAACATTACGACTAGGTTACAGGTAATCTACGATGAGACAGGTGACAAGAAAGAAGTAGTTCCGGGTGGAACAATCATTCTTGATGAAGCTTGGGGAAGGAAATTCGCTAGGGTACTTGCACCAGTTGAAGCAAAGAAAACAAGCAAGTAGGGTAGGGGGGTGTAATAGTGACTGCAAATGAATTAGAAGCAAGACTGACGGAATTACTCGGTAGTTCGGGTGCGGGGATGTCAGAAAGCATGTTGCAGTACGCTATTGACTCTGCTCTTGATGACTTGGCTAGGATAAGACCAAAGGTTGGCTATGAGGTAGTTACGATGGTTTCCGGTAAGTCTGAGTATTCAGTACCGGAAGGAACGTACAATGTACTTGATGTTGTGTTCCCAGAGGTGTCTGGCTATGACGGAGACTCCGCTTGGTTTCAAGAGTTTGCGAATATAGGTGACGGAGACCTAAGTACGTTTCATAGTCACTCGCTGGCGGTTATCGTGGCACAGAAGTGGGAGCAGTTAAGTAGTAGATTCAACTATGACTGGGAATACAATCCGGACACAGGCAAGGTACTGATTATGCCAACACCATTGTCCGATAGCAAGATGGTAATGAAGATAGCTTACAAGAGAACCCTTGAAGAAGTACCGCCAAGTTTACTTCAGCCGATTGAGACACTGGCACTGGCTGAGAGCCTACGAATGTTAGCCACCTCGGTGGGCGGTGGTATAACGAGTGTACCGATTGGTATAGGTAATGTTTCGTTTAGTGCGACTCAGCTACTCCAGCAAGCGAACTCGCTAAGAGAAGAGGCAATTAAGAAACTTGGCATCAGTACAGGTGAGGGGGCGGTGATTGTAGGATGATGGATTTTGATAAGTTACCAAAAGGTATGAAGATACCAAAACCTGTAGACATAGAAGGAACAGAAAAAAGCACTGCATTGACTCACGTTGAATTGAACTACAGTAAATTGATACGAGAAGCACTAGATAGCATTAAAGAACTTGATGTTACGGTTGGGTCACTGCGTATAGAAGAAGTTTATGACAATGACCCGATTGTAACTTTAGAACTTGTAGTGAAGACTAGGAGGTGAAGGACTTATGATAAGTGCAAAGCAAAAGTTTGCGATTGACTATGCCATAAGTCTGAATCCCACTTCACTGGTTGTTGAAAGAGTCGAGTACATAGAGCATGAAGGTGGTAGGAAGAAGAAAGAAACCCGGACCCAGCCCCAGACATGGTTGGTTTATCCGAAAACGGATAAGGCTAAGTTCATGCGTGAAGACGCTGGTAGCGAAGATGAATCCGACTGGGGTGCACTCGCACCAAGCACTGCTGATGTAAAGTGGGGAGCCAATGTCACAGACACAGTAGTGATTGATAGTATAGGTACGCTTGAAGTAAAGAGTGGTAGACCTATTATGGTAGGTACAGACTTGAATGGATACCAGTTAGACTTAAAGTTGGTGAAGTAGAATGGTAAAGTTGCATGGTGTAGACGATGTAATTAGGAACCTGGAAAAGTGGGGCAAACAGAAAGAGCATAATGTAACGACAGCGAGTAAGAGGGTTATAGCCCCTATGCTTGAACGGTACGCAAAGGCTAATAGACCTTGGACAGACCGAACGGGCAAAGCAAGGCAAAGCTTACATGCCAAGGTAGTTACATCAGCATCCGGCGTAGAGGTACAGCTACACCACGGTGTGCACTACGGATTGTACTTGGAGTTAAGTAGAGCTGGCAAATATGCGATACTTCGCCCTACGATAGACAGGAATAGGGCTGAAATAGTCCGAATATTGAAATCAGCTTGGGGCGATTAGGATGAGAAAAGCTATACGCCAAAGGTTAATAGAGAAGATTCCAGAAGTAGCGGGAAGAGTGTATGAACCGTCTATGGCTGGACCTTTGACTAAGAAACCGTATATTGTACTGAAGTATGGCGGAGACATAGCAACAGGTATGCGATATGGTTTTGAAGTCCCATTCGAGGTATGGATATACTGTGAGCGGACAACTTTCAAGGAGTTGGATGTCTTGGAAAGTAAAGTCATTCGTGCGTTACTGGGGGTTGACCTAGTAAGTTCAAGTGGACAGACCTTCTCGTTGAAGTATACCGGTAGCAGTTCAGATTTCTACGATGATGACTGGAAAGCACTCACCAGACAGTTGGACTTTAGAACCGATAGAATCAGAGGGGGTTAAAGATGAAGTCAAAAGTTAATAGGATTTTCATTGTCGATGGAATAGAATACAGAATCAAGGAAAACCAAGATGTTAGTAACTTGCCAAAGCATGTACAAGACAAGCTAGTATCACTAGGACTGGTTGACGTGGATAAAAAGTCAACTAGAAAGACTGGAAGGAGGAAGAAATAATGGCAACTCAAATTAAGAGAGGTTACATGAGAGGTTGTCGTGGACTGTTAATCACTGGATTGAATCCAGATGGTAGCATGCCCGAAAATCCCGTTAGACACTGGATTGACACAGCACAGGAAGCCAGTGTCGAAACCGAAGTGGTAGAAGGTGAACAGAGTGACCTTAGAGGTGGCGACAGACTGTTGACTAGAGTAGAAGAGAATGACGTTGTGACAGGTGTGAACCTAAGTTTCACTAACGCAAGATTTGATGCTCAAGTAATTCAACTGTTTATGGGTGGTACACTGATTACGACTGGTTCGGGAGAGACCGAAGAGATTATCGGTTGGGAAGCACCGACCGTTGCGGCTCAAGCAGAGAAGAGACCAGTACAGGCTGAGTTGTATGTACAGTCCTTCAATAGTGAGGGCGGCAGAGAAGCGTACGTGAAGTACAAGTTCCCTTACTGTATTGGTGTTCTAAGTTCAGTAGAGCACAGCGACCAAGAGTGGGGTACACCGGAGTTCTCGCTTAAAGCAAGAGAGAATCCAAGCACTGGTGCATCAGCTTATAGCAAACAGTTCGTGTCAGACCTACCGGATATGCCTTATGCAGTGACTGTTGCTGACGTAGTTGGCGGTGGGACAGCAGAAGTGACTACTAACCCAAGTGGTTTAGTATTGTCCGGTAGTACTGTAACTGTAACTATTGCGAACATTGAAGCTGGGTACGAGTTCGCTAGTATCAGCGTAGTAGATGCAGATGACGAAGTGGTTTCGGTTACTGAAGTTACACCGGGCGAAGAGTACACGTTCACTATGCCTAGGAAGGCTGTAACTGTAACTGTTACCGTAGCAACAGCTGGTTAGAGAAAATAGAATTTTAGGAGGCTATCGTTATGAGAAGGGGTAAAGTTGCGTGTGACAAATGCTCAGTAGAGTTTGATATGTCAGAAGTTGAGGTAAAGCAGGAAAAGCTCACTAACGATAGGATAGGCATGTACTTTGTGTGTCCTGCATGCGGGACTAAGTTCCCGTTTGCAGGCATCACGAGTGAAGGACTTCGCCTGAAGGCTGAGTTGAAAAGTCTCGTCAAGAAGATAGACAAGGCGAAGGACGAGAAGACGAAGGAGCATTATATGAAGAAACAGCAAGAAGTGCTCCTTGTCTATTCGAAGGAAGTAAGTGGACCGTACAATGAAATGGAGGTATTGAAAGGATGACAGAGAAAAAAGTTATCTCGATTGAAGAGATTAAGCAGAAAGCACGGGGAACGGTCATTGAAATATCTGACTGGGAACCCGGAAAGAAGATTTGTGTGCGGGTCAAAGCAATAGACATGACTCCGCATCTACTGTCTATGGAGACTTTGCCGAATGCTTTGAAGGCATCGGCACATGAGATGTTCAACGGAAAACAGTCAAGTGGAAAACAATTGGATGCAATTGCAGGAGCCGTCAACAAAGAGAGTATTGAAGACATGCTTCCGATTATAGAGGGCATCGTCAAGGAAGTTCTGGTAGAACCGACTTATGACGAGATTCAGGCGGTGTATCCGTTAACGCTTAACCAGAAGATAGAATTGTTCAAGTTCGCCATGGGAGGCATAGAGCAGTTAGACTCCTTTCGTAAGGAAATCTGACAAGATGATTGAACTGATTTCGGTAGCCAAGACGTTTGGAGTTAGACCCAGCAGTCTGATACACGGAATCTCAAGCTATGAAGCCTACTGTTTTGACACAGCTTGCCTTGTCTACGTCATTGAAATGGAGAAGGGTAAGAAACCGATAAAGAACATGGGCGATGCTTCGACATGGTTGTAGAAACGTAGGAAGGAGGTGCTACCTTGGCTGATAGTTTAGGTACGATTTACGCTGAGCTACGACTGAGGCTAGACCAATTCAAGCAGGATATACAGACAGCAAGCACTGAGATTAAAGAACTGAAGAACAATGTTTCTGACAACATGTCCGCTATGTCCACTGTTGGTGGAGCTTTGAAGGACGTTGGCAAGTCTATGTCTAAATATGTCACAGCCCCGATTGTTGCGGCTGGAACCGCTTCCGTGTACACGTTCATGCAGTTCGAAGAAGCCATGGCTCAGGTTAAGGCAGTCGGTGGTATGACAAGTGACGAGCTCCAGCGTATGACGGACCTCGCCATGGAGATGGGTGCAAAGACAAAGTTCTCCGCTCGTGAAGCGGCAAATGCTATGTACGAACTGGTCAAGCTGGGGTTTGATGCCAATGAAATGATGACAGCCTTGCCCACAACCATGGATTTAGCGGCGGCTGGCGATGTTGGCTTGGCAGAAGCCGCTGTCATTGTTGCTCAGGCTATGAACATGTTTAACGAAGAAGCAGAGCAGACTACCCGATATGCTGACGTTTTTGCAAAAGCGGCGGCTATGGGTGCTCTTGACGTTACGACATTGGGCGAAGCCTTGTCCTATGCGGGTCCTTCAGCGGCGGCGATGGGCTATTCGTTGGAAGAAACAGCGGCGGCATTGGCTGTGCTCTCGGATGCAGGTATCGACAGCACGAGAGCAGGTACGCACTTCGAAGCTCTGATGCGTGACATGAAGAAAAACGCCATGGAGAATGGTGGGGCGTTGACGTTCCTTGGTAAAGCGGGAGAAGAAGTAGCCATATCCCTGTATGATGCTAATGGTAAGATAAGACCGTTGGTTGACATTATTCGGGACTTAGAGATTGCAACAGAGGGTATGACTGATGCTCAGAGGGATGCGGCTCTAGCGAATGTTGCCAACACGCACGGGTTACGTGGTTTGAATGTCTTGCTCGGCAAAGGAGCCGATTACCTGCAAACGTACACGGACGAGATTTACAATAGCTCAGGAGCTGGCGAGGAAATGGCAAGGACCATGCAGGATACCTTGGCTGGCTCGTTGGAGCAGTTGGGAGGTGCGTTGGAAACCGCAGGTATTGCTATTGGCGAAATTCTTGCCCCTGTGATTCGAGACATTGCTGATGGTATCAAGGCTCTTGTGGAATGGTTTGAGTCATTGTCTCCGACAGGGAAGAAAGTAGTCGTTATTGTAGCGGCAATCTTGGCGGCGATTGGTCCGTTCCTGTTTGCTATAGGACAGTTTCTTGCTATGATTCCAGCTATTGCTACTGGCTTTAGTATAATCAGTACGGTGGCGGCTCCTGTCATTTTGCCTATACTGGGTATCGTTGCGGCGATTGCGGCGGTCATTGCCATAGGAGTATTATTATACAAGAACTGGGATAAGATTAAGGCTTGGGCAATTGAAATCTGGGGTTCGATAAAGGATTTCTTTGTCGGACTTTGGGACGGTATTAAGGAGTGGTTCCTTGGCATTTGGAATGGAATCAAGGATGGCGTTTCAAACATATGGAATGGTATCAAGGATACCGCTTCCCAGGTTTGGGAGACGATAACTACAGGGATTTCGGATGCTCTGAACGCAATTGTTACGTTTTTCTCGGAACTGCCCGCTCGTATTTGGGAATGGCTTGTACTGGCATGGGAGAATATTACGACTTGGGTCTCGGATGTATGGAACTCGTTGACCACAGGTGTATCAAATGCTCTGGATGCTGTTGTTACGTTCTTCTCGGAACTGCCTGAGAAGATATGGACATGGTTAAGCACTGTCATCACGAATATTGCGCAGTGGGGTTCCAACCTGTTCAATAGCGCACGAACGGCGGCTACGGAGCTGTGGGATGGATTCATTGGCTTCATTAAGGACATTCCTGAAAAGGTTGTTGAGATATTCACGAATGTTGTGAATGGGATTAAGAACTTTGGGAAGAAGCTGTGGGATGGTGCAAAGTCAATCGCTTCGAACTTGTGGGAAGGCTTCAAGAGTGGCCTTGGGATTCACTCGCCCTCGTACATTGAAGAAGCCATGTTTGACATAGTTGATGCAGGGAAGTGGATGCTGGATAGCTTGAAGTCCGACTTTAGAACCCTTGGTAATATGAAGGTAAATCCGCCTTCGCTGGCTAACATGGGAAGTGCGCTAAAGCAAGGTATAAGTGAAGTGAGTCGATTTATAGGTGGAGGCCAACAGTTTGCCTTTGCTAGTGCTGTAACCGGTTCTACTGAGCAAGTAGTAAGGCATCAGCATTCCGGTGTATTGGAGATTAGAGGAACGAATGATGAGGGTCAGTTCGTAGACGCAGTGAGGGTGGTTATGGACGAACTCCGAAGGGAGGTTAGGACATAATGACTGGTTTGTACAGCGCAACGGGTGACTTGATTACAAGGTATGTAAATGTAGTACCGAAGAAAGATACAATCAAGGTTGAAAATAGATTGTTTGATGGAACGTTCCATGTTCAGACTATAGGAACCTCAGCTGATTTGTTAGACGTTAAGCTTCAAGCGGTAAATGAATCAGTAAGAGCACGAGTAGATATAGCCGAGGCTACTGCGGAGGAGGTACGTATCGTTTTTGGCGACAGGTATTGGGATGGTATAATAAGAGCATCCCTTAGTTGGGAGAAGGTTGCTGGGGTATTCAGTACAAGTTTTGAATTTCTAGTAATAAGGACCGGAACGCTATGATAAGGGGGGCGGTCAATGCGAAGTTTACCAGAGAGTTTACAGAATAAGTTATCACAGCAGATGCAGACTGTCTATAACGATGCCGACCCCCGCATGGAAGTTATTGTAGCCCGAGCCAGAGCAGAAGTTGTGGACTACACGTATTGGACAGTTGAAACGATAAGGGAAACGAGTGGGCTAGGGGACGTATCCGCTGCCCCTAGACGCTTTAGACCTTATGGTCCTCCGAATAGGCTTTATGAAATACACGTTCATAATGGTGAAGTTAAGACAGCGATTAGAGAGTACCCGGATAGGTTGAAGGACGGTTGGAAAGACCAGTTTTCATTAGGAACAGGTTCCAGCGTGGCAATAGCCTTTGATGGACACTGGGAGCAGTTCCGAAAGTTATGGCGTTTGGTTACAGACGAAAAGCCTTGGTTGTTTTGGGTAGATGGTGACAACGTTCTTTGGAGACAGCACTGGGATGATGTATCCACGAAAATGCAACTGGACACAGATGTTGTCCGCGTTAGAGCGATACGTGCTTGGAAGAACGTAAACATACCGGACAAAGACCAAGGCATTGTGGTTGGGTATATTAAAACAGATGGTACGGTTTGGTACCGTAACTATTGTCAACAAGCGGACTACAGTTATGTTTGGGAGTCTCCGAAGCAACTTACAGATTTCACAGGCACAGCAGTTAATCTGAATTTGTTTTTATCAAACGATTATCGTATGGGGTTTGTGATTGAAGATTCAGCTCATCAGATACATTGGTTCGTGACACCACGGAACTGGGCAGGAATGGCACTTGAACAACACACAATTGCAGTTACTGCAAAAGCAGAAGCGGTACTCACAGAAGTGGAACTCCCAGAAGTGACTTACCATAAAGTATATGAAGAGGAAATCATCACAGTTTCTGCAAATGCTGAGGTTGCACTCTTGTTTGGGGCAACAGATAATACCATTATTGGTTTAGAGAATTTACCTATGACAAGGTTTAATGAAGAGGGAGAAGAATATCAGGACTGGGGATTCCTTGTAAGAGTGACACTGAATTACTTTGCTGTGAATATACCAACGATAACCTTGGTGGATACAGAACGCAATGCCCAAATACCTGTTTCTCATGTTGAAGAAGTTGTTGGTAGTGGAGGTTTTCAGTTTGATGTTTATATTGATGATGTAGCCGCAGAATTTGGTTTGAATACCGTTCAACAGACCGTTCAAGTTACCGTATCAGATGCAGTTAACGAGGCAGGATATACGTACGACACTATGGTTGAAGAGTTTACGCCTGTTAATCTGGTGCCCCCAGATTTACCATTGCCAGAAGTGGAGGCGATATGGAATGAGTAAAGGTTTGGGACAGAAGATAGCTATAAAATTTACTGAGGACTTAGTTGGGAATGTGAGTGGCAAGCCTGACCCAATACGAGGCTTAGGGTGGACAAGGAACGAATTTGAAAAGGCCATAAACACTACACCAAGAACTAATGGATGGAGATTTTCTCCAATCCAAGACATTGAAGTAACGGCATTAATGATATTTTCAGATGTATCGACTGCTGTAACAATGCATCTGTGGAGAGTGCCAGACCAAGCTAAGCTGACTCAAATTACATTTATGAGTAAAGCCGGCGAATGGGCTTCCGGAGAATTGCCAGTCCCCATAAGGTTAATCGCAAACATAGAATATGTTGTTACATCAAACACCCCTATAAACGATGGGTATATGTATAGTGACACTTTGACTCCTGATAAGAGGGGAGACTTTTCACCACATATAACCATGATAGATGCTTATAGAGTAGATAGTCAAAATACCTTCCCAACAGTTAGGCTGACAGGGCCATATACAAATTCAGTAGGTTTTGCTTACAAGATTGAACAAGGTGTAGGAAACGAAGTGGCTTTTACAGTCACTGGCAAAGAATACCAATATGTAAATGGACCTTTGATAGATAAAGAATATAGAGTTGAAAAAGTTGAAAGATACCCGATAGCCAAACTGTGGCGGGATGATTTTAGCGGGCAGATGGATGGGGTTGAGGTTGGAGAGAATGGGTTGCGGCTGGAATGGAGCGAAGATACAGATTATTCTACACCCGAAGGGTATGATATTGCCCTTGTCACTATGGACAAAACCCACCGGGCGGCAATGTATATCAGAGATGTGCTAGTCGCCAAAGGGCATACCGTTACCCTCTACAATACAGCAGAAATCACGGCATCAAATTTGGGCGGGTACGATGCGATTGTCTGCACCCGAAAAGCTGGTGACGCAACAACCGACGGGTACTTAAGGGGCTATATTGATGCCGGAATACCGGTTTGGGTTGGCATAGTGCAAGGCGCGGCAGGAGATTACACAGATTCACCCGTCTGTAACCTTGGAATGGTCGGTAGGGTATCGGTACAAAGCGACCGTAATGGAAGTTATATCCTGGACAGCGGCAGCCCTATTGTTTCTCCCTTCGATACGCCAGAACAAATAAGCACCTATTCCGAGACGACATGGATGGAGGTGGCATACCGCGCTGATGGCTACGCCGGAACCCCGATAGCAAACTACAGTTCGGGCGACAATAGCATAACCGTGCTGGCAATAGAGGAAGGGACAAACGACCTTTTCGGCAACCCGTACGGGGCAAGGTGCGGTTTTGTCGGCTGGATGTATAGTTTGACCACAATAACGCTGACGGCAAACGCGCAAACGATACTGGACAGGTGTATCCGGTGGAGCCTTGCGGCGAGAGTATATTCCGAATCAGGCACCTACACCCCACCGCCCATCGACACGGAAACCTTGCCCCCCGACCCGCGCATCCGCTTTGACACTGTCACGCCGGAGGGAACGTCCATCACCGTTGAATACGCCTGCACCGACGACGATGAAACCCCGCCGGAAACGTGGATGTCGGTAGATGACGAGGACTTGCTGACCATTGACGACGCATACCTCTGGCTCCGCTACACGCTGGAAACCGAGGATACCAGCAAGACCCCGACACTTCTGGCGGTCTGGCTAGAGGAACCTGAAGCACCCGCTGACCAAATAAGATTGGTTATGCATCCTCAAGGGAGGTTCAACAACGTAGAGGGTCCTTTGACCGTTCAGTATGACCAAACTGTTGGTTCTCTCAGAGGAAGAGGTGGACCAGTTGCGGGGTTCACAGAAACGTTTACACCGACAGACCTTGAGCCTAAACCGAACCCGGGTATTGCTGAGAATATAGAAGTTTCAGCTGAAGCAAGCGTTGATTTCATAAAGGTGACGTATAATCAAGCATACGCAGATGAGCAAATAACAGTAAGTGCATCTGCCACAGCAGACTTTATTTATGTTGGTATTATAAATCCATAGGAGGTATAGACAATGAAAGCTAAAGTAGGAGTGAATTTCCATAACAGGTTCGATGTTGTGAAGAATGGTGAGTGGGTTGGTTATGCAGAGAACATTATTCTTGACCAAATGTACAGTGTGATTTGCAACTTTGAAGGCTATTGGTTCTATAGAATATACTTTGGAACAGGAACAGGTATCCCAACACCAGACAGAACAGCCCTATTTTCTCCTTTGGGCTACAAAACTGCTACAACTGATAATATAGTAAAAGCGTTCCCTACTTCCAGCTTCACGAGAAAGATAACCTTATTTCCTTCAGAATATGTAGGAAGAACCATAACAGAAGTTGGAATAGCAACCAGTGGAGGACGTTTATTGACTCATGCAATGTTAAAAGATTCAGAGGGCAACCCCCTAAGTTTAACGAAAACAGATTTAGATGTGGTTGAAATTTATGCAACAGTATTTACCACTATAAATAGTGGTGATGTTGCAGGGACGTATATGACTCAGATAAACAACCGATTGCTTGATTACTTTACAAGCAACAATGAAATGAGCAATCCCGATTTTGTGTTGAGCTCATCCCCGTTCAGAAGTGACCATAAAGGGATATTCCCGTTCAAAAGCTATTCCACCAGTTCAAATAAGACTGTGGACTCTTTGAATAGAAAGACCATTTTCACCAAAAGGGTGGACATAACAGAGATTCCACCGCCAATATTCCAATTTGGCTTAGATGATATTTGTGTCAGAAATGTGTGGACGTTACCAACTTGGGCTGGGCAAGAGTTTAAGGATGTAACACTTGGAGTGGGCGATGGAGAGACTTTGGAATTTCCATTTCCTCAGTATCCATTGTTAGATGCTTCAAGCAATGTTGAAATAAAAGTTGATGGCAATGTTGTGTCTAATTATACACTGAAAAACACACAAAGCCCTTTTACGGAACATTTAAGTTTGCTAGATTTAGCAGATTCCACATACGAGCACTTTGATTCTAGTGTTATTGCCCCTATAAATGGAGTCCGAGCAGGTGTTCAAAATGTAGGTCCTAACAACAAGAGAACTGCCTATTTCAAACTACTCGACCCTACCAGCATAGTTGGTAGAACCATAGAGAGTTATATGTACGGCGATTGGTCATTTACTTGGAGCGCTATAACAAACATGGAAGTTTCAACCTCTGATGACGGTGAGAATTGGACAGTTCTTTATACAGGAAGTGTTTCTAACGGAGCAGGTTATAGAAGCTATACGTTCACAGAACCAGCGAACTATGTTAGGTTGGCTTATTGGAGATCAGGCAGTGACTATGATGCTCGTATATATTGGACACGCTTGTACCCGTTGGATTCAGAAAAACCTGTTGTGGTATTTGACACCCCACCCGCAGAAGGTGAGTTGGTTGTGGCTAAGTACAAGATTTCACCAATGTATAAAAATGAAAATTATGTTTTAGATTTAACAGTTGAACTTCAATTCGGAGAGGGGGTATAGACAATGGCTGGTTTAGCAGATAAAAGAATGACTTGTAATGGATGTGGTAACACTGTATTGAATGAACAAAGATTCTGTGAGAAGTGCGGAACTGCCTTGGATTGGAGCAAATACGTTGAACCAGTACAAGGACAAGAGATGCGTTATGGTACGATAAACTGTCCTTGTGGTCAATCGTTCTACTTTGAAACTGTTCAGACCAGGATTCGTTGTATCAATTGTGGTAAAGAGCATGATGTTTCAGAGTTTCCGTTCAAAGAAGACGTTGTAGCGGTACCAGCGGAGGAAGCCGAATACGAAGATGTGAAGTAATATGCTGTTCTTCGGGTTAATGTTAATATTCGCTTTATGGCTATGCTTGGTAGCGTTTATGCTTATATACGGAAGGTGGTGAGTTTATGCAGTTAAGTTTTGAAGAGGTTGCGGTCATAGGAAGTGGAAGCTATCCAGACTTTGTAGAGTTTGAAAGAACTGAGGGTGAGTTGTTCTTCTTAGACGGAGGGAAAATGTATGGTACTCCGACCGAGAAGTTGCATGGGTACTTTGACAACCCTGTTTGGTTAGATACGCACGATATAGGTCCCGTTGGGGAAACTGGAATGACGAACCTTGAACTGAATACGCTTTCCGGTTTTGGTATCGTCGGTAGCTATACGACCCCGACAGCACAGAAGCTATTGATTTATGAGTTTCAGCATGATATGTCAAAGTATCTAAGCAGTGGAAGCATTAAGCACAGCATAGATTCGCCTATTTCGACCTTCTCGCTCACGCTGGATAACCCGATAGATAGGGAAACGGAGTTTGAAGAGCCAGTTGTGATGAATGAACATCAAGGACTAGTTGCACCGGGAGCAAAGGTTATCTTTAGATTTACGATGGGGGAAGACGACCCGATTGACATGGGTGTGTTCTATGTGGATGACACGGATTTCACAGTCAGGTCAGATACAGTTAGTATCAATGGTAGAAACTTGATTGGCAAGGCTTTGAAAGACCAGACCATAAATGAAGAGGGCAACACCCCGTATACGATTGTAAGTGAGATATTCAAGGAGTTCTTACGTTATGCGAACTTGTTGAATGACCAGTATATCGTACAGACCTCCGGAGAGTATCGTAGGTATGAGTTTGAACCGAACAAAGACATATTGGCTTGTATGGAAGAGATGTTTAAGACTTTGGTAACGTGGAAGATAGAAGAGTTGGTAGATGGCACCATTGTAATTGGTGAGTCTGATTTCAGTGGTTTTCCGACAAGAAGTACCTATCAGTTCCAGCGAGATAAAGACATCTTTAGTAGAAACATCAAAATGGACGATGCCGAAGCATACAGAAAGGTGTGCGTTCACGATAAAGATTGGAACGTTCGAGTGTACGCCCCTGTGGATGCTTATACTGGATGGAATCTCCAGTCGAATAAGACTCTGTTTGTATCGGTACCGGAGGGTACAAGCATGGAAAATGCAACAGAGATTGCCAATGAATTGGCATTAAGGCTTAAGAATGTTGGTAAAATAGAGACGTTTGAAGGACCTTTTAGACCCCAGTTGTTAGTCGGAGATAGTGCTGTAATTATAGATAGTACTGGACAACATACGTTAGGCTTGATAACAGAAATTGTACACAGCTTCGGGAAAAGCGGGTTCAAGACAACCTTTACGGTTGATAGTGGTGGTAGACTAGGAAGAGGCCGTTTGAAAGACTTCATTGAGAAGATTAACAGAAGTGCCTCGGCTGGTTCCATCGCTTATGAGGACATCGCATCGTCAAACCCCGAACCAGCACTATAACGAAAGCATCGGAGGTGGCTTATGGAGTTAGCATACATTAGCGTGTTGGGTACTGTAGCTGGAATACTGTTTGCGTACCTTGGCTACAGGAAAGGGCAACGTGATGAATTGAACAGACAGAAAAATGAATACAAGAAAGAAGGAATAGAGGCAGGAACGTTAAAGGCAGACATTGAGTATATCAAGCGTAGGTCCGATGACATGCTCTTGGAGCAGAAAGAAACGAACAAGAATATCAATGTCTTGAGTGAGCGACTTACGAGGGTTGAAGAATCCACGAAGTCAGCACATCACAGGATTGACCAGTTTACTGAGGATTGTAAGCATTTTCGCAGTAAACATGGTAATTGCTAATTGAAAGAAGGGGGATTACGATGATACTGAAAACCAAGTTTATGACCAGAAACGATTGTTATACCGCAAATAGAAAGATTACACCGAAAGGTATAATGATTCATGCAACAGCGACCCCCGGAGTGATGGCTGGGGACTGGTTTAGTCGGTGGAACAAGTCCTACAAAGCTGGGGAAACGAATAGACAGGTGTGTGTCCATGCCTTCGTAGATGACAAGGAGGCATGGCAGTACCTTCCTTGGAATCATAGAGGGTGGCATGCCGGAGGGTCCGCAAACGACACACACATAGGAATTGAAATGTGTGAACCCGCCGGGCATTCATACACAGGTGGTACAATGGTCGGCTACGATGCACAGAAGCAAGCCAAGTACTTTGAAGCAGTGTACAACAACACAGTAGAACTTGCTGTAAAGTTGTGCAAAGAGTTTGGACTGACGGAAAAGAACATCATAGACCATAGTGAAGGGCACAAGTTAGGAATTGCAAGTAATCATAGTGACGTTGCTCACTGGTTCCCGCGGCATGGTAAGAGCATGGACACGTTTAGAGAAGCTGTAAGGAAGGCACTGGCACGGGACAAAGCAACGGACGTAGTAGAACCTAAGCCTGTGACTCCCGCTCCGCCTGTTGACGACAACTGGGTAACGTACACAGTAAGAAAGGGAGACACTCTTAGTAAGATAGCTATGAAGTACGATGGAATTTCTTGGATGGACATAGCGGAGTTCAACGGACTGAGCAATCCGAACTTGATTAAGGTAGGACAGAAGTTGAAGATACCAGTGAAGGTCATTCAGCCAAGTCCGTACAAGGTTGTAAGAGGTGACACGTTGGGTAGTATTGCTAAGAAGTATGGTTACACGGTCGATGAACTTGCGAAGCATAATGGCATCAAGAACCCGAATTTGATTAGGGTAGGACAGATAATTAGGTTCCCAGAGAAGGTGGTGCGACAGTAATGTGTTCTCGTGATGTAGATGGAGTATTGAAGGCGTCGGATAAGAAAAAGAAGGGTGTTTTCTCCAAGGTAGTTGTGTTGTTAGTGATTGTGCTGAACATTCTATTCACGCTGAAGGTCTTTGACATAATGGAGCAAGGGTTTCAAGAACCGACAGCCTTGATAGCCGCATGGTTCGGATTCACGACAGTAGAACTGTGGAGTCTGGCGAGTATCAAGAAAAGGAAAGAAGCCAAGGAAGAAGCTGAAGCAGTGGCAAAGGCTGTAAACCGAGAGAATATGAATTGAAGGAGGTTCTAAGATGGAAATAGTATTGACGGATTTGTTGAAGCAGATATTTATGTTGCTTGGTATCCTAATAGCAAGTTTCGTAGTAGCGTTGCTCAAGAGGCATTTGGGTGTTGAGAAGCTGAGGCAGATTGAAGCTGAACTTACAGCCAAGCAAGAGATTGTGGACACCGTAGTTCTGTTCGTACAGCAGGTGTACTACGCCTACGGTGGTGAAGAGAAGTACAAGATGGCTCTTGCTAGGGCAACGGATTTGATGAATAAGAAAGGGCTGAAGATTACGCCCGAAGAATTGGAGAGTTTGATTGAGTCCAGCGTCAAGGTAATGAAGAAAGAGTTTGGTGACGCTTGGAAAAGAGAAGTGCATGGTACACCACTCAATGAATAGCAGACTAGTGTGATTCGTCCCCCTTATAGTAGACCCCGCCTTTGAAAATTAGAGGTGGGGTCTTTGCATTTAAAGTCTTATAACGAAGGAAAAAATCTTGCTCATCAGTAAACTTTTTTCGATAAACTATTGACACAAAAGTCATTATACGCTAGAAT
>LFRM01261083.1_pt1 | contig 19244 bp, 19 predicted proteins | sample 618341 | NCBI WGS metagenome assembly LFRM01 (sample SAMN03654438, study PRJNA283298) | anaerobic digester metagenome | isolation source: pool of bioreactors CSTR01a, CSTR02a, and CSTR03a thermophilic anaerobic... | place: Denmark: Kgs. Lyngby | collected 2014-05-21 | reverse complement strand
AGGGTTATTGGTATTAGTCTTGAAGAAATAAAAAATAAAAAAGATAGTGTTTGTATATCTATTGGAAAAGCAAAGGCCAAATCTATTCTTGGCGGCCTTAGAGGAAAATATATAAATACACTATTCACTGATGATATAACAGCAAAAGAAATAATAAGGCTTGAAAATAAAAACACTAATGCATGATCATGTATTAGTGTTTTTATAATTTATAATATAGATAACCCTTTTTTCTTGTTAATTAAGTAACACTTGTAATTTAGATAAAAATATATTACAATTAATTTGAAAGTTATTACAAGCTATGAAATTTATTTCATAGCCAATATTGTACTAAAGAGGGGAGAATAAAATGAAAGCAGTTGTAATGTCAGATATAGCAAAACTAGAAGTTAAGGAAGTTGAAAAACCAAAACCAAAAGCACATGAGGTGCTACTTAAAGTTATGGCAGTTGGAGTATGTGGATCAGATATACCAAGAATAAACGAAACAGGTTCTCACGTATTACCTATAATTCCAGGACATGAGTTTGCAGGCCAAATTGTTGAGTTAGGTGAAGATGTAGAAGGATTTGAACTTAAGGATAAAGTAACAGCAGCACCTATATTACCGTGTTATAAATGTGAGTGGTGTGACAAAGGTATTTACGCACTTTGTGAAGACTATAAATACTATGGATCTAGAAATGATGGAGCTTTTGCTGAGTATTTAGCTGTAGATGCTAGAAACCTAGTAAAATTAAATAAGGATACTCCTTATGACTGGGGTGCAACAGTAGATCCAGCAGCAAATGCAGTACATACTTTTTTAAGAGCAGATGTTACAAAAGATGACAGCTTAATAGTATTTGGAATGGGAGCTATAGGACTTTTTGCAGTTCAATACGGAAAAGCTATAGGAATCAAAAATATTATAGCAGTTGATGTAAACGATATGAAGTTAGATGCAGCAAAAGACTCTGGTGCTAACTATGTTATTAATGGAAGAAATGAAGATGTTTTAGAAAAAGTTAAAGAATTTACAAATGGCGAAGGTGTAACTGTAGCTCTTGAAATGTCAGGTGCTCCTATAGCTCAATCTCAAGCAGTAGAAGTTGTAAGAAAAAGAGGAAGAGTTGTTTACCTTGGAATTAGCCATGCTGACTTGAATTTTGAAGGACATGTTGTTGAGAAAATATTAAGAGGAGAAGTTGCAATTTTAGGAAGCTGGAATTCATTTTCTGATCCTTTTCCTGGATTTGAATGGACAGAATCAGCAAGACTTATGGATGAAAACAAATTAAATCCAGATAAGATAATAACTCATAAACTAACTTTAGACGATGTACCAGCAACTTTTAAAAAGATAGCCAAAGAACCATTTTATTTTAACAAAATAATGTTTTATCCTCATGGTAAGTAATTTAAAGGGAAATAAATAAAAGAAAATACTTAAAAAAGGAAAAGGGTGAAGAGAATGAAAGATAATTTATTTTTAGGCGTTGATTTTGGTACTCAAGGTGTTAGAGTTGGCATAACTGATATGGAAGGTAAGATAATAGAGTCTGCAGAAGTTAAATATGCAATTAAACACGGATCAAAAGGTTTTGTTACTCAGGAAGTAGAGGATTCATGGGAAGGATTTAGAAAAGCCCTAAAAGAATCTCTTGAAAGCTGGGAAGTTAACAATGACAATATCAAAGCTATATCCATTTGCTCAACATCAGCAACAGTAGTTGCAGTAGATGACAAAGGAAATGCACTTGATGATGCTATTATGTGGATGGACATAAGAGCTAGAGACCAAGCAAGACGTATAAATGAAACTAATCATCCGGTATTAAAACAATGTGGAGATGCAGTTTCTCCAGAATGGTTTCTTCCTAAAGTTTTATGGCTAAAAGAAGAAAAAAAAGAAGTATACGATAAAGCTCATAAAATAGTAGAACAACTTGATTTAATTAATTTTAGACTTACAGGTAACTGGACAGCAAGTAAAGTTAATGCTGTATGTAAATGGAATTACATAGACGGTAAAGGCTTTGACGATGAGTATATGGACCTAATAGGTCTTGATGACTATAAAGATAAAATAGTTACAAATGTACTTTCAATGGGAGAAAAAGTTGGAAACTTAAGTCCGTTAATTGCTAAGGAGTTTGGACTAAAAGAAATACCTATTTATCAAGGTGGAATTGATGCTCATATAGGAATGATAGGAATGGGCGTTGTTAAACCAGGAAAAATGGCTGCAATAATGGGAACAAGTTTTGTACAATTACTTTTCACTGACTCAGACCTTCCTGTAAAAGGAATATGGGGACCTTATAAAGAAGCTATGGTTGAAGGATATACTCTACTTGAAGGTGGACAAGTTGCATCAGGATCAATAATCAAATGGTTTGAAAAGATTTTTGAAAGAGAAGGCTACGAAGCCTTTAAAGAAATTCAAGAAAAAGCTGCTAATGTTCCAATGGGTGCAAATGGTGTAATGGCAACAGATTTCTTCCAAGGAAATAGAACTCCTTACAAGGACAGTGATCTTACAGGTACTTTCCATGGACTTACACTAAACACTGAAAAAGAAGATATTTACAGAGCTATCATGGAATCAGTTGCTTTTGGATTTAAGAATATTATTGTTAACTTTGAGAACAGTAACGTAGAAATTGATAAAGTTATAGGAACTGGCGGAGTAACTCAGGATAAAGTTTGGATGCAAATTATAGCAGACGTGACAGGCAAAGAATTCATAATAAACGAAAATACTAATTATGGAACAATTGCTGGATGTGCTGTTATTGCAGCTACAGGTAGCGGAAGTTACGAAAACCTTGAAGAAGCTGCTGATAATATGGTTCATGAAAGAGAAACTGTATATCCAAACCTTGAAAATACAAAAGAGTATGAAAAATACTTTGCAAAATACTTAGAACTTTATGAAGCAGTTAAGGATATAAAATAATTTAAATTAGGAGAGTTTATAGAATGGAAAAACTAAATAAATATATAGATCATACAATACTAAAGCCAGATGCTACTAAAGAGGATATACTTAGAATTTGCGCAGAAGCAAAAGAAAACGACTTTATGTCAGTATGTATCAATCCGACTTGGGTTAAAACTTGTTTTGAAGAACTTAAAGATACTGACGTAAAAGTATGTACAGTTATCGGTTTTCCTTTAGGTGCTGGAAAAACAGAAACTAAGGTTGAAGAAACAAGGCTTGCCATTGAAGATGGAGCAAAAGAAGTAGATATGGTTATTAATATTGGTAGGCTTAAAAGCAAAGAATATGACTATATTTTAGAGGATATTAAAGAAGTTGTAAAAGAAGCTAAAGGCAAAGCACTTGTTAAAGTAATTATTGAAACATGTCTTTTAACCGATAGCGAAAAAGTAAAGGCATCAGAACTTTCAAAAAAGGCAGGTGCAGATTTCGTTAAAACCTCTACAGGTTTTTCAACTGGGGGAGCAACTCTAGCTGATGTAAAGTTAATGAGGGAAACAGTAGGACCAGATATGGGTGTTAAGGCAAGCGGTGGAGTTAGAACATTAGAAGATGCTCTTGCTTTTATTGATTCAGGTGCAACAAGACTAGGTGCATCTAGTGGTATGGAAATAATAAAAGAGTATAAAAACAAGTAAAACCTAATAAAAGATAAAAATAGAGCTATAATTATTAGCTCTATTTTTATCTTTCCATAGGTTAAGCTATTCGGATTTATTAATATTTATTAGATGCTTAAGCCTTATAGGAAGATTGACAAAAAAAGAAGCTCAACGTATAATCAAGTAAACCTTTACAAGACAATAAATTAAATACCATAAGGTATTTAAAGATTAAAAAAGGAGAAAAAATGAAGAATATAATGATTTTTGGAGATTCAAATACTTGGGGATGGGATCCTTCAAACGACTTGGTAGATGTAATAAAAAGGTGGCCAGATGATGTAAGATGGCCAGGAGTGATGCAGGATATAATTGGAAATGAATATAAGGTTATTCAAGAAGGTTTAAATGGCAGAACAACAGTGTGGGATGACCCTATTGAAGAATATCGTTGTGGTAAAGATCATATTATCCCTTTACTGGATACTCATGCACCCTTAGACCTAGTCATTATTATGATTGGTACAAATGACTGTAAAGTCCGCTACAGCGTTTCAGCTGAAGATATAGCTAACGGAGCTGGACTTATTCTGGATAGAACATTAGCACAAGTTGGTGCTTTTGGGCCTAATGGTCCAAAGGTATTATTTGTAGCTCCGCCTCCTTTAGGTCCTGTTGAAAAAGGTATTTTTAGTACTATGTTTAAAGGCAACAGAAAAAAATCTGAAGAAATGGGCGCTTATTATAAAAATGTTGCCGAGTCTAGAGGAGTAGCTTTTTTTGATGGGGGAACAGTTGCTAAAGGAAGCGACATTGATGGGCTTCACCTATCAGCAGAATCTCATAAGGCTTTAGGAAAGGCAATGGCGAAGGAAGTAAAAAAAATATTATAAATTGATTTTTTATTTTCAAACTTTAACTTAAAAACAGATTGAAAAATGTAATATAAAAAGAAGAAATTAAAGTCATTAAAAGGCTATAATATCTTCTTTTTAATTTTTTACTGATTTTTATACTTAACTTACTCACTTTAAAATATGACTTCATATATTTTAAGTTTGCTTTTAAAGATTAAGAAAATCCTATTTGAAATATATATTTATCTGTGATAATTTAGATGCTAGGAGCTGATTAAAAAATGTTTGACGAGAAGGATAGCGCAACATATAAGAAAATTTAATTTCCCTTATTTTTTGGTTTAGGTGGAATAATGCTGCTTTATACTCTTGATGGAATGATTACAACTACAGCTTTTATCACTGCATTTCTTATCCTGTCACTTGGTAGCTTTATTTATGCTTTGTGGAATATTTGGCAGATGGTAGAAGCAAAATTAAGACTAAAAATATATGGATATATAGCTATTTTTACTGTATTTTTTCATGGAAGTACATTTATTATTGATTCATATTTTCAAGGAATCATCTCTACAGTTTATGGATTTCTTTAATTGTTATCTTTTGGAATTGGCTAACAAGTGACTCAAGAGAAAATGTACTAAAATAATGATAAACTTGTTTAAACTGGGTTTTATAGGAGTTATTATGGATTTAATCAAAGGTTTCTTTGAACGAGGAATAGAGATTGACATTATATTAATATATTATCTTATCATGGTAATATTTTTTTTAGCTTTTTGTTTTTTTTATTTTATGCCTGAAAAGAAAGCATTAAAATTTTTTACAGTTAGTTTAGGTTATAGATCTAAAATGGAGTATTATAATTGGAAGGAAACACTTAGAAGACAGAAAATATTTTATATAGTAGGAATTATTTATTCGATTTTCACCTTAATATTAACTAAAGTATATGGGAAAAGAGTGGCTGAAGGTGGCATCTGGATACTAGCCCTTATACTATTTTTATTAGCAATTTGGATAGGTCCTGTAAAAAAATCTAGAAAAAAATAATTTAAACTTAGAACTTACTATAATAATAGATCTAGGTATATCAGCCATTAGTATTAAAATTATTAATGGTTTTTTCATTTTGGTAATTATAAATTTCGAAAAAAAGACTTGCAAAGAGAGAATTGCAAATAATGATAAGTACTCTTTTAAGAAAACACTGAAAAGCGATTTATGACTAGCAGCTGATTTCAGATAATATAAATATATATAAATAAGATTAAGAATTTTTGAAAGCTATATAATATAATAGACAGAGCTAATATAGAAAATAAATTATAGGATATTAAAATATAATTCAGGAAAGGATGGTTATAAATGAAAGTGTTTTTAATTGGTGAAAATATAGGCTATTCTAGTTCTCCAAAGATTCATAATGATTATTACAATAATCATAATATAGATTTAACTTATAGTATTCTAGATTTAAAAGAAAATGAACTGGATGAATTTATAAGAAAAGTTAAAGAGGAAAAAACTAATGTTCGCGGCTTTAATATTACAAAGCCTTATAAAGAAAATATAATAAAATATTTGGACTTTAAAGATGAAAATGTAGTTGAAACTAAGGCTTGTAACACAGTTTTAGTTAAAGACTCTAAACTTTATGGATATAATACTGATATCTACGGATTTACAGAGAGCATCAAAGAAAACAATATAGATTTAAAAGAAAAAAATGCTTTAATACTAGGCAGTGGAGGCGGAGCTAAAGCAGTCCTAAAAGGGTTAAAATTACTTGGTGCAAATATTTATATGGCCTTTAGAGACAAAAGCAAAGAAAAAGACTTTGAGGGTGTTAAAAAGTTCTATAGTCTTCAAGATATAAAAACCACTGAAAATTTTAATATTATAATAAATGCAACTACTCTTGGTAATATAAATCATGATATAAGTCCCATTAAGCTAACAAAGTTTACCAAAGACACTTACCTTTATGATCTTAACTATGTGCCAGAGAGGTCTACTTTTTTAAGAGAGGGAGAGAAAAAAGGACTAAAAGTAATTAATGGGAGACTAATGCTAAAGCAGCAAGCTTTGAAGGCTATAGAAATATGGACGAAAAAGTTTTAAATTTTTTAAGCTATGGAAGAAAAATAGGTGCTTCTGATATTATTTTAAAAGAAGATGAAAATATATCTTATAGGGTAAAAGGAAAAGTTGAGAGAGTTAAGAGAAAAGTTACTAGTGAGGAGATGGACTCTGTATATATTAATATGAAGCCAAGTGGTTTTATTTACGAGTATGCTGATCCTGTTTCAAATTATGATATAGCTTTTGAATATGAAGGCAGATATAGGGTAAATTTATTTTTATCTAATGAGAAAAAATGCGCTGTTTTTAGAATAATAAACTCTGATATAAAAAGTTTAACAGACCTTTCTCTTCCAAAAAATATCTCAGATATGGTTAAAAATGATAAGGGTTTATCTCTTGTTGTAGGAAAAACAGGTGCAGGTAAGTCTACAACTCTTGCCGCTATAATAAAGGACATTTTGGAAACAGACCAGTGCCATATTATAACCCTAGAGGATCCTATAGAATATATTTTTGGAAATAATAGAGGGATTGTTACCCAAAGAGAGCTGGGGAAGGATTTTTTGTCATTTGAGGAAGGTATATATCAAAGTCTTAGGCAAAGTCCAGATTATATTGTAATTGGTGAGATAAGAAACTCATCTTCTTTAAGGGCAGCGATAATGGCAGCAGAGGCAGGCCATGGAATTATAGCAACAATGCACTCTCTTGGCGCAGAAAAAACAATAACAAAAATGCTTTCTATGTTTCCAGACTCAGAAAAAGATTTTTTTAGATATGAAATAGCAACAAATCTTAATTTTGTATTATCTCAAAAATTGTATTATGTAAAAGAACAGACAAATTTAGACTATGAATTTCTTAGAAATACAAAATCAGTATCAAATACTATTAGAGAAGGAAGGCTTAATCAAATTAATAATATTATCATGCTAAGTGAAAAAGATAATATGAAAGCTTTTGACACTTAAGATTAAGATAGAGAGTTTAAATAATGGGTTATGTAGGCTATAGCTTTAAAAGATAAATAAATTTAATAGGGAATATTAAACCAAAGAGCTTTTCAAAAAAACTAGTCATTAAAATGCTAGCTTAGATGAAGCTCTTTTAAGCTTTGCTATATTTAATAAAAAGACAGCGTCAGTTTATAATATGTGGTAAAATTTAGATAAGCTTTATTTTAAAAAAGACTTATTACAAGAAATTTTAACAAAATATGCTTAAATACAAGGATATTAGGCTCAAATTAACAACTTAATGTGAAATTAGCCATATTTGTTTATATTCACAAAAAAAGAATGTATAATTAAAGATAAATTATTAGATTTTTAACACTTAAAAAAGGAGGATATGAAAATTGAATGAAAATCATTTTATAGTAGGTTTAGATATTGGAACTTATTATATAAAAGCCTCCGCTATAGCGACAGAAGACAAAAGTACTGTATATGAAAGTTTAGTGGAATCAACGGATAACTTTTTAAATATAAGAGACAAAAAATATCTAAAACAGCAAATAGTTAATAGCATAGCTATACTTGAAGAAAAAATAGAAAATAAAATTAAGCATGTTTTTTTAACAATAGACCCTGAATTTACTAAAATGAAAAAATCTGAAGGTATAATTTTACTTGATGAAATGCCGGTAGATAAAAAGGATATAATAAGAGCAATTGATAAATCTCTCTCTCAGGTAAAATCAAATAACGATGAAATAATAGATACTGTCATTTCAAGATATTTAGTTGATGGTGTTAGTTATGATAATCCAATAGGAGTAGAGGGCCGGGTTTTAGAAGTGCAATTAAAAGCTTTTTTATCTGACAGAGATTATGTGGAAAGGCAAAATAAACTTCTAAATTCTATTGGACTTAATTTAGTTGGTGTTGGTGTTTCAAATAATACAGCTTCCAATATATTACTTACAGATAAAGATAAGGAAAATGGAACTTTCCTAATAGACGTTGGAGCATCAAAGACTAGGGTTAGTTATTTTCTTAATAACGAACTTAAAAGTATTGAAGTTTTTCCTTTTGGAGGACACAGCATTACAAATGATATTGCAATTGTCCTAGAAAAAAGTAGAGGAGAATCTGAAAAGCTCAAAAAGAGTATTTCTACCTTAACTGATAAGAATGTGATAGACAGTGAAAGCTCAAATGTGGATAAAGATGATCAAAAGAAAAATGAAGAACTAGAAATCTTAGATGAAATTATAAAAGCAAGAGTTATTGATATGATGGATAATATAAACACCTATATTAAGAGTGAAGAAAAAAATTTATCTGGTAAAAAAGCAGTTATACATGGTGGTGGGATAGCAAAGATCCGAAATATTTCTAAAACAGTTAACAATAATTTAATAATACCCACAAATGTAATAACTTCTGATATAATTGATGGTAATAGTATATTTACTTTTCAAGTAAGTGGACTGGTTTATAGTTTACTCGAAGTACTTTCTTATACTGTATATGATGTAGACGAGAGTGAGAAAAATGTTAAAAAACCTTTTACGAGTAATATAAAAGAAACTAATGATATAAAAGAAAATGTAAAACAAAAAGAATATAAAGAATACAATGATGCCTCTTATTTAACTGAGGATCAAGATTTAATAGCTGATAAAAAAGAAGAAAATGATGAATATGAAAAAAGCGAACCACTAACTTGGTTTCAAAAATTTATAAATAAATTTTTTAAATAAGGGGGATTAATCGTGATAGATTTTGATTTTGAATTAACTGGACCAGCAGAACTCAAAGTAGTTGGGTGTGGTGGTGGAGGAAATAATGCAGTAAATAGAATGATAATGGAAGGCCTTGAAGATGTAGATTTTATAGCAATAAATACAGATAAACAGGCTTTAATGCAATCAAGTGCACATCATAAAATTCAAATTGGTGAGAAATTAACTAAGGGTTTAGGAGCGGGCGCTGATCCAGAAATTGGAGAAAAAGCCGCCGAAGAATCTAAAGATGAAATAACTGCAGCTCTTAAGGGCGCAGATATGGTATTTATAACAGCAGGTATGGGTGGAGGTACTGGAACTGGTGCAACTCCTGTAATAGCAGAAATAGCAAGATCAATGGGTATTTTAACTGTTGGTGTTGTTACAAAACCCTTTGTGTTTGAAGGTAAAACTAGAATGAGAAATGCAGAAGTTGGAATTGAAAAGTTAAGAGGAGAGGTTGATAGCCTTGTTATAATTCCAAATGAAAGACTTCTTATGATAGTAGATAAAAGAACTACATTTACAGAAGCTTTTAATAAGGCTGACGATGTATTAAGACAAGGTGTTCAAGGAATAACAGACCTTATAACATTTAATGGTCTTGTAAATCTAGACTTTAATGATGTTCGCACAATTATGATTAATAAAGGTGTGGCTCACATGGGAGTAGGAATTGGAAAAGGCGAAGATAAAGCGATTGAAGCTGTTAATCAAGCTATTTCATCTCCACTTTTAGAAACGAGAATTGATGGGGCTACAGGTATCTTAATTAATGTAACAGGGGGAGAGGACCTTTCACTTATGGAAGTGACTGAGGCTGCTGATATAGTTAAAGAGGCAGCAGATCCAGAAGCAAATATAATTTTTGGAGCTGTAATTGATCCAGACCTAAAAGATGAAATAAAAATTACTGTTATAGCAACAGGTTTTGATGAAGTTCTAGTAAAAGTAGAAGATAAAGATAAAGACGGAAAACTAGAAGAAACAGATGAATCTGAAGAAAAGCTTGTAGAAGATGTAAAGGAGCCGGAAGATCAACTTGAGATACCGCCATTTTTAAGAAATAGATATAAATAAAGGGGGAGGCTTAGCTTGAAATGCCCATTTTGTAGTTTTACTGATTCAAAAGTTGTTGATTCTAGATCTACAGATGATTCTACATCTATAAGAAGGCGAAGAGAATGCCTGTCTTGTAAAAAACGATATACTACATATGAAAAAATAGAGGATATTCCAGTACTTGTTATTAAAAATGATTCTACAAGAGAACATTTTGATAAGCAAAAAATTATTACAGGTCTTATTAGAGCATGTCAAAAACGGCCTGTTTCTAGAAATGACATAGAAGAAATTGCAAACAGTATTGAAAGAAAAATTTCCAATGAAATGTCATCTGAAATATCATCAAAAGAAATAGGTAATATGGTTATGGAGAGGCTTAAAGATTTAGATGAAGTATCTTATGTAAGATTTGCTTCAGTTTATAGAGAATTTAAAGATATAAATACTTTTATAGATGAAATTGAGTCTCTTAAGAAAAACTAATAATTTAAATTAAAGTGTTTAAGTTAACAAGGCCAGGCCTTGTTAATTTTTTTAGGGTTTTTTATAAAGTTTTGGAGGGGAATATAGATTATGAATACTGAAACTATACTTATCATAGATGATGAGAAACATATAATAGAGCTTATTGAGTATAATTTAAAAAGTAGTGGCTATAATACTTTGCATGCTCTCAATGGTAAAGAAGGTTTATCGAAAGCAAAAACAGAAAAACCATCTCTTATACTTCTTGATTTAATGCTCCCCATTATGGATGGCATTGAAGTTTGTAAAGAAATTAGAATGGATGATGATATAAAAGATATTCCAATTATAATGCTTACAGCAAAGTCAGAGGAAGTTGATAAAATAATAGGCCTGGAACTAGGAGCAGATGACTACATTACAAAACCTTTCTCTGTAAGAGAGCTGCTTGCACGAATAAAGGCTGTCCTTAGAAGGATAAATAAAGATGAAGAAGAAAATAAAACTTTCAAGTTTTCTGATGTAGTTATTGACTATGATAAGCATGAAGTTACAAAAAATGACCTTATTGTAGACTTAACTTTAAAAGAATTTGAGCTAATTGATATGCTTGTAAAAAATAGAGGTAAAGTTTTAAAAAGAGAAGAAATACTAGATGAAATATGGGGATATGGTTATGTGGGTGAGACAAGAACAGTTGATGTCCATATAAGGCATTTAAGAAAAAAACTTGAGAACAATGACAAATATCCAGAATATATAGAGACAGTTAGGGGCATTGGATATAGATTCAGTGATACGACCGATGAGTAAAAAAATAATAAGATCTTTTCTTATTACGATTTTTCTATCTTTGTTTTTTTTAAGTACTTTGTTTTTTTTAGTTTCTAATATTGAAAGAGTAAACCAAACTGATAGTGAACTTTCAAGGTTAAATTCATTTTTAGCCAGCTATATTGAAAAAGAAGATACAAAAGATATAGACTTTGAAATATTCGATATGATGGATAAAGATATTAGGGTAAGCTATATCAGCGGTGAAGGAAAAGTTTTGTTTGACAGCGAAAAAGAGGTTTCTTTTGGAAATCATAAGGAAAGAGAAGAAATCATAAAGGCTAATAAAGATACTAGTGGTTTTAGCAGAAGAAAGTCAGAAAGCCTTGGTATAAAAATGGACTATAAGGCATTAAAACTTGAAAATGGTAATTATATTAGGACAGCTATAAAGTCTGAAAAAAGCTATTTGTATGAAAATATAGGTTTTTATATAGTTCCTTGGATACTTGTTATTGCTTTTGTATCTTACTTAGTATCTAAAAAAATAGCCGACTCTATTATAGAGCCAATCCTTGAGATGACTTATGCTACTGAAAGAATAGCAAGCGGAGAGTATACAAAAAGAGTAAGCTTAAGAAAAGAAGAGGAGCTTTTAAGGCTAGGTAAGAATTTTAACAATATGGCAGAAAGTCTGCAAAATGCCTTTAAAGATAGTGATGAAAGACAAAGTAGGCTAGAGGCCATTATGAAAAGTATGAACTCAGGAGTTTTTGCCTATGACAATAATAATGAAATAATACTAATAAATCCATTTTTTAGAGATATTTTTGGAATTTATCACGAGGTAATAGGTAAAAATATTTATAATGTAAAAGAGATGAAACCAATTATAGAATCAATGACTTCGGATAAAGAAATGGTAGAAGTTAGAATAAAAAAACCTTTAACAAAAGATATAAGAATAAGATCTGCAGATATTTTCGGAGAAGGTTATACAAAAGTTGGAACTGTTGTTGTACTTCAGGATATTACTGATCTTAAAAAGTTAGAGAAAATGAGAAGTCAGTTTGTTGCAAATGTATCTCATGAACTTAAAACACCTCTTACAAGTATTATGGGGTTCACGGAAACTCTTAAATATGTGGAAGATGAAAAAACCAGAAACAAGTTTTTGGATATTATAAATGAAGAAAGTGAAAGGCTTACAAGGCTTATTAATGACATATTAACCCTTTCTGCAATAGAGCAGCCAAAAGATACGTCACTAGACGAAATGATAGATGTCAGCTATGAGACCCGTAGATTATTTAATATGATAAAGCCTCGGGCAAAGGAAAAAAATATAGACTTTATTTATAATATTGAGGAAGGTATAAATACCTTTGGTGATAAAGATAATTTCAAGCAGCTTGCTATTAATTTAATGGATAATGCGGTTAAGTATACAAAAGAAAATGGAAAAATAGAGATCGATCTTTATAAAAAAGATAAAAGTCAATTTATATTTAAAGTTAAAGACACTGGAGTGGGAATTTCAAAAAAGCATTTAAATAGAATTTTTGAAAGGTTTTACAGGGTAGATAAAGCAAGGGACAGGGTAATGGGCGGAACTGGACTTGGACTAGCTATTGTAAAGCATATAGTTTTAAGCTTTAACGGGACTATAGAAACAGAATCAATTGAAAATAAGGGTACAACATTTATCGTTACTATACCTATAAAAGATAAGAATTATAATCTCATTTAATTTATTTAATATAAGTTTAGTTGTGATGATGGCTCTTGGTGCAGCTTGCACTAATGGCACTGACTTAGATACTGGACCTGATGCTGATGCTCTTATAGAAACTCCAGCTAACTGATAAAATTAATTATAAGCAGACTCTAATTCTGAAATAAAAAAAAACTAGTACTTTTTAAAAAGTGCTAGTTTTTTACTTTCTTAGATTAAAAGTACATATTGATATTTTAAGCTTCCAGATCCTTCTAGTTTCATTGTCAGTCTTTCTTATTCACTCGTAAATTAACCTTTTTTCAGGTTAATGATATACATACGACTCAAGTGTTCCTATCTATTTATTATATAATTCATTAAAAGATTCACATTTAAATGAATCAAACGATATAATTCATTTGATAATGAATCTTTTAATGGGTAAATTTTACTTTAATATTTCTCTTACATATATTAAATCTATCGACATTTTACAAAACTATAATGATGTAAGTGATAATGACAGACAATATACTTAGTAATGTACCCAATAGATAGTATTCTGAAAACTGGGGGTTTTCAATTATCTTATTATACCTAGCAATGGATTTGGAAGTTAAGACAAAACCAATTGCTGCATATTGATTTTGTGAAATCATTATAATAATAATCAATCTTTCCAATATTCCAATTAATGACCCTGCCCCAGGATGACCTTTTTCCTCATGACTAACTGTTATTGGTTGATACTGACTTAAAAACTTTTTTATTGTAATACTAACTGGTTTAATAATTATAATTATAGCCAGAATCCAAGTAACCATAAACTTGGCATCAATATTTAAAATGTCTGAAATACTCTGAAATAAGTTTGTGTACTCAATTGTTTCATATAATAAATTAATTCTTACCGTTACTATTAGGATAGTAATTATATGGATAAGTTGATCTAAAATATATAAAAATTTTTTTCTTTTTCTCTTTATTTTATTATTTTTGCTTAAGTAAAATTTAAACAAGTCAACAAAGAAGTGAATTAATGATACTAAAATAGCCCACTTTAAAAAACTAAAACCGAGAATAGTAATAACTATAAGAGCTATTGAAAACAAGTAAATAAAACTATGGACTAATAGATCTTTAAATGATTTTTCTTTACTATCAGCTAATTTATTTGTTTGTAAATAAAAATCACCTAGAAAATGTCCAATTAAAAATACAGATAAAGTTACTTTAAACATCTAATCATCTTCCTTTTCTGACAAGAATGAGTTGATATTGTCTATGGCTGACTTATAAGTATAAAAATTTGAATTATTGAGACCTTTATTCACGCTAGATTGTGTGATTCCGAGTTTTTCAGCAGTCTTATATTGATTTTCTTCACTTAGTAAATAAGCATAAATTATTTCTGTTTGCCTTGAAGTCCACTTAGATTTTAATACAGTACAAACAGAAAAAAGAGAATTTAATAGTTTATCTATTTCAGCATTTTTATCTTGTGAAGAAATGAGAATGTTTGCTTGCCTTGTTGAGTATTGATTTTTGATAATTTCTAATTTTTCTATCATAGTTCTTGCTCTATGATACGAAGATCCATCTATCTCAGAAGAGTATTCAAAATTTATTTCAGTACTAATCTCTCCTACACCAATGCCGAAACGTAAAGATATTGGTGACATTTCCATTTCGATATCAAAGATAATGTTCATAATATTATTTTTACTTTTAAGTAGACCTTGAAACTCATCACCCAAAGTAATTGTGAACTTAGATGCAATATCCTTTGCATATTTATTATTAATCTCACTAAGTACTTTTTTGAGTCTAATTTGAGTATTTTTCCGATCTATTATTTTTTTTGAATCTATCATATCTCCAATAATAACAGTGTATTTCTCGAATTCATAGCATTTTTCCACGGTATTCACCTCTATTTCTATTATATCAGAACTAATAATTCACCGCAAGATGAATTATAGTACAAAATTCACCTTATGATGAATTACTATATAAATCATAAAAACTTCATAGACTTAACTTAAAGCAAATTGCTCCACCTAGCTTAAAGTCTCAAACATTAATCCTGGAAAATAAAAATATTCTAGAAGAGCTAGTGGAATCATTATTTATAGATAAAATCTTTTAAGAGTCCATGGGTATAAAAACCGTGAAGACTATTTGGCAAATTACCCAAAGTCTATAGCATTTAGTCTCACTCACTAACAAAGTTAAATTTTTACACTATTAATGTATTAACAATTAAATAACAGAATATTGATTTAATATAAACAAAAATAGGTTATATTTGATGTATAGATAATACTGGTTAGTATGGAGGATAAAATGAATAAGAAAGTAATACTATCTTTATCTAGTTGTTTAATCTTTTTATTATTAACTGGATGTGGACTTTTAAATAGGAGTAATAAAGATTTAGAAGAGCTTATTAATGTTTATACAAGAGATGCTTCTTCTGGAACTAGGGAAGCTTTTGAAGTTAAAGTAGGATTTAAAGGTGACCTTACAAATCAAGCTTTTGAAGTAAGCTCTAATGGCGATATGGCAACAAAAATTTCGAGAGACCCTAACTCTATAGGCTACGTATCCCTTGCAACAAACTTTAGTGAGGGAGGAATAAAGCCTTTAAAATATGATGGATTTTATGCAAGTCCTGAAACTGTTATTTCGAATGATTATGACTTAACTAGAAATTTTTCTTTTGTTACGAGAAAAAGTGGAGACTTTTCTTCTAGAGATAAGGAAGACCTTTTAAAAGCATTCGTTGACTATATTTTAAATTCCAAAGAAGGAAGGCAGGTTATTTTAGCTTATGGAGGAATTGTAGACGTAGACACAGGTGTTTACTGGGATCAATTGAAAGAAAATCATGAGATTATATTAAAAGATAATAAAGATATAACTATTTATACAGGAGGGTCTACATCTGTTGAGAAAACGTTAAGGGCAGCCCTTGAATCCTTTATTCCTCTAGCTGGTGATTTTGAAATTAATATGAACCATACAGGTTCAGGGGATGGTTATAAAAGAACCTTAGGCTCTGAAAAAGATGGTGCGAACAAAATAGATATAGGCTTTTTTTCAAGAGAGCTGAAAGAAGAAGAGGATGTAGGAGATACATTTCTAAAGGGTGTTTACTGTAAAGATGCAATTGTAGTTGTTGTAAATGGAAATAATGCAGAAATAGAAAATTTAACTAAGGAAAATCTAGGCAAAATCTTTAAAGGAGAAATAAAGACTTTCAAAGAACTTAAGTAGGCTATCATTAGGGGAAAGATATGAAAAAAGATAATAAGATATCCAAAGAAAATGCTAAAGTTGATAAAGAAGAGAATAATAGAAAGAAAAAATATTTAATCAAAAAACATAAAGTGGATTTTTTTGTTAAAATACTGCTTAGATTTATGGTTTTTCTTTCAGCGTCTGTAATTTTTATTATATTTATATTTGTAGTTTTTAAAGGGGTAAAAGTTTTTCTACCTGGCTATGAATATGGCAGATATAGCCTTAAAGATTTTTTAACAGGTACTGTATGGAGGCAAGACAGAGCTGAGTATGGGGCATTATTTATTATTATAAATACTCTGATATCAAGTCTTGGGGCGGCGGTAATTGCTTTTCCTCTTGCTATACTAACGGCTCTATTTATAGTAAAGGTTGCTCCAAAGCGCCTTAAAGAAACTCTTAAAACGGTAATAAATCTTTTAGCTGCTATTCCTTCAGTAGTATACGGAGTTTTTGCATCTGCAGTAATAGTAAGCCTTGTAGATTCATTTGCTAGAGCCCTCGGATTTTCAACCTTTGGAGGAAATTCACTTTTAGCTGTAATTCTTCTTCTTGGAATTATGATTCTTCCAACAATAACTGCTATATCAATTACAGCAATTGAATCTGTAGATAAGGATTTAGAGCTTGGATCCTTTGCTCTTGGGGCAACAAAGATGCAGACTAATTTTAAGATAGTTCTTATGAGCGCTAAATCAGGTCTTTTTGCAGGTCTAATCTTGGGCCTTGGAAGAGCATTTGGAGAAGCTACAGCTGTATCTATGGTAGCCGGTAATAAGTTTTACGGTCCAACTTTAAACCCTTTTGATATAACAAGAACACTAACATCTACAATGCTTGCTGGTCTTAAGGAAACATCAGGCATTGACTATGATATAAGGTTTAGTATTGGAATTGTTCTTATGGTAATTATAGTCATGACAAATCTTATCCTAAACAAGGTAAAAGATAGAATTGGAAGTGACGCTAATGGATAAAAAAAGAAAAATTAAAGATTTTACAAGAAACTTTCTTACATATAGCTCCGCCTTAATAACTGTTTTAATTTTACTTTCTATATTTATTTTTGTATTTAATAAAGGAAAAGGAACTATAAGTATAGCTATGCTCAAAAATGATTACTGGGCTGAAAATTTTAGCGCAGAATTTCCTTCTAATCAAAATAAATCATTTGAAATGCCAAGTGATTTAAAAAAGGGAGAAGTTTTCAGCAGGAAATATGGTTTTTCAGTTATAGATGATAAAAATACTAGTAAGGAAAAAATTATTGTAATTGAAAGAATAGAAAAAGATTCTATTCTAAACAGGGCTAATAAAACTCAAAGCCCAGGTAAAAAACTTCAAATAAGCCCTGGCGATGAAATTCAAAAGATAAGCTTTATCTCCAGCATGGGTGAGAGAAAAACAGCAGGGATGCTGGTAGGGGATACTGCAAAAGATATGATTCTTTCAATAGAAGATGGATCAGAGATAAATTCTATGTATTTTAAAAGCTCAAGTGGTGGTATATATGGAAGTTTAAAGGCTACTTTCTTACTAATTTTTGTAAGTCTTCTAATAGCCCTTCCAGTTGGAGTTTTGTCTGCTATATATTTAAATGAAATTGCTAAAGAAAATAAACTTACAAATCTTCTTAGAAACTCTATAGAGATGCTCTCAGGAGTTCCAAGCATTATATTTGGACTTGTAGGTATGGCGATTTTATTTCCTATAACTCTCTTATTTGGAGCAACAGGGCCAAGCATCTTACTTGGATCTTTAACTATGAGCGCAGTTTTACTTCCAGTTATCATAAGGCAAACAGAGGAAGCTTTAATCGTTGTTCCAGACGGTCTTAGAAATGCTAGTTTGTCTCTTGGAGCAACTGACACCCAAACTATATTTAAGGTAGTTCTTCCAAGAGCTCTTCCTGGAATCCTTAGTGCAGTTCTACTTTCTGTAAGTAGAATTATAGGAGAATCTGCAGCTCTTATTTATACAACAGGAACTTTTGTAAATGATGATCCAAAACTTAAAGAAGGAGCAACAACCCTTGCTGTTCAGATCTGGTCTGTAATGAATGGAGAGCAGCCAAACTTTGAACTTGCTAGTGCTATTTCAATAGTAGTACTTGTTATTGTCTTATTTTTAAATATTGTTTTCAAGCTTTTTTCAAATAGATTATCTAAGAAATGGAGTGGTTAAATGAATACTTTTACAGTTAAAAATTTAAGTGCATATTATGGTGATTTTCAGGCCCTTAAAAACATTGATATGGAAATAGAAAAAAACAAAATAACTGCTCTAATTGGGCCTTCTGGATGTGGTAAGTCTACTTTTTTAAAATGTTTTAATAGGATGAATGATTTAGTAGATAGTTTTAGTCATGAAGGAGAAATTTTGTTTAACGGAGTAGATATATACGATGAATCAGTTGATGTTGTACAGCTCAGAACTAACATAGGTATGGTTTTTCAGCATCCCAATCCATTTCCGATGAGTATTTTTGATAATGTTGCCTATGGACTTAGGGTTCAGGGCATAAAAGATAAAAAAGTTTTAAATAAAAAGGTTAAAAATTCTCTTAAAAGGGCGGCTCTCTACAGCGAAGTAAAAGATAGACTAAAAAAGAGTGCTATAAAGCTCTCAGGAGGCCAGCAGCAAAGAGTTT
>LFRM01113272.1_pt1 | contig 19245 bp, 14 predicted proteins | sample 618341 | NCBI WGS metagenome assembly LFRM01 (sample SAMN03654438, study PRJNA283298) | anaerobic digester metagenome | isolation source: pool of bioreactors CSTR01a, CSTR02a, and CSTR03a thermophilic anaerobic... | place: Denmark: Kgs. Lyngby | collected 2014-05-21 | reverse complement strand
TGAAATTCAACGGCTTTTTCCCACGCTGATTTTTCCATGCACATTTGCCCGACCTCCTTAGGTTTCAATAAGCGATGGGCTCGCGGCTTCCAAGAACCCGCTACCTCCAAGAACTGTTTTCGGCGCATGTAACACTCATTTAACTATTCGTGCTACCAAGGAGCCAAATTAAAAAGCACAAGGCGAGCCTTAACCTGGTTTTCCATGCGTGCTACCAATTATAAAAAACGTAACACCCATAACTTCTACACATAAACATATTATTCCTGCCATAAAAAAATATTTTTTATTTTTGGCAGTTTAAAAATTCTGTTTGACAAAAGAGAGAACAAGGTATAAAATGTATTTTGAAAATCAAACAATATAACATTCCAACCATTTGAATTTGAGGAGGTTTTGTCTTGAGCCTTATTGAGGAGTTGACGGATGAGCTTCTGCTGTTTTACAACAGCTTTGCTTCCTGGGAAAGTTCGGTCATCCGTTCCAGCGACTTGAGTGTTTCCGAGACCCATGCCATTGAAGCCCTGGGGCAGCACGGAACGATGAACATGAAGTCCCTGGCCAGCCGGCTGGGGGTGACCACCGGCACAGTCACGGTAACCGTGGATCGCTTGGAGTCCAGGAATTACGCCAAGCGGACCTCCACGAAGAAAGACCGGCGGGTCAACCTCATCAGCCTGACGGAGAAGGGACAGCAGGTTTTTGAAGAGCATCATCGTTTTCACCTGAGCCTGACGGAACAGATGGCCGCTTGCCTTAGCGAGGAAGAAGTCAAACAGCTGCTGGAGATTATTAAAAAAATAAACCGGGAAATTTTCTAAGCCATTTTCGGGAGAGGAGCAAAGTAAATTGATTGGCCGATACAGGGAACACAGCCCGTACAGAGAACTGCTGCAGGCGAGAGAGTTTTACGCGGTCGCATTGGGGATCTGTTTTATTGCTCTAAGCCTCGTTTTTGAAAAAAAGGGCTTTGATTTTTGGCCCGATCTATTCGCCCTGGGCGCCCTGGCCGTTCTGGGAGGACCCATCATCCTGGAGGCGGCAAAAGGCCTCCTGCAGAAGGAAATGAATGTTGATGAACTGGTTAGCCTGGCTATTATCGCCTCGGTAATAATCGGGGAATACCTCTCCGCGGCGGTGGTCGCCCTGATCATGGTCCTGGGTTCCCTCCTGGAGGAGTTTACCGCCCAAAGGGCCCGTTCCGCCATTGACTCCCTGATTCGGCTGGCACCCGACAAGGCCGTAGTCCTGCGCGGGGAAGAAGAGGTGCCAGTTCCCGTCGAGGAATTGCAATTGATGGACAGGCTTGTTATCCGCACGGGGGAAAAAGTCCCCGTTGACGGCAGGGTGGTCAAGGGAGAGGCCTTGCTGGACCAGGCTTCCTTAACCGGCGAATCCGATCCCGTGGCGAAAACGGTGGGGGACGAGGTCTATGCCGGAACGGTAGTCTACTCCGGGATGCTGGAAGTGGAAGCCGGCAAGGTAGGAGAAGACACTGCCCTGGGGAGATTGATTCAGCTGGTGCAGGAAGCGGAGAGGCAGAAAGCTCCTTTCCTAAGGATTGCCGACCGCTACGCGCGCTATTTTACCCCCGCCATCATTGCCCTGGCATTGATTGTATTTCTGGTGACCAGGGACGTTTACCGGGCCATCACGGTTTTAATTGCCGGCTGCCCCTGCGCTTTTATCCTGGCTTCGCCTACCGCCGTGGTCTCAGCCCTGGGGAACGCTTCCAAAAACGGCATCCTGGTGAAAGGCGGGGGCATCCTGGAGGAGGCCTCGCGCATCAATGCGGTCCTCTTTGACAAAACGGGAACCCTCACCAGCGGCAAGCCCGTGGTCTCCGCCATCGAACCCATTGGCGGCGCATCGCCGGATTCCGTTCTTTCGGCGGCCGCCGCCGTAGAGAAATATTCCACCCATCCCTTGGCCCGGGCTATTCTTGAAGCGGCGGACCGGAAAAAATTGCTCGTCCCCGAGCCCGCCAATTACAAAAACCTTCCCGGCAAGGGGGTGGAGGCCCTGGTCCAGGGCAAAAGATACACCGTGGGCAAGATCGAAGACGGCGCCCTGCTCCAATTGTCCGGGGACCAAAGGCGGGATCTTGGCCGGGCCGGAGCCGAGTCCAACCATAAGGCGGTGGCGGTTTGGGAGGAAGAGGTCCCCATCGGCATAATCTATTTTGAAGAGGAGATAAGGTGCGGCAACAATGGGCTGGTTAAAGAGCTGCACGATGCCGGCATATCCAAAGTTCAGATGATTACCGGGGACGACGGGAAGATTGCCGCCCAGGTGGCCCAAAAAGTCGGCATCGAAGAATACTTTTATGGAGTATTGCCCGAAGAGAAGCTGCAGCAAGTAAAAAAGCTGCAGCAGGAGAATTATAAAGTGGCCATGGTGGGGGACGGAGTAAACGATGCCCCCTCTCTCGCTGCCGCCGATATCGGCATTGCCATGGGGGCCATGGGAACGGACGCGGCCATCGAAGCGGCCGATGTCGCCCTGATGGGGGATGATATCGCCAAGGTGCCCTATTTCTTTAAACTGGGCAAGGCGACGGTCAGGACCATAAAGTTTAACATTCTTTTTGCCATGGTTTTCAACGTCCTGGCCTTGGCCGCCTCCGGCGCCGGCCTGTTGAATCCCATTACCGGCGCCCTGGCGCACAACATCGGCTCCGTAATCGTGATCCTCAACTCGGCCAGGCTTATACACAATTCGGCCATTAAAAGGCTGGTGCCAGGCACGTCAACTTTGTCAACTTTGTTGATAGGTTAGAAATATAAAAAACAAGGCACCCGGCGATGCAATTCGCGTAGAGTGCCTTGTTCGTTTTTAACCGCCATCCTCGCTCTGCTGACGTGTTGCCTCAGACCCCGTTCCGTTTCTTGAAAAGCCGGCGCCGTCTGTTTCTTGACAACTTGTTGCATTAGCAACATGATATAATTGTTTTGTCAAAGTTGCTCTGATCATAGCAAGAAAGGTCGTGTCGTCTTGGTTTTAGCTCTGGTCATGTTCCTGACAACATATGTTCTACTGCTTCTGCTGCCTAAGTACAGAGCGCATATCGCATTGGCTTCCGCGGCGCTGTTTGTTATACTCGGTATTCTTCCTGTAAACAAGGTTTTCTTTTCGATAAACTGGAACGTTATTATGATGATTGCCGGTACCATGGGCATTGTCTCACTGTTTATTGAGTCGAAAATGCCGTCGCTTCTTGCGGATATGCTCATCGCGAGAATGCCCAACGTCAAATGGGCAATTATTTCATTGGCCTTTTTTGCAGGGATTATTTCCGCTTTTATAGACAATGTGGCAACGGTTCTCATGGTTGCCCCTGTTGCGCTTACCATCTCCAAGAAACTGGGAACCTCTCCAGTGCCAAGCATTATCGCCATCGCCATATCTTCCAATCTCCAGGGCGCGGCCACCCTGGTGGGGGATACTACTTCCATCCTGCTGAGTGGACATGCCAATCTGGACTTTCTCGATTTCTTCATCTATAGGGGGAAGCCGGGCATGTTCTGGATCGTCCAGTTTGGGGCTCTTGCCTCAATGTTAGTTCTACTATGGGTGTTCCGCAAAGAGAAACAAAGCATTGAAGTCAAGGACAGAATAGTTGTTGAAGATTATTTTCCGTCCCTACTTCTTCTCGGGACTATCATATTGCTGATTCTTGCCTCCTTCATTCCTGAAGAGAATAAACCTGCAATTACTAACGGCCTCATCTGTGTCGGACTTTTGGTCATTGGGTTGATTCGTGAGATTATCCGTTCCCGCAACTTAATCTCCCTGAAAAGGACGCTGGGGGAAATAGACTATTTTACGCTATTATTGCTCATGGGGCTCTTTATCGTAATTGGCGGCATTACGGAAGCAGGTGTTGTTGACGAGATCAGCCAACTTTTTGTTAAAGTAAGCGGGAATAGCGTGTTTTTAATGTATACCCTTCTGGTTTGGGCTTCAGTGCTTTTCTCCGCGTTTATAGACAACATTCCTTATGTTGCCACCATGCTGCCCGTTACGAGCGGAATTGCAAGCCTCATGGGGGTAGATCCTACAGTCCTTTACTTCGGCCTTCTTGCCGGGGCGACCCTGGGAGGCAATATCACGCCTATCGGAGCCTCCGCAAATATCACCGGCCTTGGCATTTTGAAGAAGGAAGGGTATGAAGTGGGGGTGAAGGAGTTTATGAAAATAAGTGTACCCTTTACCCTGGCTGCGGTTACCACCGGATACATCCTGGTCTGGTTAATTTGGGCGTAAAATTGCGGCCGTTTAATTCCCCGTCCAGGAAAAGTCTAGGTTCCAGCGTTGCCAGAGCCCGTACAATCCGACCCCCCACGGTGTGGGGGGGCAGCTGGTGTTGGAGACTCCGTACATGAGAATCCGACACGTTGTGTCGGATTATCTGGTGTCGGAGAGGGGACTTGAACCCCTACGGTTTTCACCACACGCCCCTCAAACGTGCGCGTCTGCCTGTTCCGCCACTCCGACATGAAAGTTGTGACAACCAAATTATAAGATTTATAAATCAGGCTGTCAAGGCAGGGCACCCGCCAACATTTTGCTAACCGCCAACGGCGCGCAGGCTAACATTTTACTCCCAGCTACCCGCCGGCATTTTGCTCTCGGAGGAAGTGGGTGGGTTTATGCACAGCGCTGTTTCCCCGACTGAACCTGACTCCAAATTGACACCCGAAGAGCTATGTTATAAAATTAAGGCAATACAGAAAATTCTATATGCTTGGAAGGTGAGCGATGAGCAGCCATTATGAACAGCTGGTGGAGCGATTGGGGTTTGGGGGGTCCAAAAGGCTTTTAGCTCTCCTGGAATACTTGCTCTCTCCGGACCAGGCAGCTATATGTGCTGCCCTGCCGGCCTCAGTAGAAGAGGTGGCGGAGAAAACCGGTCTGGATGTGGAGACGGTTCGGACCAACCTGGATGAGCTTTTCGTCAAGGGGGTGGTTTTTCCGAGAGGCAGTTTCGTGGAGAGAAGCTATTACCGCTTTGCCCGGGATATCATTCAGCTGCACGATGCCACCCAGGCTTCTCAAAAACTGGACCAGGTCAAGGACCGCCGCCTTTTCCAGCTCTGGGAGGACTTTTGCGCCCACGAGATGTATCCTTTTTTGGCCGGTCTCAGCAAGAACCTTCCCCGGGCCATGGCCCGGGTGGTCCCCGCCTATCAAGCCGTCAAGGACTTTCCCGACCTGCAGCCCTGGGAAAACTTCCATGAGATTCTCAAGGCTCAGGAGAAGATTGCGGTGGTGCCCTGTTCCTGCCGTTCCCGGAGCAGTGCTGTCGGCGAAGGATGCGCTTATACCGATGAGCCGTCGAAGTGGAAGTGCCTGCAGTTCGGCCGGGGGGCAGATTATGTGATCGCCAGGGGTTCCGGGAAACCGCTGACCCTGGAGGAGGCCCTGGAGCTGTCCGACCAAATCGAGGAGGTGGGGCTGGTCCATATCGGCGGGTACGACCGGAGCATGTTTTTTAATACCTCGTGCCAGTGCTGCCATGACTGCTGCGAACTCTTTGTCTCCATGAACAGGCACGATGGTGATCTGGAGAAGCTTTACGCCAAAAGCCGCTACGCCGCCTATGTCTCCACCGACGACTGCAGCGGCTGCCAGAATTGCCTGGAGCGCTGCCATTTCGACGCCATCGACCTGGTCCGCACCGGCAAGAAGTATAAGGCGGCGGTTAACGAAGAGAAGTGCTGGGGCTGCGGGCTTTGCGTCCTGACCTGCGAGCCCGGGGCCATCAGGCTGAAAGCGGTACGCCCTCCGGAATATATTCCCGAAGCGGCGGGATAATGCAGGGCAATTCGGAGCCGGTTTCGTAAAAAGCAAAAGATTGGCAAGGGAGGCATGGGGGGCATGGCCAGTATCAAAGGAAAGCAAAAAATGGGGCAGTATGCCGGGGCGGCCGCCGGGACCGCCCCGGCCGGCATTTAAAACCAGAAGGTGAGCCAGTATTTTTCGAAGGCCAGCTTGGCCCAATAGGCGAGGCGGGTGGGCCGGAGCTGAATTATTAAAGGCTGCGGTTCCTTGTAGTAGTGAATCGTAGAATAGCGGGCTCGACCGAACCCGGTGAGCATGATTCAGAGACCTTTCCCGGTAAAGCGGTGGTGCGGCTTTTTCCCGGAGAGCAGCAGGGCGATGTTCCGGGCCGCCACTTCCGCCTGGTAGTGGGCGAAGATTCCCGACTTAGGGGCCCAGGTCTGCATCACCGGGAGCCGGATCGCCGTGGCGTCGCCCACGCCGAAGATGTTCTCCACCCTGGTAGCCAGGGTATGGGGGTCCACTTCGATCCAGCCGCCCTCCCCCGTTAATCCTGAGCTCTCCAGGGCCGAGGGGCCCCGGTGGGGCGGGACCCCGATGAAAAGATCTCCTTCCACTTCCCCCTGGTCCAGCTTCAACCGGCCGTTTTCCAGGGAAAGAACCTTGGCTTCCGTGGTCAGTTTAATATACCGCCGGGCCAGATCCCGGCGCAGGCGGGCGCCTACCAGGGGCCCCGCCAGGGGCTCGGGAGATCTCTCCGGCGTAATCAGGGAGAGCTCGGTGCGATGACGGAGGCCCTTCTTGCGAAGGTATTCATCCAGGAGAAAAGCAATCTCGTACGCCGCCGAGGGGCAGACGAAGGGAATGCTGGAGATGAAGATGACAATCCGGCCGCCGCTGAATTGCTGCAGCCGCCGGCTAAGCCGGGAGGCCCCCGAGAGGCTATAAACGTTGTAAGCCCCCTCCTGAAAGCCGGGGAGGTTCTCCGGGCGGTGCTCCGCCCCCAGGGAGATGATCAGGTAGTCGTAGTCGATGGTCCCCCGGTCGGTTTCCACCTGGGACCGGGCCGGGTTTACGCTCCTTACCTCCGCCTGCCAAAAGTCGATCCCTTTTCTGCCCAAGCGGCTCAACTTCCTGGTCAACTGTTGGGGCCGGCGCTGGTTGACCAGGAGAAAAGGGATGGGGGAGTAGAACTCATGGTTTTCCTTGCGGTCCACCAGGACCACCCGGTGTTCCCGGCCCAGGGTTTTGCGCAGCACGTTGGCGGCCACCACTCCGCCCGTGCCACCGCCCAGGATCAGCACCGTCTTCCCCAAAAAATCACCCCTGACAAGCTGCTTTACTCATAGCATCTGCAGGGGTTGAAAATAAATGCAAATGCAAGGCAAATATTTATCTTTCCCGCTTAGAGCTGCCGAACCAGGTCGAAGCCCTCCCGGATGGCCTCGGTAAATTTCCGGGGGCTATGGGCGTCGCCGATGATATGCAGTTCGGGGACTTTCCCCCCTAGCTCCTCCGCCAGGTCCCGGACGGGGACGGCGCCCACGGCCAGGACCACCGTGTCGGCGGGCAGCACCATGGTATTCCCTTCTTTTTCCACGTGCACTCCCTGGGCGTCCACCTGGAGCACCCGGGCTTGCGTCATTACGTTTACCCCGAGGCGCTGGAGATGTTTCATGATCACCCAGCGGGTGCTGATGCCGATATCCCGGCCGATCTTCGCCTCCATCTCCACCAGGGTGACCTCCTTGGTGCCGCGGTTGACCAGCTCCCGGATGGTTTCAAAGCTTTCCGCCTCGTTTTCAATCAGGAATTTGACCACTTCCGCCTTCAAGGTGCCCGTCTCGGCCAGGGCCACGGCGGTTTCGCAGCCCACGGCGCCTCCCCCGATGACCACGATCCTGCTCCCGGTGGGGGCTCCGGCCAGGGCTTCCCGGGCGGTGATCACCTGGAGGCCGGGCTGGATGGGGAAGGGAGCGGGGGCGGGGCGGGAACCGGTGGCCAGGACCACCACGTCGGGATTGAAGGCGGCCACCTTCTCCGCGGTGGCCTCCTGGCCCAGGACCACTTCCACCCCTTCTTCGGCCAGGCTATGGGTATAATAGTCCACCAGGTTGATAAATTCCCGCTTCCCCGGGGGGACGGTGGCGTAGTGCAGCTGCCCCCCCAGGCGGGAATCCTTCTCCCAGAGGGTTACCCGGTGGCCCCGGGAGGCGGCCGCGCGGGCGGCCTCCATGCCGGCGGGGCCTCCCCCGATGACCAAAACTTTCCGAGGACTGGCCGCCGGCTTAATTTCGATCTCGTGCTCCCGCCCGGCCATAGGGTTGATGGCGCAGAACACCTCCTGCAGGGAGAAGACCATATCCATGCATCCCTGGTTGCAGGCGATACAGCGCCTGATGGCGGCCTGGCGCCCTTCCTTGACTTTGTTGGGGAATTCGGGATCGGCCAGCAGCTGGCGGCCCAGGTTGACCAAGTCCGCCTGGCCGCTTCTAAGGATCTCTTCCGCCACCCGGGCATCGTTAATCCGGTTGCTGGCGATCACGGGAACGCTTACGGCGGACTTGATCCCGTAGGCCAGGTAGGAGAAGCCTCCCCGGGGGAGTTCCCCGGTGATCTGGGGCACCCGGCTCTCATGCCAGCCCCCGGTGACGTTAAAGCAGTCGACCCCGGCCTTCTCCAGTTCCCGGGCGAAGAGGGCCGCCTCCCGGTTGGTGTTGCTGCCCGGGACAAAGTCGTTGCCGGAGAGGCGGACGATAATGGGGAAGTCGGGGCCCACTCTTTCTCTTACCTTCCTGACCACTTCCACGCCGAAGCGGCAGCGGTTTTCCCAGGAGCCGCCGTACTGGTCCGTGCGCAGGTTGGTCAGGGGGGAGAGGAACTGGCAGATCAGGTAGCCGGCGCTGGCGATAATCTCCACGGCGTCAAAGCCGGCCTCCCGGGCCCGGCGGGCGGCGGCGGCGAAGCTCTCCTGGACCATCTGGATATCCTCCAGGGTCATCTCTCGGGGCTCCTCCCGGGTAAGGCGGGAGGCCACGGGGGAGGGGGCCAGAGCCGGCTTTCCGGTGAGCATGGAGAAGGTGTAGCGGCCGGCCTGGTAGAGCTGGGCGCAGATCCTGGCCCCGGCGTTCTTTACCGCCGCCGTCAGCTTCTGCAAGCCCTCCAGGTAGCGGTCGTCGTGCAGGCCGATCATGTTGGGCCCCAGGCCGACGGTGTCGATGGAGCAGCCGCCCACGGTAATCATGGCGGCGCCGCCCCGGGCCCTGGTTTCGTAGTAGCGGATCAGCTTCTCGTTGACGTAGCCCTCCGGGGTGTAGGCGTGGTGAAGGGCCGGCATGCAGATCCGGTTTTTCAGCTGGAGCCGGCCGATCTGAATGGGCTCAAAAAGCAGCATATCTTCATGTTCTCCTTTCCCATGGACAAAGAAGTTTTGGCAACATTTAGACTTATTCTCCGCGCCGGAGCCGATTGCCTGCCCGTCATAATATTTTTTCAAGACAGCAATATTAATCTAGTAAAATATAGTTAACTATGCTAAATATTTAGTCAAATGTGTGGTAAAATAAGGGAGATCACCTGTGGATGAAAAAGGAGGCCCTTATGAGCAGCAATCCTCTTCATCTTCTAATGAATCCCAAATCCATCGCCGTGGCAGGAGCCAGCAACAACCCCATGAAAATGGGGACCTTGCAGGCTCTGAGCATCATCAAGGACGGTTACCAGGGGAAATTCTATCCCCTTCACCCCCGGGAGCGGGAGGTCCTGGGGCACCGGGCCTACGCCTCGGTGTTTGACCTGCCCGAGGCGCCGGACCTGGCCCTCTTTATTGTCCCGGCCCGGCAGGTAGTGCCCCTCCTGGAGGACTTTGGGAAGATCGGCACCCGGCGGGCGGTGATTATCAGCGCCGGCTTCCGGGAGACGGGTCCGGAGGGCCGCCAGCTGGAAGAAGAGTTGAAGGAGACGGCCAGGCGCTACGGAATTCGCTTCCTGGGTCCCAACTGCATGGGAATGCTCAACACCCGGATCTCCCTGAACGTAACCGTTATGGCCTACCGGGTCCCCCCCGGGAAGCTGGGGATCGCCTCCCAGAGCGGAACCTATATCACCCAGACCCTGCCTTATCTGCGCGAGCGGGGCATCCGCCTGAGCAAGGCCATCAGCGTCGGCAACGAAGCCGATATCGATATCGTCGACGCCCTGGAGTACCTGGGGGAGGACGAGGATACCAGGGCCATCTCTCTCTACATAGAAGGGATCAAGGATCCCCGCCGCTTTATCGAGAGCGCCCGCAGGATTACGCCCCACAAGCCGGTCCTGGCCCAGTACGTGGGGGGAACGGAGGCGGGAGCCCGGGCCGGCCGGAGCCATACCGGGGCCATGGCCGGTCCCGATTACCTGTACGAAGGGCTCTTCAAGCAGGCGGGGGTCATCCGGGTCTCCTCGGTGGAGGAACTCTATGCTTTTGGATGGGCCCTGGCTACCCAGCCCCCCCTGCGGGGCCGGCGCATCGCCGTGATCACCAATTCCGGCGGCCCCGGGACCGCCATGTCCCATACCCTGGATGCCGGCGGGCTGGAGGTGCCCCCCTTTTCCCCGGGGCTCCAGGAGCAGATCCGGGCCCATATACCGCCCCATGCCGCCAGCTCCAACCCCGTGGACCTGACCTTCCACATGGAGACGGAGATATTGAGCGAAACCATTCCGGAGCTGATTATGAAGAGCGGGGAGGTGGACGGAGTGGTGCTGCACGGGGCCATGGGGCACGGCTTTATGCGGGCCGTTTTCCCCCATATTCAGGAGATGATGGGGGGGATGGAGCTGGAGCAGTTCCTGGAAAGCATCCAGCAGCCGGATCTGGCCCGCTCCGTGGAGCTGCCCCGCCGGTACAACCTGCCCCTGATCGTTTCCTCCTTCCTCGGCCGGAGCGACAACTATAACCTGGCCTACCAGGAGCACGATATTCCCGTCCTGGACAGCCCGGAAAAGGCGGCCCGGGCCATGGTGGCCCTCCTGAGGCACAAGGAGATCCGGGAGCGGGAAAGGGACGACCTGCCGCCCCTGCCGGCGGTCTCTCCCCGGGCTGCTGAGCTCATCAACCGCTTCCTGGAGCAGGGACGGTTGACCCTGGACGAGTACAGCTCCAAGCAGGTTCTTGCCGCGTACGGCATCCCGGTGCCCCGGGAGCAGCTGGCGGAGACGGAGGCGGAGGCGGTGGAGGCGGCGAAAGCCATCGGCTTCCCGGTGGTTTTAAAGGGCTGCTCCCCGGAGATAATCCACAAGACGGAGCGGAACCTGGTGCATTTGGGCCTGCAGGATTCCGCGGCAGTAAGCGCGGCTTTCCACCGGATCCAGGAAGCGGCGGGGAGCCCCATCCCCGTCCTGGTAGCGGAAACCGTCTCCGGGCGGCGGGAACTCATGGCCGGCGCCCTGCGCCACCCCGGCTTCGGTCCCTGCGTCCTGCTGGGGCTGGGGGGGATCTTTACCGAGGCGCTCCGGGACAACACTTTCCGGCTGGCTCCTTTAAGGTTCTCCGAAGCCCTGGAGATGTGCCGGGATCTGCGCGGTCGAGGGATCCTGGAGGCGGTCCGGGGGATGCCCCGGGTGGACACAGGACGCCTGGCGGTTATCCTGCAGATCCTGGGCCAGGTCATGCTGCTGCACCCCCAGATCGCAGAGATCGACTTGAACCCCATCCTGATCAGCGGCTCCCGCCCCGTAGCCGTGGACGCCCTCCTGGTCCTGGAGAGCCGGGGGAGGGAGGAGGAGAAAGGCGGTTAAGGGAAGGAATATAAAAGGCAATATTCCATATTATTATACTGATGCAGAAAAAAGGGCGGACTGGCGACCGCCCTGACAGTATATTGGCAATTGACTAAATTATATCGTAAATTGTATGATCAATTTTGAAATTAGGACCTGCTCCGGCAGGAGAAAGGAGTAAGGCTAATCCATGTCCGAGATCCGTTTTGATGGCAGGGTGGCGGTCATAACGGGAGCGGGAGGAGGCTTGGGACGGGCTTACGCCCTGCTGCTGGCTTCCCGGGGGGCCAAGGTGGTGGTCAACGACCTGGGGGGCACCTTTGACGGCGTCGGCTCCGATACTGCGGCGGCCCAGAAGGTGGTGGACGAAATCAAGGCCCTGGGAGGCGAGGCCGTCGCCAACTTTGACAGCGTCTCCCAGTGGGAGAGCGCCGTAAAAATCATCCAGACGGCCGTTGATCATTACGGCAAGATCGATATTTTAATCAACAATGCCGGGATTCTCCGGGACAAGAGCCTGATGAAGATGGAGATCGAGGATTACCTGAAGGTGATGGCGGTACACCTCAACGGGACCTTTTTCTGCACCAAGGCGGCTTTTGCCGAAATGCGCAAGCAGAACTACGGCCGCATCGTCTCCACCGCCTCGGCCGCCGGGGTGTACGGCAACTTTGGCCAGACCAATTACGGGGCGGCCAAGATGGGGATTGTCGGCTTGATGAACTGCGTCAAGCAGGAAGGGGCCCGCTACGGCATCCTGGCCAATACCATCGTCCCCACGGCGGGAACCAGGCTTACCGCCACCGTGATGCCTCCCGATGTGGTGGAGAAGGTCAAGCCCGAGTACGTGGCCCCTCTGGTGGCCTGGCTCTGCTCGGAGCAGTGCGACGTCAGCGGCAACATCTTTACCGCCGGGGGCGGCTACTTCAGCCGGGCCGCCGTGGTGGAAGGGCCGGGGGTCTTCTTTGATCCCAGCCGGGAGATCACCGTGGAGATGGTAGTGGAGAAGCTGGACCAGATCAAGAGCCTGGAAGGCGGCCGAGAGTTCGGCAGCGCTCTGGAGCAGACCGGCTACGCCCTCTCCAAGCTGGTCTCCATCTAATCAAGGGAGGAGGACCGGATAAAATGCCGATCGATTTGAAAGTTGTGGGGCGGGAGCTACCCCCGCTGGACTATACTTATACCGCCAGGGAGGTAATGCTTTACGCCCTGGGGGTGGGCGCCGGCAGCGACCCCGAGGATCTGAAGTTTGTCTACGAGAACGGGCTGGAGGTCCTGCCTACCTTCGGCGTCATCCCTCCTTTTCCCGCCCTCATGGGGATCGTGGGCATGGAGGGCTTGGATTTCAGCCTGGCCGCTCTGCTGCACGGGGAGCAGTACCTGGAGGTGCGCAAGCACCCCATACCCGTGGAGGGGAAGCTGACCTCGAAACCCCGGATCGCCAACATCTACGACAAGGGGAAAGGGGCCCTCATCGAGCTGGAAGTGGACACCGTGGACGAGAAGGGCGAGGTGCTCTTTTTTAACCGCTTCGGGGTCTTTATTCGCGGCGAGGGGGGATTTGGCGGGGAAAAAGGGCCCGAGCCCGGCAACGAGCCTCCCCAGCGCGCTCCCGACCGGGTGGTGGAGATGAAGACCCTGCCTCAGCAGGCCTTGATTTACCGGCTGTCGGGGGACTACAACCCCCTGCACGCCGACCCGGCCTTTGCCGCCATGGCCCGCTTTGAGAAGCCCATTTTGCACGGCCTCTGCACCTTCGGCTTCGCCGCCCGGGCGGTGCTGAAGGAATACGCCGGGAACGACCCCGCCCGCTTCCGGGCCGTCAAGGTGCGCTTCTCCCGCCACGTCTTCCCCGGAGAGACCATCGTCACCGAGATGTGGCAGGGGCAGGACCGGGTCATTTTCCAGTCAAAAACCGCGGAGAGGGGAGAGTACTGCATTACCAACGCCGCGGTGTGGCTGCAGTAGAAAGCAGCGGGAGAAGTAAAAAGCAGTCCCGCCGGCTAGTCCGCCTTATACTCCAGGCCGTATCTGAATGCGGCCTGGTTTATTTCCAGCAGGCGGGGAGGAACGGTCTCCCGGATTACCTCTTCCCAGCACTCCCGGGGGAAGGGAAGCAGGGGGCAAAGGATCCCCAGCAGGATCATGTTCAAGACCCGCGGGTTCCGGCGAAGGGGCTCCGCCTGCCCCGTATCCAGGACAATGGTGCGGTGGGCGGCCTTCTTGATCTGCTCCAGGGCATCGGCGGGGTATTCCTCCCGGCCGGTAAGGACGGGGAGGGGCTCCATAACCAGGTCGGCGGTGATTACCGTCCCCCGGGAGGAGAGATAGGGCAGCCAGCGCAGGGCCTCCAACTGCTCGAAGGAGAGAAGGAAGTCGGCATCGCCCAGGGGAATCAGGGGGGAATAGACCCGAGACCCGATGCGGACATGGGTAACGACGCTGCCGCCGCGCTGGGCCATGCCGTGGGTTTCGGCGGTCTTCACCTCCAGATCCTGGGCCAGGGCCACCCGGGAGATGATCTTGCTGGCCAGGATGGTGCCCTGCCCTCCGGCGCCGGCGATTAAAAGGTCGTACTTGCAATTGTTCATCGCTGCTTCACCTGCCTTCCTCGGAGACGGGGATAATAGCCTGCTGCCGGCAGACCTGGGCGCAAAGGCCGCAGCCGTTGCAGAGGGAGGGGTTAACCGCCGCCTTCTTCCCGTCGAAGCTGATGGCCGGGCAGCCCAGGCGCAGGCAGAGGCGGCAGCCGTTGCACTTATCCTCTTTTACGGCCAGGGGCGGGCTGCTCTCCCTGGTGAGCAGGGGGCAGGGGTGCCGGGCAATGATCACGGAAGGTTCCCCGGCGGCCAGCTCCTCTTTCAGGGTTTGGCGCAGGCGGTCCAGCTGGAAGGGATCGACCACCGCTACCCGGCGGACGCCCACGGCACGGCAGAGGGCCTCCAGGTCCACTGCCGGGACCTTCTTTCCCTGCAGGGTGAACCCCGTTCCCGGGTGGGCCTGGTGCCCGGTCATGGCCGTGGTCCCGTTGTCCAGGATGAGCACCGTCACCGGGGCGGCGTTGTAAACCACGTCGATGAGGGGGGTAATTCCGGAATGGAGGAAGGTGGAGTCGCCGATGACCGCCACGGTGCGGCCGGCCAGCTCCGGCTTGGCCAGCACCATCCCCAGGGCGGTGCCGATGCTGGCGCCCATGCAGATGCAGGAATCCATGGCCTCCAGGGGCGGTGTCGCCGCCAGGGTGTAGCAGCCGATATCCCCCATGACGTGGACCTTCAGCTGCTTCAAGACGTAAAATACTCCCCGGTGGGAGCAGCCGGGGCAGAGCAGGGGCGGCCGGGAGGGAATCTCCCGCGGCGGAATCGTCCCCCGGGATTCTCCCCGCACCTTCTCCCGGATCAGCTCGGTGCTGTACTCGCCCACCGCGGGGAAGAGTTCCTTCCCCGTGACTTCAAGGCCCAAGGCCCGAATCTGCTCCTCCATGAAGGGATCCAGCTCTTCCACCACCAGGAGCCGCTTGACGGCGGCGGCAAAGCGCCGGACCAGGCCGGCGGGGAGGGGGTAGCTGAAGCCCAGCTTCAGGACGGAGGCATCGGGAAGGGCCTCTTTCACGTACTGATAGGCCACCCCGGAGCAGACGACCCCCAGCTCCGGGGAGCCCGCTTCTATGCGGTTCAGGGGGCTTTTTTCCGCCTCCTCCTGCAGGGCCTGCAGGCGCGCTTCCACCAGGGGGTGGCGCCGGCGGGCGTAGGCGGGGAGCATTACGTACTTGGGGGCATTCTTCACGTATTCTTTTGGCTCCCGCGGCAGCGGCTCTCCCAGGGCCACCAGGCCGCGGGAGTGGGAGATGCGGGTGCTGCTGCGCAGGAGCACCGGGGTGTCGAAGCGCTCGCTCAACTCCAGGGCGTAGAGGACAAAATCCTTGGCCTCCTGGCTGTCCGCGGGCTCCAGGACGGGGATCTTGGCCAGCCGGGCCAGGTGCCGGGAATCCTGCTCGTTCTGGGAGCTGTGCATCCCCGGGTCGTCGGCGGCCACCAGAACCAGGCCGCCCCCCACGCCGGTGTAGGAAAAGGTAACCAGGGGGTCGGCGGCCACGTTGACGCCCACGTGCTTCATGCAAGTGATCACCCGGGCCCCGGCCAGGGAGGCGCCGATGCCCACCTCCAGGGCCACCTTTTCATTGACGGACCAGTTGCAATGGATCCCTTTGTAGCGGGCCAGGGTCTCCAGGATTTCGGTGCTGGGCGTCCCCGGGTAGGCGGTGCCCACGGTGACGCCGGCTTCGTACGCTCCTCGGGCGATGGCTTCGTTCCCGGTCATGATCTCTTTGGCGGACATTTATTCCAGCTCTCCTTTTTCTACTTCGACAATACGGCGGCTTTTGCCGGTGGTCCGTTCCAGGGACTTGGGCTCCATGAGCTTCACCTTGGGGCCCAGGGAGAGGGTGGAGCGCAGCCGGCTGCGGATCTTCTCCTCCAGCTGCTCCAGCTCCCGGAAGCTGTCGCTAAAGCCCTGGGGAGTAAGCTCCACCTGCACCTCCAGGTCCTTGATAAAGCCCTTCTGGCGGATCAGCACCAGGCGGTAATGAGGGGAAACCTCGGGGAAGGTGGAGAGGACCTCCTCCACCTGGGAGGGGAAGATGTTGACCCCCTTGACGATGACCATGTCGTCGCTGCGGCCGGTGATGTAGTCCATGCGCCGTCCCGTCCGGCCGCAGGGGCAGGGAGAGTCGATTAACCTGGTTATATCCCCCGTCCGGTAGCGCAGCACGGGAAATGCTTCCTTGGTCAGGGGAGTCAGGACCAGCTCCCCTTTTTCCCCGTCGGGGAGCCGCTCCCCGGTTTTGGGATCGATGATCTCGGCATAAAAATAGTCTTCCAGGAGATGCATGCCGTTTCTTTCACTGCATTCCCCGGCAATCCCCGGGCCCATCACCTCGGTAAGGCCGTAATTAAGGGTGGCCTTGAGCCCCCATTCCTTCTCGATCTCCTGGCGCATCAGGTCCGAGCAGGGCTCCCCGCCGAAAAGGCCCAGGCGCAGGTGGAAACTGGCGGGATCGTAGCCCAGCTCCCGGGCCTGCTCCGCCATGTAGAGGGCGAAGGAGGGGGTGGACACCAGGACGGTGGTGTGGAAATCCTGCATCAGGGAGAGCTGCCGCTCGGTGTTGCCGCTGGAGAAGGGGACCACCATCGCCCCCAGCTTCTCCAGGCCGTAGTGCAGCCCGAAGCCCCCGGTAAAGAGGCCGTAGCCGAAGGAGATCTGGGCAATGTCTTCCCTGGTCACTCCGGCCATCTGGCAGATCCGGCTGACGGCGTCGGCCCAGACGGACAGGTCCCGCCGGGTGTAGCCGGAGACAATGGGCTTGCCGGTGGTTCCCGAGGAGGCATGGAGGCGGAGAATCTTTTTCAAGCTCACGGCGGCCATCCCGAAGGGGTACTGTCCCCGCAGGTCGTTCTTGGAGGTGAAGGGGAGCAGATGAATGTCGGCCAGCCCCCGGATATCGACGGGTTTAATCCCGTGTTCTTTTAATTTTTTTTGATAATAAGGACTCCTTTTAAAGATCCGTTCTACCGTTTCCCGAAAGCGCTTCTCCTGGAGCCGGGCGATCTCCTCCCGGCTCAGATAATCTTTATGCATTTTCTGCCGTCACTCCTTGCTACAAAGAATAGATCCGTTCGCCGTCGATAACCTTTACCTGCTTCTCCCTGAGGATGCGCAGGGCTTCGGGAGCATTCTCCACGCGCATCAGGATCAGGGCGTCCTGGGCGGGCTTCTCCACAAAGGAATAGAGATACTCAATATTGATCTGCGCCTCTTCCAGGTAGGTTAAAATCTGGGCCAGCCCCCCGGGCTTGTCGGGGACTTCCACGGCGATAACCTCGGTTTCGCTGGCCATGAAGCCCTTCTCCCGCAGCACCTGGCAGGCCAGGTCCGGCTTATCCACGATGAGGCGCAAAATGCCGAAATCGGAAGTATCGGCGATGGAGAGGGCGCGAATATTGATCCCGGCTTCCCCCAGGACTTGGGTTACCCGTACCAGCCGGCCGCACTTGTTCTCCAGAAATACGGAAATCTGCTTGACCATAAAACTTAATACCTCCTTATGGGTGGTGGCCCCGGTATTTGAATCGAGTCTAGATTAAAAGTCAATAAAATTTACCGCGGGTCAGGCGTTGGTGGCCCCGTTATTTAAAGCAAGTCTTAGAGTTTGCGCTTGTCGATGACGCGCTGGGCCTTTCCTTCGCTGCGGGCGATAGTTTTCGGTTCCACCAGCTTGATCTGGGCGGAGATCCCCAGGGTATTCTCAATCTCCTTGCGGATCAACTGCTCCAGCCCCTCCAGGCCCCGGACGTGGTCCGAGAACATGGCGTCGGAGACCTCAACCAAGATCTCCAGGGTGTCCAGGGAGCCTTTGCGGTCGACTACCAGCTGGTAGTAGGGCTCGGTCCCGCCGATCTCCAGGAGCACGCTCTCCACCTGGGAGGGGAAGATGTTCACGCCGCGGATAATGAGCATGTCGTCGGAGCGGCCGCTCACCTTCTCCATCCGCACGTGGGTCCGCCCGCAGGAGCACTTTTCCCGCTTCAACACGGTTATATCCCGGGTCCTATAGCGGATCAGAGGGAGCGCCTCCTTGGTTATGGTGGTGATCACCAGTTCCCCTACCTGGCCGTCGGGAAGGACCCGGCCGGTGGCGGGATCGATAATTTCGGGGATGAAATGGTCCTCGTAGATATGCAGGCCATCCTTGGCCGGGCACTCGCAGGATACCCCGGGTCCGATTATCTCGCTCAGGCCGTAGATATCGTAGGCGTCAATATTTAGCTTCTCCTCGATCACCTTGCGCATATTTTCCGACCAGGGCTCCGCACCGAAGAGGCCGGAACGGAGCTTCAGCTCCGAGGGGCGGACTCCCATCTCCTCCATGGTTTCGGCGATATGCAGGGCGTAGGAGGGGGTGCAGGCCAGGAGGGTGGAGCCCAGATCCTTCATCATGCGGATCTGGCGCTTGGTTTGCCCGCCGGAGATGGGGACTACTATGGCCCCGATCTTCTCCGCCCCGTAGTGAACCCCCAGGCCGCCGGTAAAGAGGCCGTAGCCGTACGCGATGTGCACCACGGAGTTGCTGGAGGCGCCGCTGCTGACCAGGGAGCGGGCCATCAGCTCCGACCAGGTCTCCAGGTCGCGGCGGGTGTAGCCCACCACCGTGGGGGTGCCCGTGGTTCCCGAAGAGGAGTGGAGGCGCACCACTTCGCTTAAGTCGGTGGCGAAGAGGCCGAAGGGAAAATTGTCCCGCAGGTCGTCCTTGACGGTAAAGGGGAGCAGGGCCAAATCTTTCAGGGAGCGGATATCTCCCGGTTCCACCCCCGCTTCTTTAAACCTGTTCCGGTAAAAGGGGACCAGATGGTAAACCCGTTCCAGGGTCTGCTTCAAGCGCAAAAATTGTACTGTTTCCAGCTTTTCCCGATCCATGGCTTCATAGGTGGGGTTCCACATTTGAATTCCTCCCGCCCAAGTGTTTTGGCTGACTAACCCGTATGTAATTCCATGATGGAAAAAGGGTTTCCTGCTTTGGTGGCGCGGGAAAAAGGATTCCCGTGGTAATTATCGAAATCCTCCGCAAAACAATCCCGCCGCATCTTGTTTTGCACCGCCGGCTTTTTCTCCGCCGGCACCCATTCTTGTGCCTGGCTTCGGGGC
>LFRM01066041.1_pt2 | contig 19249 bp, 24 predicted proteins | sample 618341 | NCBI WGS metagenome assembly LFRM01 (sample SAMN03654438, study PRJNA283298) | anaerobic digester metagenome | isolation source: pool of bioreactors CSTR01a, CSTR02a, and CSTR03a thermophilic anaerobic... | place: Denmark: Kgs. Lyngby | collected 2014-05-21 | reverse complement strand
AGTGCTTTCACTCTTCTAAGCACTAAATTATTTGCCCTTTTTCTCCACTCTATTCTGCTGTCAATGTCCGATTTTCAAATTACTTACATTTCTGTAATATCAACTCGTTGTTTTCATAACTTTTTTGACACTACCGATTGTTTTCTGTTATACTTTCTAAATAAAATTATAGAAAACAAAAAAGACAGATTCTTGCAATATTTTGAAATTTTTATTACTTTATTATTTACTTTTTTGTAGATACACCAACAGAATGAACAAGAAAAGCCGCCTTTTCGCCTTACTCAAATTTTTTAGAAAAAAAAGCTTATAATGGCTGTCATAAATGATGTTACCTTTGAGCGGTAGCAAAACGGTTAAGCAGGAGTGTATTTATTTTAATAGGTTGAATTTATTTTAAAATAACTTATACTGAAAGAGTAAAGGGAGGATATTCATGGATATAAAAGAAGTTACTGAATACTGTTTGTCAAAACCTAATGCTTATATCGACTACCCTTTCGGTCCGGAGCCCGCTGTTTTAAAGGTCGGCTCGAGAATATTCGCGTTTATACATATAATGAATAAAAAATCATACATATCACTGAAATGTGATCCGTTTATATCGCAATCGCTGCGCCAGCAGTACGCTGCAATTGTTCCGGGACATCATCTTAATAAAAAACACTGGAATACAATTGCGATTGACGGTTCCGTTCCGGATAATGAACTTGCATGGATGATAGACCATTCATATGAACTTGTTTATAAACGCCTTTCGAAAGCCGAGAGAGAAAAACTAAACAATGCCGGATAAAAAGCATCACCAGTTTAATACAGCAAATAAAAAAGCCTTCATGCCGCAACTCCAGGAAGATAAACTGCGCGTTGCAGGGCGAAAAAGTGGCACCGGGGTTTAATAAAGCAATTATAAAGCCTTCCTGCACAACGTGGCAGGAAGGCTGTAAACCAACCCATGTCTTTTGTTTTAAGGAATCATGCTTTCGGCCATACTCAACAATTCTTCTTTCGTCAAATCATTTGTCGTTATAATGTATTCTATATAACTGTTGATTACCGTTTCTGTTTCCACTCCGTCTTCAAAAGTCTTAACCGTGCGCTGCCCGCCGGGCTGCAGCTCTCTCATGATTATTTCCTTTCCCCGCCCTTTTTTGTCCACTCCGGTAAAAAGGATATCCCTGCCTTTGATTGTAATTTTTTCGGATTTGAAATACCACGGATCATCCGTATACATATCTTCTCCCTCAAGGATGAAAACATTAAGCACGAATTTTTCATTCCTATCGTTTTTATAAACCATTCTTATCGATCTTGCATTCGAAGAGGTTCCCCATTCTACCGCCGCACCATTTTTACCGCTGTTCGCCGTTTCCTCTTTCAGTTTGCCAAGGATTTCGTCATGGTCATATGGCAGAGGATCAAACGAAATATCACCTTCTGAAAAAACATAGCCCTCGGGAACTTTGGACGGGATCGCGAAATAAATCCCTGCTTCTTTTATCAGCGTATCCAAATCCGTATATTTAACTGGCTGCGAATATGATGTTAGTATTTCCGACGTATTTGGATTTTTCGGTTTTGGCTGTGCTGCGTCGTAATAAATTATGGCTTTGCCGGGTTCGAGGTCCTTAATAAGATTATCGAATTCTCCGTCTATTTCAAACGGTTTTTGGTTTTCGTCATCAAATTCCCGGATCTTAAGAACGACATTGTCTCCATCCTTAAGTATCCACATATTAACGGCTGCAAGCGCAGTTGTCGACAGCAGCAGTGCCGCAGCAATCAAACCAACAGCAAATGCCCTCTTCTTTTTCGCACTATGGGGTTTAGTGCTTTTAATTGAATTAATTACAGAATCGGATACGTCGATTTCAGGCAAAGTTATGCTTTCAAACGCCTGCCTGATTTCAACTTCATCAGTTAACCGCATATTTTTCATTTACAATTACCCCTTTCATTGCATCAATATTTTGTTTTACCTTCTTTTTCGCCCGTTCATATTTTTTCCGTACCGTGCATGAACGCTTCCCGAGAATTTCTGCAATCTCGTCATAGCTCTTTTCTTCCAAAACCCTCAGCATCAAGACGGTTTTGTCTTCCGGCGGCAGCATTGATATCGCCTTTTGAAGCAGCAGACTCAGTTCGTCTTTTTCAACGGTATAAGCTGTTGTGTCGTAATCGGAAGCAGTGTTATCAAGAAGCGGGACAAACTGGAAATACTTTCTTTTCCTTAAACAATCTATACAGTGGTTATACGCAATCCTATACAGCCATGAAGAAAAAGATGTGTCAGCCCTGTAGCTGCCAAGTTTCCGGTATGCTTTTATAAACACCTCCTGAACCGCGTATTCTGCCTCTTCAACGGAACCAAGCATATGCCAGCAGTATTTGAATAAAGGCTGCTGATACCCCTGGACGATATGCCTGTATTCTTCCAACGAGCCCTGTTTTATCAGTTCAATAGCCTTTTCTACCGAGTCCAACTGAACACCTTCTCTCTTGTAAGTACTTACACCATATATAACGAAAAAGGTATGGGCAGTGTGACATAAGCCCATACCCTTATGTTAAGCGTCGTCTCTTAATGTCAATACCTATAACTTCGCGCTTCATTCGAATCTCGCTGTCCGAAACAACAAAAGAGCCTATTAAGAGCGATCTTTTAACTTGTCAGTGACGATATCTTCAATAGTATACATTTCGACCCGCGATACATTTCTATCGGCAAGATAAATAAAACCATCATCAAAAAACAAGGTTCCGATTGCCGCAACTTCCGCAATAAGGTTCCAATTAGTTGTGTCCCAAATTTTAATCTTATTTTTAGCCGCACAAACAAGATATTTATCGGTCATTATCGCACGTCCCAAAGAACATCCGGCATTCTTTATCCGGTGCAGTATTCTGCCGCTTCTTTTATCCCAAACAATAATCGAGTTATCTGCGGATACGGAAACAATATACCCCATAAATGAATAGATATAATGAATATTTCCTTTGTGGCCGGTAAAAACGGCGGCAGCAGAAAGGGTTGATTTGTCGAAGGCATAGATGTTTTTATCAACACCTCCGAAGTATATCATGTTTTCGTCTTGATCGAGCGCCCATATGCTTCCTTTATCTTTGTTCAGGTATCTTACATACTCATAATCATGTTTATCTACGACAACAAGGCCGTTATTCCGCATAGGAAAATAGATATGGTTTCCGTCCGCCAGAATCGTTCCAAGATCAAAATCCGAGCTGTTGTCCGTTCCAAATTGCTTTTGATATATTATTTCATTTGTCTTTTTATCCATTACATGAAAAAAGTAAATGCTGTTGAAATAAATATTATTTTCATCTGCGCACAGGAGCGCCCCTTTATTCAAATTGTCGTTCGGCGGTACAACACAGGAAGAAATGAGTTCTTTGGTTTTTTTATCCCACGTGCTAATATTTTTAGCTATTGATGTATGTATAAAGTCCTGATCAAAGCACATTCTATGAACTCGCGCGGTAAACAACTTGCACTGCTTCTCAATCATTTAAATCTCCCCTCTTCGGATAAACCAGTTTTTATATTCAAAAATCACCCGTCTTTTTTGCTCATATCCGTAGTAGTTCAAAAAAAATCATTTTTCCAATCAATATTATTTTATTCCATATTTATCCATATGTCAATGTGCCTTTCCCAATCCATATTTTCAGCGCAGTAAACAGTTTTGCTCCGGCTTTATCTCAATAAAAACTCAATTCCTGCTGCGTTTTCCTATAATAAACTCAACTCGACTCCAGGCTTTTGCTTCTTTTTTATATATGGCGTTTCCATTAAGATTATTACCTCATATTATATTATAGCAAGACAAAAAGTAGGCTGCTGCGTGAAACCAATACAATTATATTTTCAATGGAGGATTAATCATGTTTGGAATGCAACAGAACCGAAGAATTCCTGTATCCTGTCCCCCGGGATTTTTAGGGCGATATACAGTTCAGCCCGGAGATACGTTCTATAATATCGGTCAAATGTTCAGAGTCAGGCTGGAAGCACTTGCAGTAAATAATCCCCATATACCAAATCCAAATTTAATATTTCCAGGAGACGTTCTCTGCGTTCCCGGCCTTATATCATATCCGTGCTGTGTCATTTTAAACTCTGCTGTTCGCGTGCTTTTTGGTACAGGTGGAACCGCTTTTATCAATTTCGCGCCTCAGGGAGGGCAAGCCGTAAGCATAACAGCAACACTGCCGAGACCTGGAACATTCGGCAATTTTGATATATATACAGGAGAAATATTAATCCCCGACATTGGAGGATTCGGAAACCAGTTATTCCCAACTCCTCAGGATCCGCCAAACTGGTCAACCAGAATTGATATTCCTACTGCAGCACAAATTACCCCAAGCTCAAAAGTAATAATACGTCCTGCAAATTCAATAACGGGAGCATCCGGCCCTGTTATTTTAGAGAGGATTGTTTATTGCAAATTTTGTTAACCTCACACGGTTCTTTTTATACAAATAGATGATATATATATTTACTCGTCTAAGTAGTGTCCCCTGAAAAATGGTTTTTTCGAAAATCTCCAGGTGTTTGAATATATATTTTTAGTTCCTTGACAATTTCATACCGGTTATTCGTGGCCACTATCCCCGGTATTACGTATATCTTACCGCATTTAACAGGTTATAGGTCAAAATACCCCAACCAACCCATGTGCTTGTACCGCTGTGCCCACGGGAAAGACTACGGTCAAGACCGTATTTCCGTTTAAGGAGACTGATTTTTGCTTCCGACCCTGCTCTCCATCGGACCAGGCTTCTAAACCATCGGCTCTTTTCCAGTTCCGAACGGGCTTTGGATTTCTTCCCCTTGGCAGGTATGGCTACTTTCTTTACCCCGGCATCTTTAAGTTTGCTTTCATTGTACTTAGCGCCATACCCCCGGTCAGCAGTTACAGCATCAGGTACATGCCCAAAGGTTTCTTCGTGACGGCCTACACCCGATTGTACTTCCTCTGTCTGCTTGATGATTGCAGCTACCGTATCCAGGGTGTCGGAAAGTCTTTTACTCAAACGCCGGCTTTCCTCAGTATCTTTTTTGCCCAGTTTTTCCAATACTTTGCGACCGGCTTTATGGCTTTCCTTGGCTGTTTGGACCATCTCATCGACAATAGCTTTTACTTCCTGCTGAGATTTGCCAGTCCGGCGGTTTAGCACCTTAACCACTTTTAAAAGCTGCTGTTTTACCTTCCGGGCACCACTCCTGAAACCATTAGTTGCCTCTTTGCTCACGCATTTTATCTTTTTAACTGTTTTGGCAACAGCATCAACGCAATCCTTTAAAAGGTTTGCATCTGAAGGATAGTGGGTGTTTGATTCCACCACCGTAGTATCTACACGAAGTTTTCTGCCACGGATAATCTTTCTTTGGGTGAGATGTTTCATAAGCTTTTGATTTAATTCCTTAATGACATCTTCACCGTACTTTTGATTTAACTTTATCAATGTTGTACTATCCGGAGCTCACTTATCCAGGGGAATGCGGCAGAATTTCTTGAGAATGAGACTATCATTTACTTTACTCTCGAGTGTTTGTGAATGATAAAATAGATTTGACAGTTTTCGGTCAAAAAGATTTTACGTTTTTTACCTGTATTTGTAAATATGATTGTTTTGCTGCTGGAAATAAAACTGCATTTCTTGTTAACATCATAGGAAAAGACATCTGATATCAATTCATGATACACCATTTCATAATCCAAGGGGTTTTTTCAACGGTTCTTACTATTACGGCTTACTTTAACGGCGGACTCAGATTAGCTATTATTGCTGCTGCTTTTACATATACCACCAGTCTTGTTGCAACAGGTATAGCATATATAAAAGTGAAAAATAATATGATTAAATCTCTTGTCATACCGCTATTACCCGGAATAGGCACCATAGTATATTCAGCATCCCAGGGCGGAGTACCGCGCATGTTTATTGCCTATACTGTATGTGTTTGTTTAGCGGCAGTATATTTTAATAAAAAAGTTTTACTTTTTTATAGTTCGATTATATCTGCCATAATTTTAGGATTATATATTATCCGGTATCGCTTCTTGGAGTTAACAACGGCTTTGACGAATTCATACCAAGGTTCGGTATGTTCATATGCGGCTCTGTTGCATTATATTATCTCACAAGTGAAGGAGGCAAGCATTTAACCGAGGCAGTAAACGAGAGTGAAAAAGCATCTGTCCTTAATAAAAATCTTACTGAAATAATGAAGCAGGTAAATATTACTACCGATAGCCTTTTCGAGAATGTAAACAAATGTAACGACAGCATTGAAGAGAATCAGCAGGGCTTGACAAGCGTAACCAGATCAATCCAGGATATTTCCAAGGCCGTCGAAGATAGCGCTGTAGCTGTAAATAATGTGAGCAACTACGTTTCGGACTCATCCCAATTAATAAATGAAACATATTCCATTTCCAAAGAGGTAGAAAAGGAATTCAGAGCAACATATGAAACCATATTGGTCGGATCTAAGGAAGCAGATGAGGTGATGCAGCACCTTGTCATTATGAGAAATTCTATCCACTCCGCTGTCTTGCCGTTACAGAGCTTCAGGAAAAAATCATGGGGACGGTTCTTTTGACACAGTCCCCTTGACACACTTACACATTTGTGTCAAAAGAACCGTCCCCATGACAGTCCCCATGACATTCCATGACATTATTTGACTGTAACCTTTCCGGTCGCTTTTTTACCGGTGATCCGTATATCATATTTATCCGTTTCGGATACCGTTACTGTGAATGTAGTTGACTTAAGGTTATTTCCCTCATATGGTTCGTTGCCTTTTTTCCCTATTATCATAAGGTCAATTTCTCCGTCTTCATGTTCAACTTCAATCTGTAGCACATCACCTTCTTTAAGGGATAATTCGCATTTGTTTTTTGAACTCCACTGCTTGAAATCCATTGTGAATCCTGTCCCATCCGGGTTCTCAAGAATCACGATACTGCCCTTTGACGCGGAGCAATTCGAGAACACTATAATAATTGCAATAAACACCGGCAGAAAAACTATCGGGTGCATATTATTTATCCTCCTTTTTATTGATATTGAATTTAATTTTCCGAAAAACATGACAATACCTCCCCTACAAACTTTTCCCGCTCGTTGATCCATGGATTGTGGCCTGAATGCTCAAACCATACAATTCTTTTATCAGGCGCATCCAGAACCTGCACATATTCCTCGACTAGAGCCGTAGGCGCATTGACATCATACCGGCCAAGGAAGAAATAGACAGGCACATCAAGTTTCTTGTAATCGGTTCTCATATCGATGTCATAAAGCTGCTGGTACACATGATTGTATGTGTTGACGATTCCGCGGAAAAAGTTCAGCTTATCAAGCAATCCATATTCCGATGAACCGACGTCACGGAAGGTATTGTAGCCCGGATTTTGAATCTTTGGATTAGCCGCCATATAAGCGCTTAGATAGTTCAGGTATACTGCGCTTTTCCATATTACATCCTTTCCGTAATACGGTGGTTCGCCGTTTGCGTTAAGCCGTTCAATCAGAGCGATATCGCCTTTGGATTTTGCGATTTCGATAGCCTTAGCGTAATCTATCCGCTCGGTTTCGGCAAAGTCCACCATTTGTCCTGTGCCAATCAACGCACGATATGACTCCGGGTACTTATCTACAAGGAAAATCCCAAGCGCGCTGCCCCACGATTCTCCCACCAGATAGATTTTATCCTGAGAAAAGCGTTCCTTTAAGTACTCAGTCAGAGCGTAACCATTCTCAATATAGGTTTGGGCAGTAATGTTTTTTGTTTTTTCCGCATAATAGGACTTTCCGGAGCCGGGCTGATCCCAGTTGACAACGACAAAATGTTTCTCAAGCTTTGCCAGTTCATACCGTACCGCAGCCATCTGCGTACCTCCGGGACCTCCCGCCAGGAAGAGCAGGACGGGCGCGTTTTTATCCCAGCCTCTTATGCTGATCCACTGCTTCCTGCCGTTCAGTTCGACTTTTATAAGCTCCGCAATGCTGTTTTCGGGCGTGTTCCCGTTTTCATCAACTATACGCGGAGTAGAAGCGGTAAGCTGCGAAACGGTAATCAGCACAGTATTCAATATCATCATCAAGGCAAAGAATATAAGCATTTTTCTAAGGCGTATAAGCTGCTTTGGCTTCGTCTTTTTCTTTAAGCGTGTAATGACGAAGCAAACTGTTTGGAGTATAATCCCCGCGAGTGCGGCAGCAGATAAAACGGTTAAAATAAGGAATAAAACTAATTGAATCATAGTAAACCTCCATTATTGTTTAAAGTATATACTTTCAAGGGCGTTGCCAATCACCGGAATATCGGTGATACGGCTATCCTTGAGAATCAGATTGTTTTGTCCTGTCAGGCGTTTGATAATGCTTATTTTTTCCGTATCATTCAGCGGTTCACGGAAAATAAATAACCCGTGTGGTTTGATGGATTTAATCAGCGCTGGAATGATTCTTTCCAATTCTTTTTCCGGAATATCGTGCAGAACAAAGTGGCAGTATACTGCGTCAAAGCTATCATTTTCAAGTTCCGGGAATTCGCATTGCATATAAATGATGTTTCGGAAGCTGTGCAGAGTTTTGCGGCACGCATTCAGCCATCGACTGGAAATATCCAGACAGGTCAATTGCCCGTGCGGCAGTTTTTTTACAACGTAGTACGCAACCGTTCCCATACCGCATCCGAAATCAAGTACCCTATCTTCTCCTTCAAGAGGCAGCCGGTCGGCAAATGATTTATAGACAGACTTGCCGAAAAGGAGAAACGCGAGCCTGGTCAAAAATATCTCTAACAAAGCCGGTTCATACTTCATTGCTCATCACCTCCCAATAAAAAAATCAGTTGTATAAAAGGCCCATTGCTATCATAGCAACCGAACCTTTCATACAGCTGATATGAATCTTAAATTTACCTTAAATCGTGGGAATTGTAATTCGGAAGGTGCTGCCCTTATTTTTATCAGGATGCAGTGTCAGATCCCCGCCATGCGCCTCGGCGATCTTTTTCGCGATGGAAAGCCCCAATCCGCTGCCTCCGGTTTTGGAATTGCGGGAATCATCGACGCGTACAAAGGGCTTGAATATACTTTCCGCAAGATGAGCCAAAATTCCAATCCCATTATCGCTGAAATCAATAACCGCTTGGTTGTTTTGTACGTTAAGCCTTACGGAAACAAGTGTCCCTTTAGGATTGTACCGCATTGCGTTATTCGCGAGATTTTGAATTATCCGGCTGAACCGGTCGGTATCCAGTATTGCAAAAACGCCTTCTTCGGGAATATCGAATTCATATTTGAACCCTTCGCGCTCGAACTGAGGCACAAGCTCGGCGCATATTTGCCGGATGTATTCGCAGATATCCGTTTTAACCGGCTTTAATAAGAATTCCGGACTGTCCAACTGTGAAAGTTCAAACAGCTCGGTTAGCAGTTGATTCGCCCTTTTGCTGTTATTGAGAATGATCTCAACGTGTTCAATTCGTTCCTGTTTGGTCATGCCTGCCTTTTTCATTAGCAGTTCAGCATAGCCCTGTATGCTTGTCATAGGATTTTTAAGGTCGTGGGAGATATCAAGAATCAGGCGCCGTCTGTCCTCCTCAGACTTCTTGCGCATCGAAACTTCATGCTCAATTCGGGCGGCCATATCGTTAAAGGTATTCTGAAGCTCGGCGAATTCATTTTTCAGACGCAAATCCACGCGTGCCGAATAATCGCCTTCCCGCAAAAGCCTTGTGCCGTCACATAACTTTTTCAGAGGCACAGTTATACTCGCAGCCGTAATTCTCGAATAGATAAAAGCGGTGAGTGCAAGTATCAAAAGATAACACAGCACGACGAAAGCTATAGCCAAACCTGCCCGTGTGAAATCACCGGCAGCGGCTTCTTTATTATACACCAGTGCGAAATCGAGCCTGATTGATGTAGGGAACGTAACAATCAGCCAAAACCCGCCTTTTGGGTTATAGACAATATCGTAATGGTATGGCTTGCTTTTGCTTTCCGTTAAAAATACCGTAAATTCCTCAGCAGTCAGCTTATCTTTTCCGATGGTGTCAAGACCCTTCGAATAAACGAGACGGTATTCCCTGTCGACGACCTGTACGCCGCCGCCGTTTTGCACGACAGCAGAAGCGTCGATCTGTTTATAATCATCTTTTATAATTGCGCTTGCGGGGTATCGGTTTTTTGTAAGTGAACCTGCAATCAATCTGCTGGCAAAGGACAGCAGCATAAGTGCGAGTACCGTATCCAGTATCGCCAGTAGGAATATCACTAGAAAATTTCTTAGAAATTGATTTGACAGTTTTCGTTTTTTCATAAATTTTCGCCCGTATAATGGAGCTTATACCCGATGCCGCGAATGGTTTTCAGATACTTCGGATTCTGCGGATCATCCTCAATCCGGTTCCTAATGCGGCTGATATGCACCATTATAGTGTTATCATCAAAATAGTATTCTTCGTCCCATACCGCCTGGTAAAGCTGACGTTTTGTAAAAACCTTTTCCGGATGTTCTAAAAAAAACAGAAGCAGCTTGTATTCCTTTGCGCCAAGTTCAATCGGCTTTCCATCCTTATAGGCGCAGCATTTTTCTTTATCTACCGACAAATCTCCGTATTTAATAATTACGGGAGATTTTTCTTTATGCGAAAGGTATTCATTATTCCGTCTTAATTGTGCACCTACGCGAGCCACTAATTCGGCAACGGAAAAAGGTTTGGCAATATAGTCATCCGCACCAAGCCCGAGTCCCAGTACCTTGTCTATTTCGTCGGTCCTCGCGGTCAGGAAGATGACAGGAATAGTGCTGTGTTCACGGATTTTACGCAGAAGGTTAAATCCGTCCATTACCGGCATCATCACATCAAGGATAGCCAGATGGATTTCCTGTGCCGCAAGGATACCCCATGCTTCCCTGCCGTTTTGAGCCATAAATACGGTATAACCGTTTTCTTCAAGGCTGATTTTTATTAAGTTCCGGATGTCTTCCTCGTCGTCCGCGATTAGAATATTCATATTGTTTTCAACACCTTCTTCGTCTGCCTTTCTATTCAATAATACCGGAAGTTTCCGTCATTGTGCAATAATTTTTTCTGCGCATCTTTGTTGAGTATTCATCCATGGCTGGAATGCTTATACTGCTTTTTTAAACAAATATCCTATCGGTATGGGATGTCATCCTGACCTTGATGATCTGTCTTAAGAATTAATGGAGTTGGCAATGTTTCTGTAAGCCTATAATTGCCAAAATGATTAGCCACCTCAATATAAAAATTCCACCAGTCAAGAAGATTTTTGCTTCTCAACTGGCGGATATCTTAATACAAACTTATATATTTATTTTGCTATGATCTTGTACATCCCATACAAAAAAGTGTAATAAGGATAGTTCGGTGATATATTTGATGTTTGTTAGTCCGCTAGACGTTTTATTCTTACACCACTAATCCTTATTCCGTCCTTTTTCATGTAATTCCTTGACTATGTACATCTGCCTGTCAAAGTCTGATGAGAAAGAAGGCGGAAACTCAATAGAGATATTTACCTAATATTTTTCCTTGATATAACTGACAAAATCCTTATATATATTTACAGCCGTATTCTTGTCCCTGGTATATGACATCACGGATTCCTTTATTGCGACACCAATTGCCTCCTGTACATCCAAATTGTCGATCGTTTTGTTAGTGAAGTTTTTAATACTATCTTGAGATAAAAAGGCAAATGATTTTTTAGACTTGCTTTTCCTAATATCTTTTTCTGTACAACCCTTAAATAACCTTTCAACCATATCACTTCTATACCGGTATTTTATGCTTTTATCTCCCAGAAATTTTTCCACAACCTGATGTATCTGACATATTCTTTCACCTACCCAATGATTTTGCTAATTGATAGAATGTATTAACAATTTTTGAGATTACATATAAAAATGCCAAAATGTATAATATATTCTAACAAATATATCATGTTATTATCAATTCAATCAACTGCTGCGATTTCTTTGTATCTTCACTACGCAGCATTCCTTTTCCGCATGATGATTCTTATAATTCTTTAAGATAGGTGGCTTTACACACGCTTGTTCCACCTATGAAAGTGTGATAGTATAATTATGGATTTTTTCGGAAGTCTTTGAAAATTATTTACTTTAAAGGATAATGATGCTTTTGAGTAAAAAATATAAAATTATTGATGTTCACAACCACATCTTCCCTGACAACATCGCTGAAAAAGCCGTAGAGAACATCGGCAGGTATTATAATTTCAATATGTACGGTAAAGGTACCGTTGACGCACTGCTGGAAAGCGGCAGGAAGGCCGGTATTGATCGTTATCTCGTTCATTCCTCCGCAACACATGCAGGCCAGGTGAAAGCAATTAACAATTACATCTCTGGCGTTATAAATACCCATAGCAACATGATTGGTTTTGGCACCCTGCATTTCAGCCTTGAAGATATTGATGCCGAGGTTGAAAGGATCATTTCCCTGGGCTTAAAAGGGATCAAACTGCACCCGGAATTCCAGTATTTTGTTATTGATGAACCTGCCATGATTCCTGTTTACAAGGCCATTGCCGGAAAACTCCCTCTTTTAATACATATGGGGGATCAGAACCAGGACTCTTCAAGCCCTGCCCGCCTTGCCCGCATTCTTGACAAGTTTCCTGAGCTGGTTGTCATTGCAGCCCATTTCGGAGGTTACAGGATGTGGGATGATTCCCGAAAGTACCTGCTTGGCAGGAATATTTTCATGGACACTTCAAGTTCGTTAGCCTATCTTGAGCCGGCTGAAGCGGTTGACATGATCCGAAGCCACGGTGCTGATAAGTTCATGTTCGGCTCGGATTACCCGATGTGGAGACACAGGGATGAATTTGACCGCTTTCTCAAGCTTGATCTTTCGGAAGCCGAAAGAAAAGCAATTCTATACAACAATGCGGCCAAACTGTTCGGGAAAGCTTTAGCCGCAGAACATGAATAATGGATGCCTTTCAGAATCCGGTCATCTTATTACCGTAAAAATACCCCGTACGGTTTATACCGTTCGGGGTATAATTATTAAAATTTGTCACGGATTGTCACAGGGACGGTTCTTTTGACACGAAATCAATCCGTTATTTCGCAACGTGAAACAAGTAATGCCAAAATAACTGTCCCAGCAAAAGAGATTTATTCAACCTGGGTTGTCAGGAATATGGGCAGGGTCATCTGCTCAATCTGATCTAAGAGTTCCTCGAGTTCATCCATATGACGGTCTTCATCGTTTAAAATTTGAATGAGGATATCTTTTGTTGCGTTATCACGAACTTCATCCGCAAGCGCAATGGCGTCGTTATAGGCTTTTATTGCGCCTTCCTCCGCAGCGCGATCATATTCAACCTGCTTTGGAACGTCCTTTCCAATATGAATATTACTAAGCTGAGTTACAATTGGAGTTCCACCAAGGAATAGGATTCTGCCGATAAGTTTTTCGGCATGTCTCATTTCCTCAAGTGCACGTTTCTCAAAGCCTTCATGCAATTTACCATAGCCCCAGTCCTCGCACATTTCCGCGTGTACTACGTACTGGTTGATTGCTGCAAGCTCATCAGCAAGCAAAGCATTAAGAGTTTCAATTAATTTTTGGTTTCCCTGCATAATTATAACCCCTTTCTATAAAGTAGAATCAATATTATAAAAGTTTTACTTTACCCATCTGTTTCATTCACATTCGCTGGTTATTTCTTGCCTTTAAAATTGTTATATTGGAATTGATGTTTAATATTTACTTAATACCACTCTTTTATTAACTCAACTCATTTTCTCAAAATTTTTTGGATTGTTATGAAGTCCTGGCACTGAAATCGTCTCTTTTATGACAACAATATCATATGAAATAAACACTGTCAATGAAACAAGCCCCGTGTAACGATCTATCCTGTGTCTATTTTACTCTGAATAAGGTATCCATTTATTTGCATAGTGCAATAAAGTCTTTTGCGCTCTCTGTTAAAAATTTATTTCGATGGTAAATAACAGAAAAACTTCTCTTTAAATGCATTCCTTTTATCCAAAATTGACTGATTTCTTTACGTTCTAAAGAGTCCTTCACCAGTAAATAAGGCAGCACTGATATACCTAAATTTGACTTCACTGCTCTCACAATTGCTTGAGTACTTGTACTTTCCCATGCAGGTTCAATCTTTAATCCGTGTGAGGTCATTGCACTGTCAAAGATTTCACGTCCAGCGCTTCCTGTTTCTCTTAAAATAAAACTTTCATTTTGAAGATTTGAAATCTCAATATATTTTTGGTTAGCAAAGGGGTGATCGTTTCCGCAGATCATTACCAATTCATCATCACGGAATTTATTTTCTATAATGTAAGAGCTGTGGACAGCACCCTCTATCAAACCAATATCAATCTGATTGGATAAAATATATTGTTGAATTTTTTCTGTATTATCTATGATTACTTTAACATCCATCTGAGGATGTATCTGCTTAAACCGGGTTATATAGCCGGGTAACAAATAATTCCCGATGGTAACACTCGTTCCGATACGGATGATTCCTATCGCATCAAAATTTCTGATTTCCTTTTCCATATCCTCAAAAAGTCCCGCAATATGAGTTGCATATTGAAGAAATTTTTTCCCTGCCTCTGTGATATGTAGTCTTTTTCCAATACGATCAAACAGTTTTATTCCATAATAGTCTTCAAGGTCTGATATCGCAAGACTAACAGAAGGTTGTGCAATATGCAGCTTTTCTCCTGCAGCAGTTGTACTGCCTGTTTCGCATACAGCTACGAATATTTTAAGATGCCTTAATGTCATTTGAACCTCCTACTTATAATATATTTATTATGAACTTTATAAAATAATACTATTTTATATATAGTTTTTAAAGCTACATAATAAAAAAGAGGGGGCTAATGGTTTGAATCATAAGAATAACACCTATATAAAATTGTTTACCTCTGCCTTTTATTTAAGCGCTTTTACTTTTGGAGGAGGATATGTCATTATACCATTGATGAAAAAAAAACTGGTAGACGATTTGCAATGGATTGAGGAAGATGAAATGCTGAATATAACGGCAATTGCACAATCCTCACCTGGAGCGGTTGCGGTTAATGCGGCGATACTGCTGGGCTATCGCGTTGCTGGAGTATTAGGTGCCCTGGTAACAGTTTTGGGTACAGTTTTACCGCCGCTTATAACTCTTTCTGTTATCTCCATTTTTTACACTACATTTCGCGGTAACACTGTTGTAAATGCGGTTCTAAAAGGAATGCAGGCCGGCGTTGCGGCTGTAATCGCGGATGTGGTTCTTAACATCGGAAGAAATGTCCTGAAGCAAAAGGATATAGTATCTTCGGTTATAATGGTTGGCGCGTTTTTTGCCGCATTTTTCTTAAAGATTAACGTTATATATATTATTTTAGTGTGCGGTTGTATCGGAGCGGTGAGGTTTCTAATTCGAATGGAAGAAGTCCAAAAAGGCGATGACTCTCAATGATACTTATAAAGCTTTTTTGGAGCTTTTTTCAAATCGGCATGTTCAGTATTGGAGGCGGCATGGCCGCAATACCGCTGATTCAAAACCAGGTAGTTAATTTGCACAACTGGCTTACATTAACGGAATTTACCGATCTTATAACCATTGCAGAAATGACACCTGGACCAATCGCCGTCAATGCGGCTACTTTTGTGGGAATCAGAATTGCAGGCATACCAGGGGCGATCATTGCCACCGTTGGATGTGTCTTGCCATCCTGTATTATTGTTTCACTGCTGGCATGGGTTTATTTTAAATTCAACGAGTTAACTGTTGTACAAGGTGTATTATCTTGTTTAAGACCCGCCATCGTAGCACTGATTGCATCAGCAGGGTTGTCTATTTTTACGCTGGCTGTTTGGGGAGAAGGCGGCTTTTCAACGAATCCTCAAACAATTAACTTTATTTCTGTTTTATTATTTACCGCGGCAATATTCATTTTGCGTAAATGGAAACCGCACCCTATTTATGTAATGCTCGGATCGGGCATTATCGGCGGAGCGATTTACTTGTTGATATAGGAGGAGTAAAATGAAACTGCTTTATTCTCCACATTCATCATGATGCTGATGTACATTTTTCATCTAATATTCTTGCAACAGGCTCAAGCCAATCGCCGTCAAAAAGCTCTATCATACTCTTATCGCAGGCGGCAGAGATTTTAGGGTTTATTGGAATTTTAGCAAGCACTTTTAATTTGTGCTTCTCGGCAATTTCGTCAATATGGCTGTCTCCGAATATTTTATGCTCCTTGCCGCAGTCCGGGCATTTAAAACAGGACATATTTTCTATTAAGCCGATAATTGGGATATTCATCAGCTCAGCCATCCTTACCGCTTTTGATACAATCATCGATACCAGTTCCTGGGGGGAAGTTACTACAATAATCCCATCAACAGCAATCGATTGAAATACTGTAAGGGGAACATCGCCGGTGCCCGGTGGCATATCGATAAACATAAAATCTACATCGCTCCATATGACATCTGTCCAGAACTGCTTTACCATATTGCCAATCAGAGGCCCTCTCCACACAACCGGATCAGTATCATTCTCTAAAAGCAAATTGACAGACATGATATCAATACCTGTCTTACTCTTAACCGGGAATAAGCCAAATTCACTTCCTGTAGCTTTTTCTCTAATACCAAATGCCTTAGGAATAGTAGGGCCGGTAACGTCTGCGTCCAGAATAGCGGTATGATAACCCATTCTATTCATGGTAACAGCAAGCATCGAAGTTACCAGGGACTTGCCAACCCCTCCTTTACCGCTGATTACACCAATAACTTTTTTGATACTGCTCAATTCATGCGGTTTCTCGGAGAAATCACTTTTCTTTTCTTTCCTTTCGGCGCAGTCTTCCGAACAACTGCTGCAGTTCTGATTGCATTTTTCACTCATAGTCTTAACTCCTTTATTTTTGATTGTTATTACGAAACAACAAGGTTCCCGGAACCCATCAGCAATCTTCACATATCACCAACCATGTCTATGTCTGCGACAGCCTCGTCCGCATCCATTTCCAAATCCTTCACAAAGCCTATATTCACCACCTTCTATCACGAGTATCTTGCCATTCACCAGGGACTCAGCTATCTTTTTTCTGGCTTCTGCGTAAATGCCTTGAACAGTAGTGCGTGCGACATTCATCTGTTTGGCGCATTCCTCTTGAGTAAAACCTTCCAAATCAATTAGCCTTATGGTTTCATATTCATCAACAGTCATCCTTACGCAGTGCTCTTCATTCACATTTAAATCAAGAGGACCAAATTTATTGCTTTCAGGCAGGCTGCATACTTTTCTCCATTTCATTGGCCTTGGCATATTTCAATCACCTCAATCCTCTGAACACAAACAACCAGGATATCACCTGATTGCTTCTCACGCCCTGTTGGTACAGGAACAAATATACCAGTTTTCAGTTCTCATGTATATTATATATTACTAACATATACAAACAAGGCAGGCGATAGCCTGCCTTTGCTCTACGACAGGGCTAATCTTCCAATTCATCGAGGCGCTTTTTTACATCGACAAGCTGATTTTCAAGAAATTTAGCCTGTCTTTTCAGAAATTCTTTTTCATCAGCATCCGATGCAAAATCTCTGTTTATATTTGATAAGCCGAATCGTGCCCATCTTGGCTGACCAGTAGCATAAAACATTCGCCTGAAGCCTCTTCCTCGGCCAAACCCATAACCTGTTGGATTTGCATAACCTGGAACAGCAAAGCCTGCGCAATAGCCTGCGCCTCGCCCTGTCATCGGACCAACTCCCAAAGGTCCGGTTCCATTTCCTCTTGGCATGCTGTCACCGCCTTTCTTTTCGTACCTTTTTATGGTCCCACTCCACCTCTGGATAATTGACATATGTCACTTACATCTTATATTATAAACTGTTTCTGACATATGTCAATAATTATTTTAAAAATGCGCCAATCAAGAAATATTTCTCAACTGGCGGAAAAGCTCAATGGGAATCCGAGATTAGTGAAAATGCCATAGAAAAAACACTATAATTCATTATTTTCCTATAAAACGGTTCAAATCCAGCTTTTCGCTTCTATAGCAAATAACGCTTCCGTCACTGCCAAAAGGGTATTGTTTCGCGATGCCGTCCTGTCTTTATAATTATTATCACCTCTATTTATTAGCATCCATATGTAAAATGTATTTGTTATAACTGTTATGACAATATCCAATTTGACAATCAACTTTGGTTTTCAGTTGAATAACTGAGTTGGGTAATTAGTGTTCCAGGGTTTTTATGTCAGATATGCAGCTATTTTAGCCAAACATTCATCAATAACTTCATCAATTTCTTTATTTTGCGCATCATTTTGATCATAATGCTTTATTACTTTTATGTTACGAGCTTTCCAATCCAATGATTTGACTTGATCAGATAATACTACTCCCGTTATCGGGTCGCCAGTACCGTTAGGGAATATTCCATGAGTTGGCAATTCCACTTCAAACGGATACCCCTTTTTCTGATTAGTAATCGGGCAAACTACTATAAAGCCCGTTTTAGCATTGAAGTCTTTAGGTGATAAAACAATGGCAATTCTTCTTCCAGCCTGTTCATGGCCAGCTTGCGGATCAAAGTTTAAAACAATAAAAGCACCTCTGTCAGGTATATCGGCCATTAGATCAATTCACGCCCCTCGGTTCCGAAATCAATTTCGTTGTGTCGATTTTCGGTAGTAATCTGTGATAACAGCTCTTCTAAAGTGTATTTCTTCTTTTTTTTCTTTGGTTTTAGTGTGATGCTTTCCTCGTCTTCAGCGATATATAATTCAATTTCGGAACCTTGACATATACCTATTCTCTCAGCGGCTTCTTTTGGAATACGAATACCCAAACTATTTCCCCACTTTTGAGCAATAACTGTAGACATGTAAGCAACCCCTTTCTTTTGATTTCTTTTTGTTTTTAACTGATCCTTCGAATTCATTATATCACCTTTTAAATTGAATGTATATACTAAGTATATACATTTGTTTAAAAAATGATACAGTGTATGCACCCTTATATCAAGGCCTTTTTCGCACCTTTTCTCAACCCTTGACATCAATACCAATTAATTCTGGAGTAAATTGCGAAGTTCTGAAATAAGCGATAATACTTAATAATAAGGATGCAGAAAAAT
>LFRM01359225.1_pt1 | contig 19262 bp, 14 predicted proteins | sample 618341 | NCBI WGS metagenome assembly LFRM01 (sample SAMN03654438, study PRJNA283298) | anaerobic digester metagenome | isolation source: pool of bioreactors CSTR01a, CSTR02a, and CSTR03a thermophilic anaerobic... | place: Denmark: Kgs. Lyngby | collected 2014-05-21 | reverse complement strand
AAATATAAAGAGCGTCGCCGCGAGACAGAAAACCGTATTCGCCGTACTCAAGAAAATCTTGAGCGCTTACTCGATTTACGCGAAGAACTGGGTCGACAAATTGAGCGCTTACAACGCCAAGCCGATGCGGCTGAAAAGTACCAGCATTATAAAACTGAAGAAAAAACCTTAAAAGCACAGTTGATTGCCCTGCGTTGGCAGCAGTTTGATAGCCAAGCCAGCGAGCATCAGTTACTGATTCAGCAGCTGGAAACCGCCTTAGAAGCCTGCATGGCGGATCAGCGCCAAGCCGATGCGAAAATTGAACTGTTACGCGATAGTCATCATCAGTTATCCGAGGCTTTTAACCGCGTGCAAGGGCGCTTTTATGCGGCAGGCGCTGATATTGCCCGGCATGAGCAAAGTATCCAGCATGCGCAGCAACGTTTGCGTCAGTTGCAGGATGATTTAAACGAAGCAGAACGTGCCCGTTTAGATACCGAACGCCACTTAGCCAGCGATCGTGAGTTGTTGCTTAGTCTGACTGAAGAACGAGCCGGGTTGATTGAGCAGCAGGCAGCAGCGCAATTAACGGCAGAATGCTCCGCTGCGGCTTTTATGCAGGTCGAAGAGAGCATGCAGGACTGGCAGGAACGCTGGAATGTCTTAACTGAGAAAAGTGCACAGCCGCGCAATGAAGCCGGGGTACAGCGCACCCGTATTCAGCAGTTGGAACAGAGTCATCAGCGCTTGAGCACTCGTCAGCAGCGTTTGCAGGATGAGCAGCACAGTTTGCAAGATGATCCCTTGGCTGATACGCCAGCTGAATTACAGCAGCAGGTTGAGGAAGGGCAAGCACGGCTGGATGAGCTGTCTGCGATTCAGCAATTACAAGCAACACAGCTGCAGGACACGCAAGAGCAATTAACCGCAAAGAATCAGCAACAGCAGCAGGTGCAAGGTCAGTTGCAGCGCTTACAAGGTCGCATTTCTGCATTAGAAGCTTTGCAGCAGGCGGCGTTGAATCCAGAACAAGGCGTGCAAGAGTGGTTAGACAGTCAGCAGTTGCAACAGCAACCGCGCTTGCTGGATGGCTTAAAAGTTGAAGCAGGCTGGGAACTGGCGGTGGAAACGGTCTTGGCGGCTGATTTACAAGCAGTGCAGATTGATAGCTGGGCTGATCTTGATCTGAGTGCTTTACACAGTGGCCATTTGCGTTTGGTCAGCGATAGCGCTGCGGTGACACCGGTTAAAAATAGTGTGTTAACTAAAGTGCAGTCTGCTGCTGTGGATGTTTCACCTTGGCTGGCGCATGTCTACGCCGTCGACACTTTAGATCAGGCGTTGCAGTTACGCCCGCAATTAAACAGCGGCGAAAGCGTCGTCAGTCGGGATGGTTACTGGCTGGCGGCGCACTTTTTAACAGTGCAGCGCGGCGATGAATACAGCAGTGGTGTGCTGGCGCGTGCGCAAGAATTGGACGAGTTGCTGTTAACAGTGGCTGAGCTGGAAGAACAGCAGCAGATTTTAAATGATCAGTTGCACGCTCTGCGCAACGCCCGCCAGCAAGTACAAGAGCAGAGCGAACAATTGCGACGTGATGAGCAGGTCGCACACCGCGTATTAAGTGAGCTGAAAAGCCAACTCTCAGCCAAAGTTGCACGCGTAGAGCAACTGCAATTGCGCCGCACAGCCATCAGCGCAGAGCTTGCGGATGTGACTGAGCAGCAGCAGATCGAAGCTGAGCAAATCGCCGAAGCACGCTTATTGCTGGACGATGCGCTTGAGCATATAGCTGCAGCGGAACAACAACAGCAACACTTGCATGCCGAGCAAGGTCAGTTGCGCAGTCAATTTGAACAGTTACGCCAGCAGGCGCAGCAGGATAAAAACAGCGAGCATCAATTGGCTTTGCGTATCAGTACTTTGACCACGCAACAGCACTCAACCCAGCAGGCTTTGCAGCGTTTAGAACAGCAGTACGCTCAGGCCAATCAGCGCCGTGAACAATTGCAATTAAACTTAGCTGAAGGTGAGTCGCCGACCGATGAGTTACGTGCGCAGTTGCAAGCATTTTTGCAGAACCGCTTAGCCATTGATGATGAATTACGCTTAGCCCGTGCTGCCGTGGATGATGCCGATATGCAGATGCGCGAGGCTGAGCAACAACGCAGCCAAGCCGAGCAGGGCGCGCAAGGAGTACGTGAACGACTTGAGCAACAGCGATTGGCGTGGCAAACCTTAGTGGTAAAAAAAGACAGCCTTAATCAGCAGTTGCAGGTACTGGAATTGGATATCCAGCAGTTAATCGAACACTTACCTGCGGGGATAGAAACAGACACATGTGAGCAGCAACTGCTGGCTGTTGCCGCACGTATTGGGCGTTTGGGTGCGATTAACTTGGCTGCGATTGAGGAATACCAGCAGCAGTCTGAGCGCAAAAACTATCTGGATGCGCAAAATGATGACTTAGTTGAAGCGCTGGATACCTTAGGTAATGTGATTCGTAAGATTGATCACGAAACCCGTAATCGCTTTAAAGAAACCTTTGATTTAATTAACAGCGGTTTGCAAGAGTTATTCCCTAAAGTATTTGGCGGCGGTCATGCCAGTTTGCAAATGACAGGCGAAGATTTACTCAGCACCGGCGTTGCCATTATGGCGCGTCCACCAGGCAAGAAAAACAGCACTATTCATTTACTCTCTGGCGGTGAAAAAGCCCTGACGGCATTGGCGCTGGTCTTTGCTATTTTTCAGCTCAATCCAGCCCCCTTTTGCATGCTTGATGAAGTAGATGCGCCACTGGATGACGCTAACGTGGTGCGTTATGCGCGCTTGGTCAAAGAGATGTCCGAGAAAGTGCAGTTTATCTATATCACTCACAATAAAATTGCCATGGAATTAGCGGATCAATTGCTCGGTGTGACCATGCATGAGCCCGGCTGTTCGCGTTTAGTGGCAGTGAATATTGAAGAAGCTGCGGCCCTGGCGCAGAGTTAAAACAGATCGCTGATCTAGAGTTTATTTGTTTTTAGCCTGTTTTGATAAGTATTGATTGCTGTGCTTAGGTGGCGGATCCACAGGCTGTTTTTTAGTCTAATATAAATCCATATTCTAATAGTAAATAATATATTGTGTTTGCAACTAAGTAAATTTTAGGAAGATGCCCTTTTAAAGTGCTGGTGTTGTTGCTTTTTGGTAAACTGTATATTATTTCTCATGCCTGCTTCTCATTATTAGCCAACTGAACAGTTTAAGATGCCAGGGCAGCTTAACTTCCAGTACTAACTCAATGAGTTGTACTTGAGAGTTAAATCTAAGTTGTCTTAAATTGTGGAGAAAAAAGTGTCCTTATTATTAAAAGGAAAGAAAGGCATCATTGTAGGTGTTGCTAATGAGAGCAGTATTGCATTTGGTTGTGCTAAAGCACTTCATGCAGCAGGTGCTGAAATTGCAATGACTTACCAAAACGAGAAAGCATTACCTTTTGTAGAACCTTTAGCCAAAAGCGTTGATGCCAAAATTTTAATGCCTTGTAATGTGGTTAGAGAAGGTGAGTTAGAAGCGTTTTTTAAGGCAGTAGAAGACATGTGGGGGCAAATTGATTTTGTGATCCATTCAATTGCTTGGTCTCCTATAAATGAACTTCATGGTCGTGTTGTAGACTCCACAAGCGAAGGCTTTTCTAAAGCCATAGATATTTCTTGCCACTCATTTATTCGTATGGCAAAGCTTGCAGAGCCTTTAATGAAAAATGGTGGTTCTTTAATTACTATGAGCTACTACGGTGCGGATAAAGTAGTTGATCACTACAATATGATGGGACCTATTAAAGCATCATTAGAAAGTTCTGTGCGTTACCTTGCTGCTGAACTAGGCGGCAGTAATATCAGAGTCAATTGTGTTTCTCCCGGCCCAATGATGACAAGAGCCTCTTCTGGTATCGATAACTTTAATCAATTGGTTGACAGCGCTATAAAACAATCACCGCTTAAACGCTTATGTACCATTGAAGAAGTTGGCGATGTTACAGCATTTTTAGTCAGTCCTTTATCCTCTGCGATAACTGGCAGTGTGCATTATGTTGATGCTGGCCATAATATTATGGCGTAAGAAATAACTCACTTTAAAGGGGTAAGCACTTGAGTAACCTCGGCCTAAAGCTTAAGTGGATGCCCCTTTATATTAAAAAATAATATAATAAAACGGTAGTTTTTTATAATTACTACCTGATATTTTATATAGTATATTAGATTGAGTTACGGCTCGATAATTTAGGTTATCTATACAGTTTAAATAGTTTAATGTGATTGCGCACGCATCAATCATACTTAAGCACTGATGTTTTTAAGCTTATTAGATAATAATTAAAGCATGCTTTTAGACATCCAGACCTTATTGGTTGCAGTGACATGGGCTACCGCACTTTGCGCTGGAGCTCGATTGCGTAATGCCTTTAAAATAAACTCAGCCTTGATCGAAACCAGAAAAAGTCATCAGTCTTTTGCACTGACGGCCAGTATTGGTATTGCAGAACTGCAAGCCGATGAGGATTTTGAAAGCCTCCTGCGGCGAGCAGATACGGCTTTATATTTTGCAAAAGATAATGGGCGTAACCGTTGTGAAATTGCCGGATAAATGAGGGGCAGCCTTATGCTTTTATGCTGAATAAAAAGCAATCGAGTCGCTTGATAAGCTTGAAGATTAAGATAGGTGGTAAGGTCTGACTCGTCAGAGTGGATCTGAGTGAAGAAGGGTTTCAAGGTTTATGAGTGATCTATCGTTATCCAGCAGTCGACGCTTCTGGCTCGGCGCTTTGCATATTCTGCCGTTGTGTTTGGCGGTGCTGCCGTGGGGTGTGTTGGCTGGATCAATGGCTGTGACTCAGGGTTTTACTGCGTGGCAAAGTATTAGCTTATCGGTGTTTGTCTTTGCTGGAGCCGCGCAGTTGGTCACCATCAGTATGGTGGCGGCAGGCAGTGGTTTTATCGCGATTTGCTTGACCATTTTAGTGATTACCGCACAGCATTTGCTTTATGCGCTGATTTTGCGTGAGCATGTGTCGGATCTGCCGCTCAAAAAACGCTTACCAGTCGCCTTCTTATTGACCGATGAACTCTTTGCCTTGAGTGTCGGCAAAAAAGCCTATGACTTCGCTTATTTAATCGGCGCTGGATTGTGTTTTTATCTGGCATGGATTGCCTTCACTGTGATGGGTGTGCTGCTAGCCGCTTCAGTGCCCAACTTGGCCGACTACCACTTAGACTTCTCCATCGTCGCGACCTTTATTGCTATTGTTGTACCGATGATTAAGCGCTTGAGTACTTTGCTGGGCGTGGTGATTTCACTGCTGTTGTCATTGATCTTAAGCAGTTTGGCGATATCTGGTGCGATCGTGATTGCCGGATTATTCGGGATGTTCTGCGCAGTGGTTGTGGCACGTTTGCGCGGGGAGGCCCTATGATTTGGCTGCTGATTTTTGCCTTGGCCGGCATCCTATTGTTTAACCGCTATGTTTTGCTGGAGCCACGCTTACCGATTCGCTTACCTAACTTTATTCGTCAGGCTTTACAGTATTCCGCGCCTTGTTTATTAACGGCGATTTGTGGGCCGATTTTACTGGGTGATACTGGCTTAAGTGGCTTAGCCAGCAACCCTTATACCTATGCTGCGCTATTGAGTATCGGCTGCGCACTGGTGATTAAAAATATGCTGCTGTCGGTGCTGGTCAGTTTGGCTGGGTTTTATACGCTGCTTTATATGATGAATGGATTCGTTAATTCCTAGAGACCCTAGAGATGTTGCTGCTCGATTGAAAGGCTAGGTGCTGTAATGAAAAGTAGCAGTATATGGGGCGCTGGAGAGTGACCTATTCGTTATAAAAAGGGGCGCTCTAAAATTAGAACACCCCCTTGATCAGTGCGCAGTTATTGCTATTGCATACTAGCAATCACCACCGGCTTATGATGCAGTAAACGGCTGCTTAAGCGCAGTAAAGCGATCACAGTGAGTATTTGTACTGTCGCCAGTAGAGCCACGACAATCCAGTAGGCTGGGCTAAATGCTTCAACCACACCGCTGTTGACCCAGACTAAATGCCACCAGAACATGCCCATCACAAAGATTGCCACGCCGGGGCAAATCAAGCCAAAGCTAATCGGGTTGCGCTGATCACCTTGAAAGTGTGCTTTTAAATAGCCATTGAGCTGCATCACACGGTAGCCCAGCAGCATAATGCCCAGTTGCAGCATATAAATACTGGTCAGTGTAATAAAGACTTTGCTTTGTACAATGGGTGCGGCAAAGTGATGGCTTAAACCATGCTGCATACGCACCCACTCAATCCCCAGTAGCGTCATAATTGGCACTAGCATCCAGATACTGGGTGTGGCTTGAGGCTGTAAACCGTATTGCATCATCGCTTGTAAGCCTGAGATTAATACCAGCAGGCCGGTAACCAGTGCCACCATTAAAAATAGAATTGAAAGCGTACTGGCTAGAATCGCAACGATTTGTATATGCGACATGGCTGCAGGTGCTGAAAAACCGACAGACAGCATGGCAAAGGTAAAGACAGCAATCAGCGGGGACAGATGGTTTTGTTGATCAGTGCTGTAGCCACCATTGACTAACAGCCGGCTTAAATAACGACCGTAAATACGCAATGACCAATAGCCTAAAGCAGCAAAGGCTAATAAGGCCAAGGGAAAAAGGTATTCCACTACCGACCATAGACCCGGCACTAAGACGGCACCCAGTGCAAAGCAGACGTTGACCGTCATCGTCAAGGCTAAGGGCTGAGTCATGAGTTGGACTTCATTGGGTGAATTGAGCCAATCAGCATAGCGCTCGGTGGTCTGAGCTGCGCGCTGTTCGCGTAAATTCCACACCACAAGAACAAAGTGCAATAGCGCCAGTAACACCATAGCCACAATAGCCAAGATCGCTAACGGGCGAACTCCTGTAGGCAGATCAACAGTGCCTTGCAGTAGCACAGATATATGCTCCCATGTGGGCATTGGGAAACCGGCATGCGGTACCATCCACATCAGGTACATAAAAAATGAAACGGATAGGCCGCCAGCTCCCAGGGCTGCAAGCCAGTAGCTAGGGTGCCAAGGTTGTTCAGGGTCACGTCTAAGCATGGTGGATCTCCCTCTCTTAAGTAAGCGCATCAGTGCGCTTACTGTGCTAACACTGAGTGTGTTATATGCCATGTCAATATGAGCTGATAGGTCTTTATTTTAAATAGCAAAAATCCCCAACACCGTCACCGGTGCTGGGGTTTTCACAAAGTATCTTAACCCTTAAGTCACTTTGTCTTACAGTTGCTTGGTACAGAAGTAGAAATCAGTGCACTCGTACTCACCTGATTTAACGCGCTCATCCGCTGCAGTTGCGGTGGCTGCAGGTGGCACAATTACGCGGTCGCCAGGCTTCCAGCCTTCTGGCGTTGCTACTTTGTGCTCGTCACTGGTTTGCAGTGCATCCAGTAAACGTACAAATTCATCAATTGAACGGCCATTGCTCATTGGGTAGTAGACCATGGCGCGTAAAATGCCATTAGGGTCAATGATAAAGGTCGCACGCACTGCTGAAGTATCTGCAGCGCCGGGGTGGATCATGCCATAGGCACGCGCCACATCCATTTTCAGGTCAGCGATGATTGGGAATGGAATCTTCACGCCGAATTTTTCTTCGATGTTACGCATCCAAGCAATGTGCGAGTGCGTGCTATCAATAGATAAACCTAATAGCTCACAGTTACGCTTGTTGAATTCTGGCGCTGCTTTAGCAAAGGCAACAAACTCAGTGGTGCATACTGGCGTAAAGTCAGCTGGGTGTGAGAACAACACCAACCACTTACCTTTGTAATCATCTAAAGATTTCATACCGTCAGTGGTTGGTGCATTAAATTCTGGTGCGCGTTCGTTTAAACGTGGTAAACCGTAAACAGCAGTATCAGTCGTTTGCATGGTATTTCTCCGGGTTGTTTGCTTAACTTGGATACAATATATCATGCGAAAAAATATAATAAATTATTACATATTAATTGCTGTAATAGGTTTTTGCTATTGAAGAGGGTTTGTTGATTGAAGTGCTTTGCTTCAGTCTAGGCGCGATAAAGAATTATAAATGGCCTTACATTAATCTTTGGGAAAGTCACTGTGCTGTGCTTTCCCAAGACTTTAAAGGCTAACTCTAGGTGTTATCTCATCACTAAGATCGGCACAGTGCTATTGCTCAGCATCTTTAGGGTATTGCTGCCGATAAAGAACTGGCGTAAACGTGGACTGGCAAATGCACCCATCACCAACATATCCACGGCATTGTCTTGTTGATAAGTTAACAGCTCATTGAAAATATCGCCCTCTAGGTAGCTCGCGATTACGTTAAAGCCGCGGTGCTTTAAGCGCTCAGTAGCCTGGGCGAATTTTTCGTGTTGCTCTGGGTGTTTGTTTTTAATGGTAACTAAGTGACAATCTAGGCCACTTAATAAATCGCTAGTTAAAATATGTTCGATTGCAGATTCGGTAGTGGCGCGTCCGTCATAGGCCAGCATAAAGCTTTTTGGCGCGGTGAAATCATGCGGGGTAATCAGCACTGGGGTGTTGATTCGGCGCAGCAGGCTTTCAACGTTGCTGCCTAGGATAGTAACTTTATTATCTGTTTTACTGCCTGAGTGACCCATAATAATCAGGCGTGCAGTGCTTTCCAGCGTTAACAAATTATCAATAAACTCGCCGTGGCGCTGTATCGTTTCAATCTCTGTGCAACCTGCTTCTTGTGCTTTGAGTTCAGCCGTAGCCAGTAATTCTTTACCCAACTGCAAGGCTACTTTAGCGCGCAATTCATCCAGTGTAGCAATCTGATTGAGTAATTTAGATCGCGCACCCAGGCCAATAGTACCTGATAAATCGTGGCTATCAGGTAGGTGTTGTTTCTCAATACTGTGTAAAAAAGTTAATGGATTGCCGAGTTGCTGAGCGGCCCAAATTGCAGCGTCTTGCACGCTGGTCGACCAAGTTGATTCATCGATACAGGCTAAGATTTTTTGCATGCTTTAGTCCTCAGTGCTCATTGCTTAAGGTTGTGGCAGTGTGTGCATCGCTGTGCACGCCAAATTTATCAATTACAGTTTTGCTGGCTTGGTTGACCCCGATTAAGCTCACTTCAGCGCCCAAGCGTTGGTACTTAATCACAATCTGATCTAAAGCCGCTACCGCGGTAATATCCCAAAAATGTGCGCGGGTTAAATCAATCACCACCTTATCGGTTGCATAAGAGAAGTCAAAGGCCGCAAAGAGCTTTTCAGCCGAAGCGAAAAATACTTGGCCAATCACTGCATAGCGTAAGGCTTCGGCTGATTGCTCTTGTTGCACAATCATCAGACGACTGATTTTATTCACAAAGAACAGCGCGGATAACAACACACCAGCCAAGACACCCAGAGCCAAATTATGGGTATAAAGCACCACAATAACTGTGGTCAACATCACGATATTGCTGGAGATGGGCAGCTTGTTAAAGTCACGCACCGAGCTCCAAGAGAAGGAGCCAATCGAGACCATAATCATCACCGCCACCAGCGCAGCCATGGGGATTTGTTTAATCCAGTCGCTTAAGAACACCACCATAATCAATAAGAAAAAACCGGCGCAAAAGGTCGATAAACGCCCGCGGCCACCGGATTTAATATTAATCACTGACTGACCAATCATCGCGCAACCGGCCATGCCCCCCAGCAAACCAGCACCGATATTCGCGATACCTTGGCCTTTACATTCTTGGTCGCGGTTGTGTTTAGTGTCGGTGAGTTCATCGATGATATTGGCGGTCATCAAGGATTCCAGTAAGCCGACAATAGACAGGGCCAAGGCGTAGGGCAGAATAATCCACAGTGTTTGCAGATTTAACGGTACATCTGGCCAGAGAAAGATGGGTAAGGTATCCGGCAGTTGGCCCATATCACCTACAGTGCGCACATCTAAACCTAAGTAAATCGAAGCCGCGGTGAGGGTAACAATACAAATCAGCGTTGAAGGCACAGCTTTACCGATTTTTGGAAGCAGCGGGAACAGATAGACAATCCCCAATCCAACCGCAGTCACGGCATACACATGCCAAGTCACATCGGTAAGCTGCGGCAATTGGGTGATAAAAATCAAAATCGCCAGCGCATTGACAAAGCCGGTCACCACCGACTTAGAAACAAAACGCATCAGTCCACCCAGCTTTAAATAGCCGATGGTGATTTGCAATACTCCGGTTAACAAGGTGGCAGCCAGTAAATACTCCAGACCATGCTGTTTCACCAAGGTAACCATCAGCAGCGCCATCGCACCGGTGGCCGCAGAGATCATCCCCAGGCGACCGCCGACAAAGGCAATAATCACCGCAATACAAAATGAAGCATATAAGCCGACTTTAGGGTCGACACCGGCAATAATCGAAAAGGCAATCGCCTCAGGAATCAGCGCTAACGCGACCACCAGGCCGGATAAAATGTCACCACGGATATTGAAAAACCATTCTTGTTGCATACTTTTAAACATAATGTATCCAGATCGCTGAGTGCAGACGGCAGTCAGACGCGGGCGACTCGTTATGAGTCGGTTGACTTTTGAGTGGGCGACAAGTTTAGCAGGGCTAAAAAGTGCTGTCGTGGATAAGCCGTGATTGCTGGGTTGAGCTTGAGATTTATTGGCGAAATATAGATGTCATCATTTTGTCATCTATAAGCGTTGTAATATGCCTGACATATTTCAACGTGGATGACAGGATTAACGCATGATCAGTAAAACTGTACTCATTGTGGATGATGAAGCCCCGATTCGGGAGATGATTGCAGTGGCGCTGCAAATGGCGGGCTATCAGTGCTTGGAGGCAGAGAACGCGCAGATTGCGCATGCGCTGATTGTTGATCATCAGCCCGATATTATTTTACTGGATTGGATGATGCCCGATGTCAGCGGTATTGAATTGGCGCGCCGTCTAAAACGTGAACCGAGTTGTGCTGATATTCCAATTATTATGCTCACCGCGCGCAGTGAAGAAGATAATAAAGTGCAAGGTTTGGAAGCGGGCGCAGATGATTATATGACCAAGCCTTTTTCGCCGCGTGAGTTGATTGCCCGTTTAAAAGCGGTGTTGCGCCGGACTGCCAGCGCTGGTGTTGATCAGCCGATTGAGATTGAAGGTTTGTGTTTAGATCCTGGCAGTCACCGTGTCAGCTCGGACGGTGTAGCACTCGATATTGGCCCGACTGAGTTTCGTTTGCTGCAGTTTTTTATGACTCACCCAGAGCGCGCTTACAGCCGCAGTCAGTTACTCGATCAGGTTTGGGGCGGGAATGTGTATATTGAAGAGCGCACCATTGATGTGCATATTCGTCGTTTGCGTTTGGCCTTGGGTGCCAAGCATGAACACTTGGTGCAAACGGTGCGCGGTATGGGCTATCGATTTTCCACTCAGGTATAAGCCAGTTAAGGTCTGCAGTTATTTATGAAGCGGTTATTGCGAACAGAGATACTGCGCTTAGTAGGCTGCGTACTGCTGGGCACCTTGTTAGGCTATTACTGGGATCAACCAGCGCTGGGTGCTGCCGCTGCGTTGCTGTTTTTGCTCGGCCAGCATATGTGGCAGCTGCAGCGTTTAGTGCGCTGGCTGCAAGCACCTGATGATGCACCTCCCGAGTCTAAGCGGCTCTGGGGTGAAGTCTTTGATGGTATTTATCATTACCAACGCCGCCAGAAAGCCGATCAACATCAGTTAGCGCAACTGCTGGAGCGCATTCAAGACTCCAGCCAAGCGCTGCGCGACGGTGTGGTGATGATTGATCAGCAGGGCGATTTAGAATGGTGGAATCATGCTGCGGAAAAGCTCCTCGGCTTATCGCCCAATAGCGATCGTGGTCAGCCGATTACCTATTTGCTGCGCCATCCGCAGTTTGTGGATTATTACGAAAGCCAAAACTACCTTGAGCCTTTGGTGCTGCCATCGCATCTCAATGAAGAGTGTTTTTTAGAGTATCAAATCACTTTGTTTGGTGAGAACGATCGACTGCTGCTGGTACGTGATTGCAGTAAAATGAAACGTTTGGAGCGTATGCGCCAAGACTTTATTGCCAATGTCTCGCATGAGTTGCGCACGCCGCTGACGGTATTGTCAGGTTATTTAGAAACCTTCAGTGATTATGCCGATGAGCTACCGACACAGTGGCAGCGCGGTCTGACCTTAATGAGTCAGCAATCGGCGCGTATGGAGCATTTGGTCGCGGATTTACTCACGCTGTCGCGCTTAGAAACCAGTGACTTTAAGGCCGAAGCCGAGCCGATCCATGTGGTGGCGTTATTGGAGTCGATTCGTTTGGATGCTTTGGCTTTATCCGGTCAGCAGCACGAGATTGTGATCCATGCCGATACGCAGTTGTATGTGCGCGGGGCTGCGCATGAGTTACGCAGTGCCTTTTCCAATCTGGTGTTTAACGCGGTGAAATATACGCCAGCGGGCAGTTGTATCCAATTGCATTGGCATCACGATGCTGAGGGCGCCTATTTGGCGGTGCAAGATAATGGGCCGGGCATTGATGCGCAGCACTTAGCCTCGTTAACCCAGCGTTTTTATCGCGTGGACAGCAGCCGTTCCAGCCAAACCGGCGGTACCGGTTTAGGCTTAGCGATTGTCAAACATGTGTTGTTGCGTCATCAAGGGCGTTTAGAAATCAGTAGTGTGGCCGAGCAGGGCAGTTGCTTTACGTGCTGTTTTCCGTTGAGCCAAACCTTGCTGGGTCATGCGGTGCAAGCCTAGAGAGTGAACTCTACAGCCACACCGCGTCCCGCTTTGCGTACTAATCAGGGCGTTGGATAGAGCGACCACGCTGCGCAATCGCCGCTTCAATCTGCTCGATATCGGCATAGCGCACGTCCTGACCTTCAACCAGATAAATCACATATTCAGCTAAGTTGCTGGCGTGATCACCGACGCGTTCGAGTGAACGCAGCACCGACATAATGCTCATCACTTGCGAGATCGAGCGTGGGTCTTCCATCATAAAAGTGATCAGTGCGCGTGTCGCTGAGCGGTACTCTAAGTCCACAGTGTCATCTTCACGCAATACGGCTAAAGCTTGCTGGCTGTCAAAGCGAGCAAAGGCATTCAAGGCTTCTTGCACCATGTGGCGGACTTGATTGCCTAAGTGGCGCACCTCAATATAACCGCGTGGCGAAGCGCCGTCTTCGGCCAAACTTAAAGTGGCGCGTGCAACTTTACTGGCTTCATCGCCAATGCGCTCCAAGTCTGCCGTGGCACGAATGACTGCCAGCACCAGGCGTAAATCTGAGGCAGCCGGCTGGCGGCGGGCCAGAATCTGCGTGCAATATTCGTCGATATCCAATTGCAGTTGATTGACCTGCTGATCTTTAGCGCGCACTTGCGTGGCTAGATCTGTATCGCCATCGAGTAAGGATTGCACTGCATCTTTGACTTGTTGCTCGACCATGCCGCCCATTTCCAGCAGTTGGCTGCGAATTTCTTCCAGTTCTTGATTAAACTTTTGCGAAATATGGGTGCTGTGGCTGTCGGGATTGATTTTCATATCATTGACCTGCTAATAAAGAGAACTATCGCGGGCATGGCCCGCTCCTACAAGAGTTGTTCAAAGGGCATCACACAGCGCGCGTAAGCCAAGCCAAACTGTACGAGCGGGCCATGCCCGCGACAGCAGCCTATCCGGCAGTACAATATGTGCAATGACCTGCGTAAATCGGAGGCATAGCCTCCTCCTGCAAAGCGCACTTTGATAATGCCTAGCCATAACGTCCGGTAATGTAGTCTTCGGTTTGTTTGTTGGCTGGATTGGTAAACAGGGTATCGGTGTTATCAAACTCCAGCAGTTGGCCCAAATACATAAAGGCAGTGTAGTCGGACACGCGCGCGGCTTGCTGCATATTGTGGGTGACGATCACAATGGTAAAACGGTCTTTTAAATCGTTGAGCAACTCTTCGATTTTTAAGGTGGAGATCGGATCCAGCGCCGAGGCGGGTTCATCCAATAACAACACTTCTGGCTTGACCGCGATGGTGCGCGCAATCACTAGACGCTGCTGTTGGCCGCCGGACATACCCAAGGCGGACTCGTGTAAACGGTCTTTGGTTTCATCCCAAATTGCCGCTGAGCGTAATGCCCATTCCACGGTTTCATCCAATAAACGTTTGTTGTTAATGCCTTGAATACGTAAACCGTAGGCAACGTTTTCATAAATGGTTTTGGGAAATGGATTGGGCTTTTGAAACACCATGCCGACGCGACGGCGCAAGTCGGCAACATCCACACCCTTGGCGTAAATATCATGGCCATCAATGGTCACTTGCCCTTCAATGCGTACACCATCGACTAAATCATTCATGCGATTAAAGGAGCGCAGTAAGGTGGATTTACCGCAACCCGATGGGCCAATAAAGGCCGTAATGCGCTTTTTCGGAATCTGCATTGTTATGCCATTCAGCGCTTTGCTATCGCCGTAATACAGATGCATGTCTTTGACATCAATACAGGGCGTTTCGTCGGCTAAAATCAATTGCTGTGATTGTCGACCCAGTGCACTGAATTTCATCGCCTGGGTCGCGTTGCTGGTTGAGTTCATAGGGGCTGCCTTTTTATAAAATAAACAATCAATTACATATCCAGCGCGCGGAATTTTTCGCGCAGACGGTTACGAATACCAATAGCGGTCAGGTTGAGCACGGCAATCACCACCACCAACATTAAGGCAGTGGCGTACACCAGCGGACGTGCGGCCTCGACGTTCGGGCTTTGAAAACCGACATCGTAAATATGAAAACCCAAGTGCATAAATTTGCGCTCCAAGTGCAGGAACGGTGCGTTCATATCCAAAGGTAAATTGGGTGCCAGCTTGACCACACCGACCAACATCAGCGGTGCCACTTCACCGGCCGCACGTGCCACGGCAAGAATCACACCGGTCATCATCGCGGGACTGGCCATAGGAATCACCACGCGCATCAGGGTTTCGTATTTAGTGGCACCCAACGCCAGCGAGCCTTCGCGCACTGAGCGTGGAATGCGTGACAAACCTTCTTCAGTGGCCACAATCACCACAGGTAAAGTCAGCAAGGCTAAGGTGAGTGATGCCCACAATAATCCTGGTGTACCAAAGGTTGGTGAGGGTAGCGCGGGCGCATAAAACAGCTGGTCTAAACTGCCGCCGAGAAAGTAGACAAAGAAGCCTAAACCAAACACGCCATAGACAATCGAGGGCACACCGGCGAGGTTGTTCACGGCAATACGAATAATGCGGGTGATCAGACCTTGACTGGCGTACTCGCGTAAATACACCGCAGCAATCACGCCAAAGGGGGTGACGATCAGTGACATCATCATCACCATGAGCACGGTGCCAAAGATCGCTGGAAAAATACCGCCCTCAGTGTTGGCTTCACGTGGATCATCCGAGACAAACTCCACCAGCTTAAGGATATAGTGCTGGATCTTCTGCCAGAGGCTTAGAGCGTTGGGCTGGTAGAGACGTACAATTTCACTGAAATTAACTTCCTTGTGCTGACCATCGGCGGTCATCAACAGCAAAGAGTCACGCTTGAAAGGCGTATACAGCGCCATCAGTTCAGCTTCTTGGCTGGCATATTCAGCTTGCAGCACGGACTTTTGTGCTTTGAGTTCAGCTAGGTTGTGCGCTGTATCTTGGCCTTTGAGTTGTAAGCGGCGCTCTGCTAAACGCAATTGCTCCAGCTCATAGTTGATCGCACCAATGGCCCCGCTTTCTAAGTTTTTAATCTTGCTGTGAATCTTGGTGGCACGTTCGGTGCGCTGTAGCACTTCACTCCACAGGTCGTTATCCGCTGGGGTTTGCTCGGCAATTAATTGGCCGTTTTCTTTGATGCCAACAATATAGCCATAGAAATTACCCCACTCACGCCGCTCAAGCGCCACTGCTTGTTTTGGGTAATGCAGATCACTGAGTTGATGCTCTAGCACCCAACGAAAATCTGAGCCATACAGTTCGCGATTGCCGACTTTAATCAATTGACGATCGAGGATGACCTGACCTTCAGGTACAGGTAAACCAGCATTACGAATCTGTTCTGCGGTGACTTGTTCACGTTGTACGCGCTCACCGAGTACTGCCATCTGCGCGCCTTGCTGATCGGTGTATTGGTATTCTTGCAAGCTGGATGGCCAGAAATGCACCAAGCCGCGTGAGGCAATGACACCTAATAATCCGAGCACCAGCACCACGCTGATCGCCACTGCGCCGGCATTCAGCCACACCCAAGGGCTGCCACTGGCGACCCATTTTTTCAGCGAAACCTTCATGTTATCTACTCCTAAATCTGTGCCAAGGCCGTATTACAGCGTGCTGTATTTGTTACGCAGTCGCTGGCGCACCAAGTCGGCCAAGGTGTTGACCACGAAGGTAAATAAGAACAGCACCAAGGCTGCCAGAAATAAAATGCGGTAATGACTGCTACCCAGCGCCGACTCGCCCATTTCCACCGCAATATTGGCGGCTAAGGTGCGCATGCCCTCAAAGATATTGGCATTCATAATTGGCGTATTACCGGTGGCCATTAACACAATCATGGTTTCACCCACCGCACGACCCATGCCGATCATGACCGCCGAGAAAATACCGGGGCTGGCGGTGGGTAACACCACGCGCACCAGTGTTTGCCAAGGCGTTGCGCCTAGGGCTAAAGAGCCATGACTCAAGGATTTTGGCACGCCAAATAGCGCATCTTCGGCAATCGAGTAAATCGTGGGAATCACCGCAAAGCCCATGGCAAAGCCCACCACCATGGCATTACGTTGGTCAAAATCAATACCAATATCATTGCTCAGCCAACTGCGCATATCGCCATTAAAAAACCACAACTCCATCGGCTGGCTGAGGCTAAACGACATCCAGCCCAGCAGCACCACTAATGGAATTAAGATCACCACATGCCAGCCGTCAGGCACCAGATCACGTACTCGATCTGGCAGCTGTGTCCACGCAAAAGCAAAGGTAACTATGCCTAAAGGAAGAATTAACAGCACAGCAAACACACCAGGCAGGTGGGTTTCCATAAAGGGTGCAAGGAATAAACCGGCAAAGAAACCTAAGATGACGGTGGGCAACGCTTCCATCAACTCAATCACCGGCTTGATCTTGCGCCGTACGGCAGGGGCCATAAAGTAGGCGGTGTACATGGCACCACAGACTGCCAGTGGTACCGATAGCAACATGGCATAAAAAGCCGCTTTTAGTGTGCCAAATGCTAGCGGTGTCAGACTGAACTTCGGCTCAAATTCAGTTGAAGCCGACGAGGACTGCCAGGTGTATTGCGGCTCGTTATAGCCTTCGTACCAGACCTTGCCCCACAGCGATTTTAATGAGGTTTCGGGGTGTGGATTATCAATGGCATAGCGATGAAACACACCTTGCGCATCCTGCAGCAGTAGCATTGAGGCACGTGGCGCTAGGGCTGCCAGCACAGGTGTACCGTCTAACAGTGGCTGATCAATGGCTTTCTTTTCCGCAGTGGTGTTGAAAATCCCTGTGCGGCCGGTGCTGTCAATCGCGACAAAGCCTTTGCGACGTTGTTCGGCTTCGAGTAGCTGAATCGGTGCGTCGCCCAGTTTTAAACTGCGAATCTTCGTCAGTTGCTGCTGATTATGCGCATCGCGCACCATAAAGAATTGGCTAATCTGTCCTTGTGAGTCACCGACTAATAAGGATTGCTGCGCCAGTTGAAACACCATCTGGGTGACTTGCTGCCCAGGTTCAACCAAGGGCAGGGTATGCAGTAATTGAATCTGCTTGAGGTTGCGCGTGTCATAGACATCCAAACGACCGCTGCGGTGTAGAGCAAAAGTGTAGTGATGGTCGGGAGCAATCAGTAAACGTTGATACTGAGTACTGCTGGGAAATGCAATGGGCTCTAAACTTTCCTGCACGGCGCCGGTGATAAAGTTGGTTTTTTGCCGCAATAGGCTCATCACCACTTCACCATCGCCGACTAAACCAGCCAGTAGCATGCCGTCGGGCGCTTGCTGTTGAGTAATGTAAGTCAGAGGGCGTTGCTGTGTATCCAGTGTTAAGGATTGGCCATTAAACAGTTGAGTGACTTGCGGCTGCACCCCTAAGCGCTGGCCTTCGGCATCAAAACTCACTTTAAAACTGGTATCTACTGCCAGTGCTTGCCCGTTGCTTAAGCCGAGTAACAGGGTGTTATCGCCGGGTGTTTTCACTTTTAGGCTGGTGATTGCTGCGTCCTGTAGCGGCAATTGCTGTTCCGACACCGGCTGCCCATTGTGTGCATTGATAAACAGCAGTTTGCCGCTATCGGTGAGCAGTGCAGCGATCTCATTTTGTTCTTCGGTGAACATCGTCAAGATATTGCTGGAGCGTGCAGGTTCTTGCAGGGTAAAGCTGCTGTCGTGTTGGATGCTGGCGCTTTTAAACAGCGGCATCACTTCATACAGCAGATAAAAGAAAATCAGCGTGATAGCGGCAATCACACTTAAGCCCCCCAGTGCAATCGCGCGGCGTGCGCAAGTATCTTTCCATGCGCGCCATTTGCGACGCGTGCGCATGCGGGGGCTGTTCAGCTCCTGCTCTAGTAGCGACGATATATCCTGCATAGCCTGACCCTTGAACGAAACATTGGAGGTACTTTAAGACCTTTGTGTGACAGTTAAATGACAAATAGAAAAAGGGGCCGAAGCCCCTTTCTTGCAGCTGTGAAATCAACTGTTATAAATCTAGATCTTTATATAAGCCTGCAACCACAGAAGCCGGCAACGGTACATAACCGTCACGATTCACTACTTCTTGGCCTTGCTTGGATAGCATCAACTTAACGAACTCACGGTCGAGTGGTGCTAGAGCTTGGTTCGGGCGCTTGTTGACATACACATAGAGGTAGCGCGAGAGCGGGAAGTCGCCAGAGGCGGCCTGCTCAGGCGTTGCTTCGATAAACGGATCACCGGCTTTGGCAGCCAGCGGCACCGCGCGTACCGATGATGTGCGGTAGCCAATCCCTGAATAACCTATGGCATTCAGTGATGAGGATACCGATTGCACTACCGAAGCAGAACCTGGCTGCTCATTGACGTTATTTTTAAAGTCGCCTTTACACAGGGCGTTGTCTTTAAAGTAACCGTAAGTGCCGGACACTGAGTTGCGGCCATAGAGCTGAATCGGGCGACTCGTCCATGCATCGCTTAAACCCAGTTCACCCCAGCGCGTGACATCTTCGCC
>LFRM01232683.1_pt1 | contig 19292 bp, 15 predicted proteins | sample 618341 | NCBI WGS metagenome assembly LFRM01 (sample SAMN03654438, study PRJNA283298) | anaerobic digester metagenome | isolation source: pool of bioreactors CSTR01a, CSTR02a, and CSTR03a thermophilic anaerobic... | place: Denmark: Kgs. Lyngby | collected 2014-05-21 | reverse complement strand
GCCGTATAGCCTCATCCACTGCGCCTTCGGTAACATCGCCACCGTACAGATGAGCAATTGGTGTTTTCGTAAGCAAAGCCGCAATCGCCACTCCCAGCATTTCGTAACGATCTCCGAGAATGATCACAAGGCCGGGTTTGGACTCCAGAAAGTACGCGGCAAAACTCGAAATGGCTGTAGCAAGGACATCTGATATGCCCTGGGCATCGTCCCGATCGAGCAAAATCGGGATTTCTTTCGCGATGGGAAAATTCTCACGCAAAACATCATCACGCGTATTACCGTGCAAAGGTGACAAATGTGCACCCGTCAACACCAATTTCAAAGCAAGATCGGTGTCGGCCCATGTCCGCTTTATCAATGGCGTCAGCAAGCCGAACTCCGCCCGCGTACCCGTTACAATGCAAATGTTATGTGTCATAATTCGATCAGTTCATCGGCCAGGAAATCTCGTTTTGCGGCCTTGCCCAGCACATCCAGCCAAAGCATGGGTGAAATACCGTTGCCCGGGCGTTTGGCCGCAATATTGGCCTCAGTGAAGGTCTCGCCCGCCTGGATATCACGGGCCGCCACAACGCTCTTCCTTGCAACCGCAATGTTTTTCACTTCAGAAGCCGCCGGTTGTTTCACTCCGTCGCCAAGCGCAATTTCAATGTGTCGAATTGCTTTTATCATTTCCTTGAACTCATGCGGCTCAAGGCTGGCTTTGTGGTCAGGCCCTTCCATATTGCGATCCAGCGTAAAGTGCTTTTCGATGAGCGTTGCGCCCAACGCGACAGCTGCTATGGGGACCTCGATCCCCTGAGTGTGATCGGAGTAGCCAACGGAGAGATCAAACCTACTCCGCATGGAGATCATGGCGCGAAGATTAACGTCTTCATAAGGAGCCGGATATTCAGTCGTGCAGTGCAAAAGCGTGATATCGCGCGCACCATGGACATTGAGAACATTTAAAGCTTCTTGCACTTCCTGCACCGTACACATTCCCGTGGAAAGAATAATCGGCTCTTGGTAGTTGGCGATCTTCACCAGATACGGATAGTTGGTGATTTCTCCCGACGGGATTTTCCATTGACGCATGCCAATTTCATGTAGAACGTCAATACTCTCCAAATCAAAAGGCGTTGAAAGGAATCCAATGCCAATTTCACTGCATGCGGCCATAAGGTCTTTATAGGCAGACAGAGGAAGATGTATCTTCTTGCACATCTCAAGCTGAGTCTCAGTGTTGCCTGTTGTTTCTTTCTGATAATCGGCCTTTTGTGCGAATTTGGAAATAACAAGTTCAGGGCGAGCGGTCTGAAATTTGACAATATCCGCGCCCGCTTCAAAAGCAGCCGTAATCATTTTTTTGGCAATTGAATAATCGCCGTTATGGTTAACGCCCGCTTCAGCAATAATCAGTGTGTGCATGTCAGTCTCTTTCCTCCTTGAGACACTCTACATTGTGAACATCGAAAACCGGGATGCCAAACATGTCATGCACTTTCTTCCGCTCTCCATACGAATCATCTATGAATACTGCGTCAAGATACTTGATGTGCGCCGTTTTTTCGTCTGTTTCATCCCGAATCCATATGATTTCCGAAAACAACTCCGAAATCCTGAACTTTTTCAATTCTGCGTGCAGATCACCTCTATGGCGTGTCAACAAAATGACTTTTCGATTCTTGTTTATACACTCATATATGAACGAAATCACCTGGATGTTAAGCTTGCCGTCGATCACAATGGTGTCGTCAAAATCAACATATGCGGTGGTGAAGTCAAGATTGCTCCGACAAGAATTATAGAGTGCCCTGTCAAGTTCTATCTCACAATCATTTGCTATGACATCCGTTGTGACCCTTCCAAAGTGCTCATTGACGGTAAGCAGAGGCAGATTCACCCCAAGAAATCTCGAAAATGCCGAGGCTCCACCGATTCTGGATGAGACTTCCAATAGTCTATATTCCAGGTCTTTGTCTTGCTTGACCTGAAAGAACCAGCCGCCAACTTGTTTAACAAGAGAGTTGATGCAGACTGCCATATCATAAAGCTCCGGAACATCGACCCGATAAGCATTAACACTGATCCCGTTTTTTATCCTTTTTCTTCTGCGCGGAACACAAAATACGAGTCTTCCATCTGCATTTGTGTAGCAATCAACCGTGCATTCCTCGCCCGGCAAGAACTCACAGATTATCATCTTTCCGCAGTTCACTTGGAGAATACTGTCAAGTTCGTCTCTGCTGTTTACTCTCTTGGCATTTACTGAGCCCTGTCCAACATCAGGTTTCACAAAAACCGGGAATTCGCTTACGCCGGATGCGTCTTCATACAAAACAGGTGTCTTTACAAACGCCCGCACCGTTTCATAGGTTCTACTCTTTGATCTTGTGATCTCACAGGTGAGAAACTCAGGTGCCGCAACGATGGGTGTCAAAGCGCCTCGATACTTCGAAAAAACGGTTAGAACGCCATCCATTGCAGGATATATTAGGTCAATATCATGTCCTTCAATATGTTTGTTGAAGCTAATGACTTCATCCAGTGTGCTCTCATCGCTAATGAACGGCAGATCATCAATATGGTTTTTGTATACAAATCGACCATGGTCATATGTCGACGAGCCGCCGACCAATTGATAATCCTTATCATTGTGTATCGCACGATATATTTCCAAAGCAATCTCTGTGCCGCAAGGATAAACAAGTACTCTTTTTTTCATTTTTCCAACCTGGCTCTCATCTCTTCCATTCCGTCCAGCTGTCCCATGTCCATCCAGGCATGCTCGTTGACCGGAAAAACGCCAACTTTGTGGCCTTTGAGCTTGCACCGGTCAATAATGTCCGGAAAGCTAATCGATGTATTCGGCTGCAAATCCTCAATCACTTCGGGCTCAACAAAATAGCAGCCCGTGTTGGTGAAATATGTCAAATTCGGCTTTTCACGCATCACTTCGATGCTGCCATTCTCGCCAATATCCACCACGCCATAAGGAATGGTGAATGTCTTTAAGGAACAGACCATTGTGACCATATGTCCACTATTGACATGAAGCTGATGAATCTTCTCGTAATCGGCATCGATCAGGATATCGCAATTGGAAAGAATGAATGTTGAATGGATCATCCCCTTAAGTAAACTCAAACCGCCGCCTGTACCAAGCGGTGTACTTTCATCAACATAGGTAACAGTGTAATCCTTCTGAATCTCATTGAAATAGGCTTTGATCATGTTTCTTTTCTCATTGACAACCAAGTAAAAATCATGACAGCCAAATCGTCTGAAGTTGTTGATGATATGCTCGACAATGGGAATGTCACCAATCGGAATGAGGGGCTTGGGGAGAATCTTCGTATAAGGATAAAGGCGCGTCCCACGCCCGCCGGCCATAATTACCACCGGAAGGGTTACTGTCGGCGTGTTCTGCGATTTCTCATCATCAAACATAAACACCATGTCCACAATCTGCATGGCACCATTGACTATGGGAAGAGCATCGATGCGTTCTTGCTGCATGAAAGCTTTCGCACGTGCTTTTTCATTTTCCGCAAGAAACTTCGGATGGTAGTTCGCGAACTCACTGATTGTCGCATCCAAGCTTCCTTTTGATAATATCCAGCGCCTGATGTCGCCGTCAGTCAGCGCGGCAACAAGTCTATCCTCCTTAATCACAAAGAGCACTTTCTTGGAGTTCTTGTCCAGTTGCGCAAGCGCTTGAATGACCGATATGCCCTCATCTACCAATGTATCTTTGAATTCCAATTTCCATGCCTCCGATTTTGTCTAGACATTGTGTTCAAGTGCAGCAATCACACGCTTTACACCATCATTTTCGAGGTTCGTGCTGCATGGAATGTTGACCACACGTTCCCAGTAATATTTTGCTTTCTCAATACGATACTCCTGCGAACCTACATAGGGATTCTGTTCGTTGATAAGCCCCCAAATCGGCCTGGCTTGGATGCTCTTCCCGGCCAGATACTCAACCAGACTATCACGGTCCATCCCGAATGAGTCTTCACAGAACACAGAGTAAAACCAATGATTTGATCTCGTCTCTTTGCGAAAACCCAAGAGACGCAGGCCCGCAATTTTCGAAATCTTTTCTTTGTAGATTCCGTAATTTCGTATCTTCGTTTCGATGAAACCTTCCAACTGTTCCATTTGTGCCAGGCCTAATGCCGCCTGAAGATTGGTCAATCGGTAGTTGTAGCCGATCTCATCGTGAAGGAAATTCAACTCGTCGCTTTTTGCCTGCGTGGTCAGATGCTTGGCCTTCTTGAGATATTCCTCATTGTCAGACACGATCATACCACCTCCTCCCGTGGTGATGATCTTGTTTCCGTTAAAGGAAAAGACACCGACATCCCCCATCGTTCCGGCGTACTTTCCCGCGTACCTTCCTTGTTTATAGTAAGTACCGATCGCCTCCGTCGAATCCTCCACAACCTTTAGGCCATATTTGGATGCAACTTCCAGAATCCGGTCCATATCTGCCATGTTGCCGAAAACATGCACTACGAGAAGCGCCTTCACATGTCTTCGGGTTTGCCGGTCAATCAGTTTTCCGTCAATGAAGTCACACTCAGTTTCGCAGAATGCCTCAACTTTGTCAGGATCCATACACAACGAATCATCGCAATCCATGAAAATGGGCTCTGCCCCGATGTATATGACAGGGTTTACTGCCGCAATGAATGTAAGCGCGGGCACAAGCACTGCATCATCACGTGTGACACCGCACAGCAAGAGGCTGATATGTAAGCCAGCTGTCCCGTTCTGACAGGACACCGCGCCTTTGGCATGCACGTATTGAGCTACTGCGGCTTCAAAATCCTTGACATAGGGGCCGGCAGTTGATACCCATTCAGACTCAACCGCATTCGTAACGTACTTGAGCTCATTGCCTTTGAGGTTTGGCACTGATAGTGGAATGAACGAACCTTCCATATTACTCCTCCCAAATCGGATGTTTCAGTATCCACTGACCATTCTCATCCTGCATAAACAACTCACGATTATACAAGCCTTCAATAATGCTCCAAAACTCAGGCTCAGAATACCCAAGAAACTGACAGAAATCCCGTACACACAAACTGTCCAGATTGTGATCCTTATCCTTAACGGCCTGAACCGCCTGTTCCCGGGACATGATGCCGTATCGAACGAAGCGTGATGCATAGTCCGTAGCGGTAGCATGTCCGAATTTGGGATACTTCAGCCAAGGGTGAACCAGATAGGCCCGACTGTCCACTTGATCATAATTCTCAATATGATGGGTTCGATCCCATTCATGGCATAAATCGTGGAAACCTTTGGATTTTGCAAGGAGATAGTTCCTTTGGCTATTCCAAGGCACGAAGTAGGATACATACATCGGGTCCAGTAGGTCAAATTCGCGAGAGGTGGGTGCGTTGGTCATTTCCAGATCCTGTTGGGTAACGCCCGTTCTTTCAATCAGCTCATCGTGGCTGATTTCTGAGGCAACACCATTTGCCAGAATGCTTTTGGCGGAATATGTTTCCATATAATCCTCGCCACCGTATTCGTAACTGACGTTTTCACCATATACGAGCAATGGCGTATTATACATGACTGCCATGTGAAGTGGATATGTGTAAATGAGCCTGTCCAGAAACCACGTTGGTCTGCCGTATTCTTCGAATGTATAACGCATGAGTTTCTTCTGCGTACGGATATCCGGCTTCAGACTAATGATGTTGCATCCAAAAGCCTCAGAAATATTCTTCAGGTTGTGTTTCCCCGCATCCGTCATGGGAAAGTTGTCCTCGACGCTGAAAAGAATCGGGTTCATTCCCATGACTTCCTTCATCAAATGGACCTGATAGTGTGAATCTTTGCCGCCGCTGACTGCGATGGCGCAATCATAGGATGTGCCGTTCATGCCCCTGTACTTATTGCACAGTGCTTCCAACTCCTGGTATCTCTTTGCCCAATCGATGGTTTTTCTTCGTTCATAGGATTGACATGCTGAACATATACCCTGTTCATTGAACTTAATGCCAGGCCTAGTATCCGGCATAACGCATTTTGTACAGTATCTCACATTATTAGCCCCCTTATCAAATATTATAGATACCCGTTTTGTATTTATCAAGATTATCTCGGTAGAAGTCTATGGTTTCCGCAAGCCCCCGAGCAAGGGAATACTGGGGGCTCCACTTAGTAAGGCGCTTAATTTTCTCATTGGAACCAAGCAGTCGATTCACCTCGCTCTTGTCAGGCCGCACTCTCAAATCATCACAGATAATCCGAGCATTCGGATTGATTTGCTCAATCAATGCTTCCGCAAGTTCTCCAATTGAAACCTCTTGCTGGGATGCGATGTTGATTTCTTCACCAATCGTCTCATTAGATCGGAAAATCTCGATGAAACCGTTCACCGTGTCCATCACATAGTTGAAATCGCGAGTCGGTACCACAGAACCCAGCTTGATCTCTGTTTTCCCGGAGAGAAGTTGTGTTATGATGGTCGGGATGACTGCTCTTGCAGACTGACGCGGTCCATAAGTATTGAACGGTCGCACAATTGTTATAGGACTGGAAAAGCTGCGGATAAAGGACTCTGCCAAACGGTCGGCTCCAATTTTCGTTGCACTATAAGGTGATTGGCCTTGAAAAGGATGCTTCTCGTCGATTGGAACGTATTGCGCCGTTCCATAAACCTCAGAAGTAGAAGTAACCAAAACTCTTGATATCTTTAAGTCCCGGGCCGCTTGAAGTATGTTTAGTGTCCCCTTGATGTTGGTATCAACATAAGAGTCGGGGGAGTGATAACTATAGGGAATGGCAACAAGTGCAGCCAAGTGGAATACCACAGCGCAATTCTTCATCGCCTCCCTTACACCGTTTGGGTCGCGAATGTCTCCGGTAAAAACCTCTATCTTATCCATAGTCTCCTTGGGCAAGGCATCCAACCACCCCCATGAATTGAAAGAATTGTAAAAGACAAAGGCTCTCACTTGGTAATCTTGATTTACCAATTCTTCAACTAAATGGCTGCCTATGAAGCCATCTGCACCAGTAACAAGTATTCTTTCCATCTAGTTCCTCCATCGCGCCTAGACAAAGCGATTAACGCTTATCAAGCAAACCGGCAATCCTGCATTGTATAGTTCTGATTTCCTTCTTGGTTGAATGATTTTTCGTTGCCATTTCCTTGGAGAAAATGTAACTCATAGCGCTTTCATATCGTTTTTGGCTTGCTCGCTGTATTAGTCGTTCTCCCAGACCCTTGCGGCATATTTCACCACACACCTTGATGGAGTAATTGTGCAGCTTTACATACTGTCTCTTTATCCAGGGCAGGGAGTGACTGATTGGATCAATGCAATACTCTTCATTCTCAATCACTTCCTGCAGTTTATCGCAGACCTTGATGTATGATGGTACGTATTCATCCACATAGTAGAAGTCATTCATGACTTCCACAGATACCGACGCTGATTCTTCCAAGCCCAAAAAAACTCGTTCAAAATGATCGTAGCATGAAACAAAGACCGCCCCCGCGTATAGCGGCATGTCCATTCCACGAGGAACATGATAGGGCCTAAGTACAGCGCACTTTTTTCCAGCAGCAAATACTTCCGCAATGGATGTACTGTACCAAGTATAAAGGCTGTCCGCAATCAGTATCCACTGCTTCACTGAATACTCTCCTATGACATAAAAACTCGGGCAATCTTGGGCCATTTGCGTTAACTGTGGATTGCCCACTTCCGCAGGATGTGGCCTGTAAATAATGATGTCGTTTTCATTCTCTCTGAGTATTCTACGGAACCATTCAAGAAGCATACTCTGTGATTCTTCCGAGACTCGTCTGAATTCAATAGGATCATTTGCCACACTCTGATAGAGATCTGTTTCAAGTGTGGAGTCCGGCATACCAACATAAGAAAAAGATGAAATGAAGAGATGCATTCTCTTATCATTGGGAATTGAAAACTCATCGCAAATACCTTTACGGTTCTGATAGTAACCACTCAGCTCCTCGCGCAAAAAATCCAAACCAACGTGTCCTGTCAAAGCAATATTATGCTCTGGTATATTCATTGCTCTCAACCTATCTACAGTATGACGCCCCCAACAGATATGAACCGCCAGCATCGCGACACCCTTAATTGTATACATGGTATCACTCTGCTCATCCGCGTTCGTATATACCTGCTCCCACTGCAGATTAACGAGCTTATCAATTCGCTTGGCGAAAGACGAAATGAATCGGAATGTATCGTCACTATACATTGCAAAAGAAACGGTCACTTTTGAATCAATCGGTTCATGAAACGAATACTCACGCTGCCAAGTCTCGACAAGCTCTACAGTATAACCGCGCTTTTCGAGCTCGTACTTAAGCAAACAAATGTTCTCAAGCTCTCTGTTTTTAATTTCATAAACGAATAAGAAATCAGTCTTTTTCATGCAGGGCTCCATACTTCACACATTGTTCGTATATCATATCCTTCTTACTCTCCCAGTCCAAATTGATGCAAAAAGTCTCAGGCAGTATTCATACTCATCCAACTTCAACAACATCGCGGGGACGATGTAAGCGAATGCTCCAACCAGAATCTGCAATAGAAGACTTGCTCCTATTGGCATGGGTATCAATCCGATTAAAAACACCACGAACCCCATGAGAGCACCTAAAACGAATGAAGGCGCCACATCCTTCATCTGCTCTGCAAGACCATAGTCAATTAGTTTTTTGTTGGGATGAACGTTAATGAGAATGGTCGCCGGCGCCGAAAAAAGTGAAGCCATACCGATTGCGATAGGGCCATCAAACAGAAGAATTGCGAAAACGAGAGTAAAGATGCCCATCACTTTCTTGATCAGGCCGATTTTAAGAAAAATATCACTGCGTCCGATGGCGTTCATTGCCAATTGATTAATTGAATTGATCGGCATGCCCAGGTAAACTGCACAAAGAATTTGGATATATACAACGCTACCCAGCCATTTCTCGGTCAAAAGGAGCGTGACAAAGGGTTTCGCACATACTGCGAGACCAATAAGCAGCGGGCTCATAATAAACGTGCTTGTCTTGATTGCACGTTTTGACCCGTTCTTAATTGTGGCAAGATTCGATTGCTCATCAGATAACACAGGAAATAGTACCCTCATGATCGTTTGGTTGACATTGCCAACAATCATCATGGGGATTTGATCACCCCGATTGTAATATGCCAAATCGGTCGGCGAGTAGATCTTTCCGATAATCAACCCGTTGAGCTTTGAATATAGCACATCGCTTAAATGAGTGAAAAGAACCTTCCAGCCGAAAGAAAACAGCGGCCTCAATCTTTCAATGGAAAAGACTAGGGGCAGTCTCCAGCGACTGACAATGGCAAGAATAATAACATTTGCAACCCCGCTGACCAGTTGCTGCGTTACCAAGGCCCAAACACCGAAGCCTTTGTATGCTAGATATATCCCGACTACGGAACTGATAACCGCACTCCCGAAGCCAGCAACGAAGCTCAGCCGAAATTTCAGCTGTTTGGCAACATAAGCGTTCTGAATGGTACCGACCGAAGCAAGAATGACACGCAATGACATTACTCTCAAAACAGGAATCAAATCCGCTGTTTCAAAAAAGCCACCAATGGCGGGTGCGCTTAAATATAGCGCTAAGTAAAGAGCTAATGACAGGAATAGTCCGGTGATGAGAGCAGTCGAATAGTCGACATTGTCCGGATCGCTTTTTTGTATAACGGCCATTCCCAAACCATTACCGACGAAAACATCCGCCAACGAAATGAAAATCATCACCAAAGCTATCGTTCCGTAGTTTTCGGGAGCAATAAGCCTTGCAAGAATCATTGAAACAACAAAGGATACCGCCTGCGTCAAGATCGACTCCATGTATACCCATACTGCACCAGAGGTTACAGCGCGAATGCTTGCTTTTTGTTTCACAGTTTTCTCCTGGTAATATTTATCGTGCTTGTTTTCGCCTTCACGGCAGAATCGTAAAAAGGGTGTTTGAACTGACGTGATTGGAGCGATAATGCTCACTCAGAGAATGAATCGCGGAGCTGTTTAGATGGATAATCCAGCATGATTTGTTTGCGCGTCTGAAAGGCATTCTCTCACGGAACATTCCTAATGTAAAACATTGATTCTGCTAATATTTGCTCCGGTGACGCCATTACGCCAGCTTTCATAACAGCGTCAGTTTGTTCCTTCAATAATGCCGGCAACATGTGAAGGAGTGCATTCGGGAAAAATACGTTCAACCTCATGAAACGGAATAACGTGTCCCCTATTCCGGATGCAGAATGCCTCTGTCGCAGAAACAACCGAAGGGCTTATTCCTTCACTTTCAATCACATCAAGGCAAGCTGGATATCGTTCCGTGTAAGCGAGAGTGCAGCATTGTCTATCTTTTGCAATATTTAGGATGGGCTTTCCAGTACTCATATAGTCTATTATCTTGGATGGCATCTGATTTGTCATCTTGTTGCCAATATTCACAAGAACATCAGCGCCATTCATTACTTTGTAGATTTCATCATTTGAGACCGCATCGTAAGTCGCAATATTGGATTTATCTATACCGGTAAGCGATTCAACCACTTTTTTGCAGTCTCTGCCAACGAAATGCAAGCGAAACTTGTCACCTAAATTGCTCAGCAGGTTGATCGCGTATGTTGGATCGCGGTATTCAACGTCCAGAGTCCCGCAATATACAAGATTAATAGCACCTACGGGAAATTTGATGAGCTCCGACTGCGAGGATGGATCATGTTGTCTAATGCCGGGGAATTCAATGGTTCGCCACTTGGATCGATATTTTGACAATGGTGAGTTGCCGTAGTCTTCACAGATCAACTTGGTCATGAAAATTCGTTGAGCATTATCGTGTGCTCCCAATTCATGCTTCAATCTCCAGGCAAGCAAAGATGCCTTTTTTGTAACATTACTATGATATGGATCAAGCTGAATCAACATAGCATTCGTATTCGTTAATCGTTCAAGAATGTGAATACTCGTTACCGGAAAACAAACGCCAATTACCATGTCAATATCCATTCGTTTGCAGATTTTCTTGACTTTTCCTGCTGCAAAGTGAGCTATAATCCCCACACGCCTTTCACCCGTAACCTTCCTGACTACAACGCGAAGTATTCCGCCCATACCCGCAAATGAACTAATGGCATGGATTATTGTGGATATGCTTCTTTCTTTTTTGCATTTCTCAATGATTTCAGCTGTTTTTGATGATGGTCCATATGCGTAGGTCCAAAAACCACTGAAGAAAAATGTACGCTGTGTGACATAATCATTCAGGGAAAAAAGCAACACTTCGTTTTTTTTTTCAATTTCCCGGCAGATTGACAGAGCAATATCGAGATTGGCATTTTCTCGACTTCCGGCGTCGTTTACAACAAACAAGTATTTCATTATTTTCTCCGTGTACCAAATGGAATGCCGTAATCGCACATCCGATCTGCAGCAGTCGGCATTAACCGTAGCAAAAGATAAGCCTCTGCAATGCATTCCGTCAGATGCTCGGGTGCACCCTACAAACAAAAAAACCTGGCCAAACAGCAGTTCCCACATCATGAGGAGCTGTTGGGCCTTCCCATCTATTTCCCAACTCCTTGATGCATTTCATTACACACTCGTCTCTCGCAATTCTCGTACAAATAGATCAAGGGCGCAATTTGGGTACTCAATCCCGCCTAAACAAATCTCGCGTGTACACCTTATTTTCGACATCGTCAAGGCAGTTGTCGTAGCGATTGCAGATGATGCAATCACACATATATTTGAACTCTCTTAGGTCGTTGACCACCAAACTCCCGAAGAAGGTGGTGCCCTCGATTAGGCTAGGCTCATACACAACGACAGTGGCCCCTTTGGCCTTAATGCGCTTCATCACGCCCTGGATGCTGCTTTGGCGGAAATTATCACTGTTGGCTTTCATAGTCAAGCGATACACGCCTATCACAATCTTCTTCTCATTAGCCGCATCCCATGTGCTGTTATTTGAGTAGTAGCCCGCCCTATCCAAAATGCGGTCGGCGATGAAGTCTTTCCTGGTTCTGTTGGAATCGACAATCGCCTGCATGATGTTCTGCGGCACGTTCTGGTAGTTGGCCAACAGCTGCTTCGTGTCTTTGGGCAGACAGTATCCGCCGTAACCGAAAGAGGGGTTATTGTAGTGGCTGCCGATGCGTGGATCCAGGCATACACCGTCAATGATCTTCTGAGTATCCAGCTCCTTGATTTCGGTATATGTGTCTAATTCATTAAAGAAGCTTACGCGCAGCGCCAAGTATGTATTTGAAAATAGCTTCACGGCCTCCGCCTCGGTGAAACCCATGTACAACGTGGGAATATCCTGCTTGATGGCACCTTCCTGCAAAAGACGTGCAAAGACTCGCGCCGCCTCCAGAAGACGCTGGTCATTGATGTCGGTGCCCAGGATAATGCGGCTTGGATGCATGTTATCGTGCAGCGCCTGCGTCTCGCGCAGAAACTCCGGGCTGAAAAGAATGTTGTCACTGCCGGTCTTTTCGCGGATCTGCTCAGTGTATCCCACCGGCACCGTGGATTTTATCACCATGATGGCATCCGGGTTTGCCTCCATCACCAGACTGATTACAGTTTCCACTGCAGACGTATCAAAGAAGTTCTTCTGTGCATCGTAATTGGTGGGTGCAGCAATTACAACATAGTCAGCCGCAGCGTAGGCGGCCTTCGCGTCCAGGGTTGATGTCAGGCGCAAGTGCTTTGTGGACAAACAACTCTCTATCTCATCATCCTGTATAGGGGACTCGCGCCGGTTGATCATCTCCACCTTATCAGGAACGATGTCCACGGCAACGACGTCGTGGTGTTGCGATAACAAAACCGCAATACTAAGCCCGACATAACCGGTACCCGCAACAGCTATTTTCAAACTCGCATAATCATCTGTCATTCCATATCCTCCGACTTCTCATCAGGGCCTCGCAAATGGTATTGCTTATACCATGCGGCAAAGCGGCTCAGCCCTTCCTCAATTGTCGTGGAAGGTCTGAAATCGATGTCCCGCATTAAGTCGTCGACATCCGCAAACGTCTGGTAAACATCGCCCGGTTGCATAGGGCTAAACACTTTATTTGCAGCGTGCGTAATGATACCCTCACTCATTAAGCAACGTTCCAAAGTCTCTATAAAATACAGCAGGTCCTCCGGCTTGTTACTGCCGATGTTATATACTTTCACCGGGTCCGGACCGCGTGGAGGCTTGGACAATAGACGCAGGAGGCCCTCCACTATATCGTCTATGTAGGTAAAATCGCGCTTCATGTCGCCATTATTGTATATTTCGATAGGTTCACCACTCACCATTTTTTGAGTGAACAAATAGTACGCCATGTCCGGCCTGCCCCAAGGGCCATATACCGTAAAAAAGCGCAGTCCCGTGGTGGGGATACCGTACAAGTGGCTATAGGCGAAGGCCATCAGCTCATTGCTCTTTTTTGTCGCGGCATACAGACTGATGGGATGGTCCACACTGTCGCTGACTCTAAAAGGTGTTTTTTGTTGGTTGCCATATACCGACGAGGAGGAAGCGTACACAAGGTGCTCCACCGTGTGGTAGCGGCAGGCTTCCAGAATGTTAAAGAAGCCAACAATGTTGCTGTCTATGTACGCCTGTGGGTTGCTGATGCTGTAGCGTACACCCGCCTGCGCGGCGAGGTTGATGACGATGGAAGGTTTGTGGGTGATAAATGCCTCCTCAACAACAGCTTTGTCAGCCAAATCGCCTTTAATAAAAGTGAAATGGGGATATCGTTTTAGGATATCCAGCCGCGCACTTTTAAGTGCAACATCATAATAATTGTTAATATTATCAAAGCCAATTATGCTTTCTCCCGCTTGCAGTAAGCGTCGGCTGAGGTGGAAACCGATAAACCCGGCGGCGCCGGTGATGATGGTGGTCAATTTACGCTCTCCATTCAGATGAATTGCAATGCGGAATTCCCGCATACCAATTCACATATCACAGCATTGTCATTAATGTCTTCCCGCGCACATGTTCACTTATGTATGCTTATGTGAATGGAACATCGCCAAAGGATCACAAGAGTATTGTCGAAAAGGTAGAGAAATTTCTATTCCTTTACATCCGATTTCCGGAGTATATTGCATTGTAAGTTTTCATAACCTTATCCTCATCAAATGAGCTGCAATCAAAAGAAGTCTGTTCATTCTTGTATGTCTCATAATCGCTCATGATGACCTCGGCCCATTCATTTGGAGCACTCGACAATGAAAGGTATTTGCAGCCCCCGCAATCCGTAGCACGGGGCACGGTGTCCGAAGCGTAACAGCGGACTCCCATCGCCTGTGCTTCAACCACCACGAGGCCAAAGCCTTCCGCAACCGAGGGAAATATCATCGCATGTGCACTGCTCAGCTGCTTTGGAATGTCGCTGTGATCCGGCAGAAAGGATACATGATCCGATATTCCAAATTTGTCGATCATTTTTTTCATCTCTTGTAGGTAGTCATCTTCCCCGGACCCAACCAAACGCAATTCAGAATTGGGGCTACGTCGCATAATGCAGCTGAAAACATCAATAGAAAACAACTGATTCTTGTTGGGCTCATACCTTCCCACCTGAATTAGCGTAAAGGGCATTTGGCTTTTGTCAATGTCGTGATTTGTTGTGAAGCGCTTGTCTACCGGGTTTGAAACCACTGAATAATCCGCGCCATGTCCATATAGTGAAGCGCATGCCTCCTCCGAACAACCAATCATATGGGTCGAATACTTCAGAATTGACTTTCGATACTGAGATTGTATGAATTGCACAGTTCGATACTTTGACGCGCAATGCTTAACGTGCGCATGCGCTATCCTTAATTGGGTCTTCGCTTTCTTTGCCGCTTTCAAGCAAGGCGCCGCTTCGAATTCGTTGTGGCAATGTATAGCAACATAATCCTTGTTTTCGCTCAAAATTCGCAGCGTTTGAAAGTAAATCCTCATTCCAAAAGTCAAATAGTCAAGTCTCCTGAGCAGCTTTATCTTGCCTTCATACTTTGGTATACGATATACCCTGCCGCCAAAGGTTGTGAACTCATCTTCATGATACCGTTCTTCTGAAGTAAAAAGAAGAATATCAAAGGTATATTGACGGCTAAAGTTCCTGACTATGCTCATAAAAACGGCTTGAACACCACCTCTACCCATCCCTTCACAGGACACAATCAAAATCCTTTTACGCTCGCAATTCGTCAACTATTTTCTCCCTTTTCCTGATAGTCTGTTACGATTACAGTTAACCCATATTTCGCTGCCATTGACACTTCACTCTGGCTGACGCGCACACATCCCGCAAGATACTTCTACGCTTGGGTTCAATGACGAAAGAATTATCCAAGTATCTTCCATAATTCCTTCCGCACAGTAAATCAGGTCCAAAAGAAGCAGAATGGCGTCTCATATCATTGTGGGAAGGCACTGAGTCGATCTAACCTCAGCCAGTTTCTAAATAGTTTCCGCGTTGCAGTCGGCTCAATATTGTTATGGCAGATTGATCCATGAGCCAAATGTATAATCCCATTTCTCGGGATTGAACGCAGCAAAACCCGAAGAATCATACAGTGTCAGTTCACCAAAGTAGACTTGCCCGTGAATCTCATAAAGGTCTACACGAACATGCGGAATACCTTTGGACAATGCTTTTGATATGGCGATCATCTGTTTGAAAGAGCCCGGCTTTTCGATATCTTTTGACGAGTTAGCTCCCCCTTGACTGAAGGCTAAGTGATTCCACTCCATATCAAAGTAATCAAATTTGGAAAACCCGGGGCTTTCGAACCGATCCGTTACAACCAAAGCAATTTTTGGTTCACCATCGAAACAGTAAAACTTGTAGTCCCAGAGTTCCCCTTTGTCGTCCGTCATGAACTCTTCCGCTATTATCCTCCGAGGAACATCTTTGTACGGCCACTCGCGCCCTGTAAAGAAAAAATCTTGCTTCAGACCTTTGCTTAGAATCTTTCTGACGCTTTGAATATGCAGTTTTGATTTGTCTTTACAAATGAAAAAACCAAATCCTGAGTTGTGATTGCATTTCAGGACAAACCGGTTAGGCAGCTTCTCAAAATCGATTTCATCAGCGCTTTCCCAAACCCCCATCGATGGTATCAAATGCTCCGCGCCAATTTTCTCAGCAACGTATTCCCGCACCTTATACTTGTCCACCATAATGCTGTATTCGGGCCGGCGATCATATAATTTGAGCCATTGAAGCTTCTCGTTATAGGTCTGTGGGTTTACCCAGTTGATCCTCCTTCCGAAGTGCAAGTAAAACAAAAAACCTAGATAACGAGAGTCTTCCATATGGTTGAATGCTCCGATCTTGACAATTCTTGCCACAATTGCAAGAACGAGCCTTCGGCGATCATACACTATCATCTTGATCAATTTTGAGACTTTACTCATACTTTCACTCCAAGCGGGCATTATTACATGAATTGTTGCTAAGAGACACCAGTCACCAGATAGGATATCTTGTCAAAAACCCAAAAAGGTAGTCTGTCAAGAGCGACAACACCTGCCAGTCTCCGCCGCCGATAAGCTGCAAAGAATGCGGCACTTCTATGGGTTGAGCTGCACTACGATCCGGCCAAGCTGATAAGCAGTTGAACCGCTTGCACGTCAGCGCACCGGCAATATCACCTGACCAAGGACTTAAAAAGGTTTTCCCACTTGTTGTATATTTTCGCAGGTGTGTATCTTTTCCGGATCACCTTTGCATTGCGGGAACTATATCCCACCTCGGCCATCACTTGCATCGCATCGCACAATTCCCCAGGGCTATCGCATGGCACTATCATGCCGTCGCAGTCTTCATCCAGAATCTCACGTGCAGCGCCAGGTCGCCAGTTTGTTGTAACACAAGGAAGACCGACCGCCATTGCCTCGAGTAGCGCATTTGGCATCCCTTCGTAATCTGAAGACAAAACAAATAGACTCGCATTGCGCATTCTTTCGGCCACGTTGTTAACCGTCCCCATTAAGAAGACCTTCTTTTCAAGATTCAAACTTGTTATTTGTTTTTGCAGTAAAGCTTTCAATGGTCCATCGCCGTAAATCTCGAGAATATATCCTGGTTTTCTCTTCTCAAACAAGTGAAAGGCATCAATGAGCAATGACTGATTCTTTTGGGGGTAGAGCCTTCCGATGTTAATTATTCTTCTTTCCATTTCACACGCTTGATTAAGAGGATCCGATGCAACATAAACAGGGTTAGAAATCACCGCCGACCTATTTGCCGCAGCTTTGGGAAAACTTGTTTTAGCGCTATCCGTTTGAAATACGAGCTTATCCACACGCCGTACAGTAGCGCTCCTGACAAATCCAAGTAAGCCACGAAAACGCTTATCCATGGGGTCTGCCCTTTCTGAGTAAACCTGCTTTCCAATATGCTTCTTATTGCTTAATGCACACAAGTAAACAGATTGATACCAAAAATGCACGGTGATGTCCGGTCCGATTTTTCTTAAAGCACGATTAAGAAAAAGGAAGCGTCGGATTATGCTTGCAACTCTATTGCGTTCCTCATCTCCGGCGATTTCCATACTGTGAATCCTTGCGTCAATATCGTATTTAGGATTGTTGCTTGCCGCCGAAACAAGATAGACATCATGACCCCTTTCAACCATCTCATTTCCCAGCTGTATGATCGATCTCTCTGATCCTCCAAAGCCAAGCAAATACGCGACTAACGCAATTCTCAGTTTATTCTCATCCGGCATTTTGAGACCTCAAATCCAAATAATTGGGATACCATGATCACGCACATACTTGTAGCCATAAATCGAGAAAAGCGACGGAATCATTCCCTATGATTCCAGGTGATTCCTCGGGCTGGGAAGTTGGTTATTAATAGATTTCTGCATAAAAGCAGATCTTAGTCCATCCAGCGTTGCAGCGTCGAACTCTTTCGCTTTCGCAAAGCTTCTTTTTGCTTCAGAAACAAGTACTTCTGTGTCAAGCAGTCTAAGTTTTTTGACTATGTCGTCAACGCTTTTTCTGTTCAAAACATAACTCTTGTTCAATAATTCCGGTGTGCCACCAGTTCTCGTCCCCATGGCCGGACATCCCCTGCTCATTGCTTCAACGACCGCCCTTGGCAAACCCTCTTGCAAACTAGGCTGAATGTAAATATCGACAGTATCCAACCATTGAAAAACGTCAGAATGAATCATGGGTCCCTTAAACACGACATACTCGGAAACATCATACATTTCGGCGACGCCTCGCAGATAGCGGGTATCTCCTGCGCCCACCATTTGATACTCGTAGCAGGTGATTCCCTGCTTCTTCAGTTTGCTCAACGCCTTGATGACATACTGCTGTCCTTTGTATCTGACATCTATTGCCGCCGTTGTTCCAATAACAATCTTGTCATCTGATCGCCTTTTTTTGATACGCTCGAGTCTCTTTTCCAAGACGTCATTTTCCAGAGATAGTAAACGTACATCAGATACGCCAATGTGTTCTCCACTGCAAGGGTAACGTTTTTGAAGAAATTCCTTTGTAACATAAATAGTATATGGAGCATTTTTGGCCACTCGTTTGAACGCCAAGAACCTAGAATATGCAACCATCTTCCCCTGCCAACTATGGTTCCAATGGGCATCCCAGAAGCAACCAACCGCCTCAAGCAAATACGGTTTGCCTAGCTTGATACACTCGCGTACCCCCCAGTAGCCACGGCAGATCACAAAATCGCAATCCGCTAATTCGCTTAGAAGATGCCTTGAGTATCTCTTACTATGTAAAAACATCTTGAAAGGGGTATCATTGTCAACACACGAAAACTCCACATTTTCCGTACTTGATACGGACAAATTGACTGATGGTTTTTCGGTCAAAGCATCTTTTCGTCCAATTACTTTCAACGAATCACAAAAAGGCAAATACCGGTCATGCCAAACGCTCGCTGGCAAATCCACAGCATAATATGTTCCGTTATAGTATGGAAACCGGATATTGAAAACAAAACCAATTTTCATATGACCCTCTAATTCTCATCAATTCGGCTAAGGTTCGCAAACATCACCAACACATACAGCAACTTGCGGATTCCTTGATAAATGACGTTTAATTACCTATTTCAAATTACTATATGATCTACCAAAACAAGTATCAAATAACGACTGGTCGCCAAGTCCTCCCGGAATCAGTTTGAAATGGACGTAAGCACTAGTAGACCGTTCTTTAATTAGCTTTACATTTAGTCCTTTAAGCTATACAATGGATACAT
>LFRM01372868.1_pt1 | contig 19296 bp, 16 predicted proteins | sample 618341 | NCBI WGS metagenome assembly LFRM01 (sample SAMN03654438, study PRJNA283298) | anaerobic digester metagenome | isolation source: pool of bioreactors CSTR01a, CSTR02a, and CSTR03a thermophilic anaerobic... | place: Denmark: Kgs. Lyngby | collected 2014-05-21 | reverse complement strand
GCTTTTCGCTGCCTGATTCAGCTGCTCCACCTGCATGCCATTCGCATCGAGTGGCACGGGTACGCATTCCAGGCCAGCGGCTTCGAATGCCTTGCGTGCTCCGTGATAAACAGGATCTTCGATGAAGATCCTGTCGCCAGCATCAAGTAGTACGGTGGCACACAAGGTTAATGCTTGCTGGGAGCTGGTTAACACCAGTACGCGTTCGGCCGTAGCATGTGCGCCCCGTTCAAGATTAACGTAATCGGCGATGGCGTGCCGCAATGGCATCATCCCTTGTGGCGGGCTGTGCAGCAGTGCCTGGGTACCGTATTCTTTCAGCACCTGACGTTCCAGCCGCTCCCAAATGTGGAGAGGAAAACTGCGTGTTTCGGGTACGCCCGGTGCGAACGGACGCGGCACCAGGAAGTCGCGCAGACCACCGCTTAGGAATTGGGCGTTGCCGCGCTGGCTAAGACGCGGCGTTTCATTGTGAGTTCCCGTGCGCCGCGTTGTGCCACGCCCTGGGAGGCGCTTCGCCCGTTCCGATACGAAGCTGCCGCTGCCAACACGCCGCTCGATGAAACCTTCTGCATGTAACTGACTATAGGCCGACTCGACCGTATCGCGTGAAACGTCCAGCGATTTCGCCAGCGACCGCGAGGCGGGTAGCGGTTTTCCGCTGTCAAGCGCACCATCAAGTATCAGTTGCCGGATGCCGCGCTGAATGCGGGAATATAGCGGCAGGGCACTGTGCAGTGGGTCGTCTACCCAGGCTTTGAGGGATTCGAGTTGAGCATGCTTGAACAATTGGTCTGTATCACTTTAAAAAAATGGTGGGGAACATCCATCCATTTTAAGGCTATAAATTCATTTATCAATACTGTCGATCAAATTTTTTCAGGAGTTTCTGTCAGGCTATGTCATCCGTCCCCTCACTTTCCTCCGTTCGTTGGAGCGATCTTACCCATCCCGTCGTGGCGGGTCTGATCTCGGTCATTGTTAACTATGGCGGTACGTTCATTTTGGTGTTCCAGGCCGCCAAAGTGGCCGGTCTCAGCCCAGAGCTGACAGCATCATGGGTGTGGTCTATTTCCATCGGTGTAGGCGTGACGGGGATCATTCTGAGCTGGCTCTCCCGTGAACCGATCATCACCGCCTGGTCCACGCCGGCGGCGGCGTTTCTGGTTACTGCATTGGCGAGCACGCCTTATGCCGAGGCCGTGGGTGCCTACCTGATTTCGGCAGTGGCATTTGTGGTGCTCGGACTGTCGGGTTGGTTCGAGCGCGTCATCCGCCTGATTCCGCCGGGCGTGGCTGCCGGGTTGCTGGCTGGCATTCTGCTTCAGTTTGGCATCGGGGCTTTTGGCGGGATGAGCATTGATCCGTTACTGGCGGGCTTCTTGATCGTGGCCTATGTCGTGTTCAAGAGATTCTCTGCGCGCTATGCGGTGGTGGGCATCCTGGTGCTGGGGCTTGCTTTCCTGCTGATCCAGGATCGCGTCGATCTGTCGGGGCTGACCTTGAAGTTGGCCGAGCCGGTCTTCACCATGCCCGAATTTTCACTTAACGCCTTGCTGAGCGTGGCGCTACCGCTGTTTCTGATCACCCTGACCGGCCAATACATGCCCGGCATGCTGGTGCTGCGTAACGACGGCTTCAGAACCAGCGCCAACTCCATCGTGACGGTCACCGGGCTCGGCTCCCTGCTGATGGCACCATTTGGTTCGCATGCCTTCAACATTGCTGCGATCACAGCTGCTATCTGTACTGGCCCCGAGGCACACGAAAACCCGGATAAGCGCTGGATCGCTGGGATTGCCGCAGGCGTGTTTTACATTCTGGTGGGTGTGTTCGGGGTGACGCTGGCTGCCGTTTTCATGGCCTTCCCGGCCACTTTCATTACCACACTGGCGGGCCTGGCGTTGCTGGGCACCATTGGCGGCAGCCTCGCCAGCGCCATGGCCGATGCCAAGGCCCGCGAAGCCTCGTTGATCACCTTTTTGGCGGCAGCCGCCAACATCACCCTGTTGGGTATTGGCAGCGCGTTCTGGGGGTTGGTAATCGGCCTGGTGGCTTATGCGGTGCTTAATGGCCGGTTGCCACAACGGACGCCAGACTCCGTCATGACGCCAACGCCGGCCAACAAGGGAGCGAACTGATGTCAGCGCCTTCCGACACACAGACCCATCACGACCAGCACGGCCGGTATCCCGAGGCCGTCACGGTTGAGGATTTCCAGCGGAACCTGGCAGCGGTGCGGGCGCGTATCGACGTGGCCTGCCATCGCGCCGGCCGCGATCCGGCATCGGTGCGCCTGCTACCGGTCAGCAAGACCAAGCCCGAGTCCAGCCTGCGCATGGCTCATGCGGCGGGCTGCCGGATGCTGGGCGAGAACAAGGTGCAGGAAGCCTATCGCAAGTGGGAGGCGATGCAGGACTTGACCGACTTGCAATGGTCGGTCATTGGTCACCTGCAAACCAACAAGGCCAAGCTGGTGGCGCGCTTCGCCACCGAGTTCCAGGCGCTGGACAGCCTGCGCGTGGCCGAGGTACTGGATCGCCGCTTGCAAGTTGAAGGACGCTCGCTTGATGTGTTTGTGCAGGTCAACACCTCTGGCGAGGCCAGCAAATACGGCTTGGCTCCCGAAGACGTTCCGGATTTTATCCAAGCACTGCCGGTGTTCTCAGCGCTGCGTGTACGCGGGTTGATGACGCTGGCGCTGTTCTCCGGCGAGGCCGAGCGGGTGCGCCAGTGCTTCGTGTTGCTACGCACCTTGCGTGATCGGCTGCGGCAGAGCGCGCCCGTCGGTATCGGGCTGGAAGAGTTGTCGATGGGCATGTCCGGTGATTTCGAGATTGCCATCGAGGAAGGCGCCACCGTGGTGCGCGTCGGACAGGCCATTTTCGGCGCCCGCGCTTTGCCGGACAGCCACTACTGGCCGGGTGAGACACCAGGGGGGCAGCCATGACCGAAGAAGCCTCTTTATCCGCACTGCGTCCACTACGGCTTGATGTGGCCTCAGTGCAGTCGCAAGTGGTTTATGGAAAGGTGGGAAACAACATCGCGGTTCCGGCCCTGGAGGCGCTGGGGTTGTCAGTGGCCGCTGTGCCCACCGTCGTATTCAGTAACACACCGCACTACCCGACGATACACGGTGGCGCGTTGCCCATCGAATGGTTCGATGGCTATTTGCAGGATCTTTCAGCGCGCGGAGCGCTGCGTGCGCTTCGTGCCATCCTGGCCGGTTACCTCGGCAACCCGGCACAGGCCCAAGCCTTGGCCTGTTGGGCGCGGGCTCTGCTGAAGGAACGTGCAGACCTGCGCATCGTGATCGACCCGGTGATGGGCGATCACGACCACGGTATCTATGTCGATTCCAGTCTGGTCGATGCCTACCGCCGAGATTTGTTGCCACTGGCCGATGGGCTGACCCCAAATGGTTTTGAACTGGCACACCTAACCGGATTGGCGGTGAACGATGTCGAAAGCGTCATTACCGCTGCCCGCACCTTACTGACGGGGCGCACGCAATGGGTCGCGGTGACCAGTGCCGCGCCCGATACCTGGGCGCAAGATGAGATGCAGGTGGTGCTCGTTACGCGCGCGCAAGCCGAGGTCATTGCACATCCGTCTATCCACGCCACACCCAAGGGCACCGGCGACCTGTTCTGCGCCACCTTGACTGGATACTGGATCAATGGGGCTGGACTGTCAGAGGCTACCGCCCAAGCGTGCCGCCAAGTTGTGCGCGCGCTGCGCCATACAGAACAGGCACAATGCACCGAACTGCTGCTACCACCGATGACGAACAGCCAAAGCAACTACGAAGTACAGGTGCGTGAATACGTACGCCAATTTACCTACCGAATAGGATTTGAGGACACTCCATGAAACCAGCCACTTCCCACCTGATGCGGGCCTATGCCCGTCAACCCGTTTCGTTCGTCCGCGGCAGTGGCGCACTGCTGTGGGACAAGCAGGGCGTGGAGTATCTCGATGCCATCGCCGGTGTCGCAGTGACCAGCCTGGGCCACGCCCACCCAGAGATCGCCACCGTCATCGCCGAGCAGGCTGGAATGCTGCTGCACACCTCCAACGTCTTCCGTATCGACTGGCAGGAACAGCTGGGCGAGCGGCTGTGTGCGCTGACGGGCATGCAAAGGGTCTTTTTCTGCAATTCGGGCGCCGAAGCTAACGAAGCCGCCCTCAAGCTGGCCAGACTGCACGGTCACCGCAAACAGGTAGCGGAGCCCAAGATTCTCGTTATGGAAAACGGCTTTCATGGTCGCACCATCGCGACGCTTTCCGCCTCTGGCAACCCCACTAAGCAACAAGGCTTCGAGCCGTTGCTGCCAGGCTTCCTGCGCGTGCCTTACAACGATATTGAGGCGGTGCGCCGCATCGCTGTCCATGAGTCCGACATCGTGGCCGTGCTGATCGAGCCGGTACAGGGCGAAGGCGGTATCCGGGTTGCCAGTGCCGACTATCTACGCGAACTGCGTGTGCTGTGCGACCAGCACGGCTGGCTGCTGATGCTCGACGAGATTCAGGCCGGTATGGGCCGCACCGGTGCCTGGTTCGGGCACCAGCACGCTGGCATTACGCCGGACGTGATGACCCTGGCGAAGGCACTGGGTAATGGTTTTCCCATCGCCGCCTGCCTGGCGCGTGGCGCGGCGGCTGACCTGTTCTCCCCCGGCCAGCATGGATCGACCTTCGGCGGCAATCCGCTGGCCTGCCGCGTGGCCTGCACCGTGCTCGACATCATGGGGCGTGATCAGCTACCGGAGCGGGCCGCTGTGTTGGGCGCCCGCCTACTCGCGGGACTACAGAGCGCACTGGGTGATCACCCGAACGTCACCGCCATTCGGGGCCAGGGTCTGATGGCAGGTATCGAACTGGACAGGCCATGCAAGGAACTGGTCGGGAGGGCATTAATCGAACAGCACTTGCTCATCACCGTGACGCGCGACACCACCATCCGGTTGTTGCCACCACTGGTTTGCGACGAAGCGCAGATCGACGATATCGTGGCCCGGGTCACCCAACTGTTAGCACCGGTCGTGGTGGATGATCTGGCAACGGAAGTCGGGGCTGCGCAGAAGGAGCCGGTACTGTGACGCAGAAACCCAAATATGACCAACCCGACGCCGAAGGCTTCTTCGGCCGCTTCGGCGGAAGTTTCATCAGCGAGACGCTGGCACAGGCGGTCGAAGCACTGCACGCGGCCTATCGACGCTATCGCGACGATCCCGCCTTCATTGCCGAATTCGAGGAAGAGCTGGCCGATTACGTCGGTCGTCCCTCGCCGGTGTACTACGCCCGACGCCTCAGCGAGGAGACGGGCGGTGCGTACATCTTCCTCAAACGCGAAGACCTCAACCATACCGGTGCCCACAAAATCAACAATGTGATCGGCCAGGCCATGCTGGCTCGGCGCATGGGCAAGCGGCGCATCATCGCCGAGACCGGCGCGGGTCAGCATGGCGTTGCCACCGCGACGATCTGCGCCCGTTACGGCCTGCAATGCGTGATCTATATGGGCAGCGAGGACATTGAGCGGCAGCGCCCCAATGTTCAGCGCATGGCGCTGCTGGGTGCGACGGTGGTGCCGGTGACTTCCGGCTCGCGCACACTGAAGGACGCCATGAACGACGCGATCCGCGATTGGGTCACGAACGTCGATCACACCTTCTACCTGATTGGCTCGGTGGCCGGTATGCACCCGTACCCGACAATGGTGCGGGAATTCCAGACCGTGATCGGCAAGGAGTGCCTGATCCAGATGCCGACACTGTTCAAACGCTTGGGAATGGTGAAACAGCACCCTGATGCAGTAATTGCCTGCGTTGGCGGCGGCAGCAACGCCATCGGTATTTTCTACCCGTACATTGAACACGAGGCGGTACGGCTGATCGGTGTCGAGGCGGCCGGGCTGGGACTGGATACCGGCCGACATGCAGCATCGATCCAGCGCGGCAGTCCCGGCGTGTTGCACGGCAATCGCTCGCTCATCCTTCAGGACGACAACGGCCAAGTGCGGGAGACCCACAGCATCAGTGCCGGCCTGGACTATCCCGGTGTTGGACCAGAGCACGCCTGGCTGCACGAAATCGGTCGTGCTGAATATGTTGGCGCCACCGACGACGAGGCGCTGAGTGCCTTCCATCTTCTCAGTCGCGTGGAGGGCATCATCCCCGCGCTGGAGGCCAGTCACGCCGTCGCCCATGCGGTCAAGCTGGCGGCTTAGCTGCCCAGTGACCAAGCTATCCTGATCAACCTGTCCGGCCGGGGAGACAAGGACATGGAAACTGTGATGGCTCGGGCGGATGCCATGGTAGGTCAGTCATGAGCCGACTTGAGACGACCTTCCAGCGTCTGCGACGGCAGGGACGCAAGGCGCTTATCCCCTATGTCACCGCTGGCTACCCTGGCGTCGACATTACCCCAGCGCTGATGCACGTACTGGTCGAAGCTGGGGCCGACATCATCGAGCTCGGCGTGCCGTTCTCCGACCCGTCTGCTGATGGTCCGATCATTCAGGCCGCCAGTGAGTACGCACTGCGACAGCGCATCGGCCTGCCTCAGGTATTCGATCAGGTGCGACGCTTTCGCGAGTCGGACACCAACACACCAGTGGTGCTGATGGGCTATGCCAACCCCATCGAACGCTACGATTTCCTGCGCCAGCCCGGCGCCTTCGCGGCCAATGCCGCAGAGACGGGCTTGGATGGTGTATTGGTGGTCGATTACCCGCCAAAGGCGTCCGGCAACCTGGCCTTGGAACTGCGCAGCCACGGCCTCGAACTGATTTTTTTGCTGGCACCAACATCCACCGAGCGGCGCATCAGGCAGGTAGCGGAACGCGCTGGTGGCTATGTCTACTGCGTTTCCGTCAAGGGCATCACCGGCACCAGTGCGCTGGATTTGGCTCAAGTGCATGACACGCTGGGGCGCATCCGCCGCCACGTGCGCATACCTGTCGGTGTCGGGTTCGGCATCCGCGATGCCGCCACGGCCAGGGCCGTTGCCCAGATGGCCGATGCCGTCGTGATCGGCTCCTGGCTTATCGAAAACCTTGCCGACAAACCGGCGGCCGAAGCATTGGCGGCAGCCAGCGACTTGATTCGCGAAGTGCGCCATCAACTGGATCTGGACGTGCCCGAACCAGATCACGCCTTCAAACCCGAACATCCCAAAACCTGAATTCCAGAACAAAGGACCAATCCTATGTATAACACCTCCCTAACCCTCGCTGATTTTGACCCCGAGCTGGCCGAAGCCGCCCTGCACGAAGAACGCCGCCAGGGAGATCACGTCGAACTGATCGCTTCCGAGAACTACGCCAGCCCGCTGGTGATGGCGATCCAGAACTCAGTGTTCACCAACAAGTACGCCGAGGGCTACCCCGGCAAGCGCTACTACAGCGGTTGCGAGCATGTGGATGTAGCCGAGCGCCTGGCCATCGAACGGGTCAAGGCGCTGTTCGACTGCGACTACGCCAACGTTCAGCCCCATGCGGGCGCCCAGGCCAATGCGGCAGTGTTCTTGGCGCTGACCAATCCCGGTGACACCGTGATGGGCATGAACCTGGCCCATGGCGGCCACCTGACCCACGGTAATCCATCCAATTTCTCGGGACGGCATTACAAAATCGTGCCCTATGGCCTGGACCACGAGACGGGGCTGATCGACTACGACGAGATGGAACGCATCGCGCTGGAAACCCGGCCCAAGATGCTGATCGGCGGTTTCTCGGCCTATTCGCGCCACAAGGACTGGGCGCGTATGCGCGCCATCGCCGACAAGGCGGGCGCCATCTTCTGGGTGGATATGGCCCACGTTGCCGGCCTGGTGGCAGCGGGCGAATACCCGGACCCGCTGCCCCATGCCCATGTGGTGACCAGTACCACCCACAAAACCCTGCGCGGTCCGCGCGGTGGCATCATCCTGGCCAAGGGGCAGGACGAGGACTTCTATAAGAAGCTCAATTCCGCCGTGTTCCCAGGGATACAGGGTGGCCCACTGATGCACGTCATCGCCGCCAAGGCGGTGGCTTTCAAGGAAGCCCTGGCGCCTGAGTTCAAGATCTACCAGCGCCAGGTGGTGGCTAACGCCCGCGCAATGGCTGCAGTGCTACAGCAACGCGGCTACAGGATCGTGTCCGGCGGCACCGACAACCACCTGATGCTGATCGACCTGTCCACCAAGCCCTACACTGGCAAGGACGCGGACGCGGCCCTGAGCGACGCCTACATCACGGCGAACAAGAACTCGGTGCCCAACGACCCGCGCTCGCCCTTCGTGACCTCGGGGCTGCGTATCGGCACACCGGCCGTGACCACACGCGGCTTCGGCGTGGCCGAGTGCGAACAACTGGCCAGCTGGCTGTGCGACGTGTTGGATGCATTAGAAGCCGGTGGCAGTGCGCTGACAACGGTTCGTGATCAGGTGCGGGAACAATTGGTGGACTTGTGCCGCCGTCATCCCGTCTACCGATAGCGGCCGCCTGACCGATGGAACTGCGGCATCTGCGAAAGCATGTCCTGCGTGAGGTCAGTGCGGCCACATTGAGGCGAGCACATGCCGTGCATCTCGTGGGGGCTGTGTAGACCGAACAGTCGCTTTGGACGCGGGATGTCGAAGCTGACCTGCCACGAACTGGGTATCAGCCTGATGGCTTATTCGTCACTGGGGCTTGGAGTTGAGTCGTATGGTTGCCGTCATGCCAGTGGCTGGGGAACGCTATACCGAAGAAGGCATGAAGGGGGCTATCACGATCAGGAACGCCAAACAATGGAGCTGGGAACAGTGGGAGGAACTTTAGTGGCGGTATGCCGAGTCCTGCTTCGCTATTTGTGTTGTGTCGAATGCGCTGCGCCACTGGTGAAGTTGCCCGGCGGTGGCCGTGACACCGCCGCACACCACTACTAACACATTGGCGGCATCTTCAAATATACCAGTGTGCCCGTAGGCTACCGCCAGGCTGGCGCCGCAGGCGGGTTCCACTAGCATTCGATGGTCGTCGAGGAAGCGCTCGCATGCTTGCACAGCGGCCTGGTCGCTGACCACTACAGACCGTACCGGGTGTTGTTTTGCCAGGACGAATGCTTGTTCGCACACCTGCTGCGCCCCCAGCGAGGTGGCGATACTGGTGATGGCATCCAGCGTTATGCGTTTGTTCGCTGCCAGTGAGCGTGCCAGCGCATCGGCACCTATTGTTTCGGCTGTGATGACGGGCACGTCCTGCCAGCCATTGCGCTGCAATCCTTCGATCACACCGCAGAATAGGCCACCGCCCCCCACTGATAGCACGATGGCATCAGGTTTGATTCCAGAAGCGGCCACTTCGTCGATCAAAGTAGCATGCCCTTGCCAGAGTAGTGGATCGTCGAACGGATGCAGAAAGGCATCGTCCTTGCCGAGCATGGATTGCGCCAGTGCATTGGCCTCGTGCCACGCAGCACCATGCACGATCAGTTCTGCGCCTTGCGCGCGGATTAATGTCCGGGCGCGTTCGGAGGTGGTTTCCGGCACCACGACGATGACGGGGATGGACAAGCAGCGGCCAGCATAGGCAACAGCAATGCCCGCATTGCCACCGGACGAGGATATGAACCGGCGTTTACCTGCATTTGCATGTGCCTCACAGGTAGCACCGATACCGCGAATCTTGAATGAGCCAGGCGGTTGTAAATTGTCGAGCTTGAGCCAGATGCGTCGCCCGGCAACTTGGCTTATGGAATCAGATTCGATCAAGGGTGTTTGGATATGCAAAGTCATGAGGAAGCAGGAAGCTCAAAAACAGGTGTTGGCAGAAAGTCTTGTTTTATTTTATCAGATTAGCCACAAAACATTATCTTTAAGCTTAAGCTAGGGCAGGATGTCAAGCAGCCCGGTTAACGTGGCACGGGTGATACCCGCCTGTTCGGCCAGTACCTTTCTAATCGATATCGGTTGTTGATGGAGGGCACTATTTTCATGGTATAAAATCACTTTCTTCAGGTGTTTTGGATTTATGTTTATTGTCAGACCAATGCTTGCTGCTGATGTTGATGCGGTATTGAATATTCAGGCAGATGCTTATCAAGATTATATTCAGGAAGAGGAAAGGGTGATTTCTGCTCGTTTGCACACCGCCCCCGATACCGCCTGGGTGGTGCAAACCGGACAGGGCGTGCAGGCTTATCTGGTGACTTACCCTTCACGGTTGGGGTTACTTACGTCATTGGGAGATAACTTTCAGTGCGCAGCTGATCCGGACTGTTTATATTTTCATGACTTGGCGGTTGCTGCCGAAGCTGGTGGCCGGGGAATGGGGCAGGCCCTGATTGATGAGGCTTTCCGTTATGCCGAAGATCAGGGTTACCCATTTTCTGCGCTGGTTTCAGTGCAGAATTCAGTTCATTTCTGGCAGAGGCAAGGCTATAACGTGGTGGAAAACTTATCGCCGCAACAGCAGAAGATGCTGGCAACGTATATCGGCCCGGCTTGCTATATGAGCAAGACGCTCGTTTGCAACAATGTATGCGTTGACTCTGAATAGCATCTTGGGAAGGCCAGACGGCGCTGCCAAGTTTAAAGTGGGCGGTGCCGGTTGGCAGTGCGGCTGGCAAAATGGATGTTTTCATTAAGCATGCCTGTTAAGAATTGGTCAAAACCAGTAGTTAGGCCAGCGTTTGCCAATACCGATGTTATTGATGAGCAGTGCTACGAGAACCAGAATTACAGATCCGGCAAGAACCGGAGTGATGAGGAAGAAATAATCATTGACTCCAGCCATCATAATCACGAGGGGATTTGCTCCAGCCGGAGGGTGAACTGCTCGGCAAAGCTGCATGAGAGCAATGGCCAGGCCTACCGCAATGGCCATGAAGAATGGGCCATTACCAAGGAACTGGAAAATCACTATGCCAACCAGTGCTGCTATGAAATGACCGCCGATGACATTTCTGGGTTGTGCAAGCGGTACACCAGGCGCAGCGAAAAGCAGCACGCATGTTGCGCCAAACGGAGCCATCAACAATGGAACGTCAGCAAACTGGGTCAGCAAGGCGACCGCAGCAATGCCAACTGTTCCTCCTGTCAGCCCCGTTAAAACCTGCAACGCACTTGGTTGGGCTGGGCAGACACCAGCGCCTCGTATTTTGTTAATCATTTTTTCTCCGGCATGTTAAAGTGTACAGATCGGTCTATATGCTATTCAAAATGTACAGATCTGTACATTACATAATATGTATCGATATTATTTATTTGATAGGATAATATTATGAGCAAGAAGGATGACATTCTTGGTGCGGCAATGGCGCTGTTCAACCAATATGGTTATCACGCGGTGGGCGTTGATCTGATTCGAGACGTTGCTGGGGTCTCGAAGATGACCCTGTATAAGTACTTCCCAACAAAGGAGGTGCTGATTGAAGAGGTGTTGAAGCATCGCCATGAGCTTTTTAAGTTATCGTTAAAAGCATCTGTTGAAAAATTTTCAGATCCTGGGGACAGGTTTTGTGAGGTCCTCAACTGGCATATTAGATGGTTTACGTCACGGCAGTTCCATGGTTGCATGTTTATCAAGGCAACCGGTGAGTTTCACGAAACGCCGGAGTACCTGGCGGTCTCACGCCGTCACAAACAATGGGTTTATGAATACGTGTGTACGATACTGAAAGAGATGAAAGTGGATCGGCCTGATGAAAAGGCAAGCTATATACAGATTGTGCTGGATGGGATGATTGTCAACGCAAGTATTTTCCCATCCCTGTCCCATATTGATACTGCGTGGAATTCTATTTGCCGGGATCTGGGCATTATAAACAGGCCGTTACAAAAGCCTGACCGTAGTTCCGTTGTCGATAATGTATTTTAAGTGGGTGTTGCATTACCGTGATGCCGGGGCTATCCATGGGAACCAGCAAAAAGCGGAAGGGGTGCCTGGGCAGTAGATGCCATCTTTGAGTTGGATGAGACTGCCGAAGACATAGTGGCAGAACGGAAAAGCGTCAGCCCATTTGTTGAAACAGGGCAATTAACAGCGAAATGCTTAGCACCGATATAACGGTAGACAAGAAAATTACCTGTGAAACCAGTTGCGAGTTGCGTTTATACAAGGTGGCCAGCATGAAAGGCCCGGTGCCGGTAGGCAGGGTGGCTAGCAGGACGGCAGCCTGTTTATAAACCGGTGGCATGTCAAAAACGTAAAACGCCAGAACGGCAGTCAGGGCAGGCAAAAGCAATAGCTTCAGGGCAAGCACGGTCGTTGTTCCGCTTTGCATGCCCTTATTGTCTGTCTGGGCCAGGAAGAGTCCGATCGTTACCAGTGCACAAGGGCTGGCCGAGGCGCCCAGCAAACGGGTAAATTCCAGTAGCGGCGCGGGAATGCTCAATGGCGTTGCCGCCACCAGACCACCCAGAATGGGGGCGGCAATAAGCGGGTTTTTTACCAGGGACAGGGCGGTTTTACGTAAGGTTTCACTTAGTTTGGGTGAAGACTGCACGCCAAACTCGATAAAAACAATAGACAGGGCAAACAGGACACAGGCCGTTAATATCATGGAAATGATGGCTGCTGTCAGCCCTTCGGGGCCAAACACCAGGGAACATAAGGGCAAACCCATGTAACCAGTGTTGCTGTATGAGGCACTCAGGCTGTTAATGCTGCGGTCGGCCAGTGATGTTTTTTTTTGCCAGACCATATATGCGAGAAATACAATCAGCATGGAGCCCATAGAGGCAGCAATGAATCCGGGCTGGTATAGCTCTTCCCACGGGGTGGTGGCCATGGCCTGAAACAGCAGCGCAGGCAGGGCCAGCCACACCACGTAAAGATTCAGGTGGTGGGTGGCCTCATGACTGAGTATTTTCTTTTTCGCAGCCAGATAACCGATCAGGATCAGGGAAAAAATCGGTATTACCGCATTTAATACAGCCGTCAAGCTGAAAATTCCTTTGTTATTTGAAAGCGGTTTCTATAAAGCTGCGTAGTTTACGCGATTGCAGGCGTTCGCGTGGCATTTCACGCAAAATTTCCAGGGCTCGCATGCCAATATATAAATGCTGGTTAACCTGTGTACGGTAAAAATCGGTGGCCATGCCGGGCAGTTTCAGTTCGCCATGCAGGGGTTTGTCTGACACGCACAGCAAAGTGCCATACGGAACCCTGAACCGGAAACCGTTGGCGGCAATGGTTGCCGATTCCATATCCAGCCCAATGGCGCGCGATTGCGACAGCCGTTGGACCGGCTCATCGTGATCACGCAATTCCCAGTTGCGGTTGTCAATGCTGGCTACGGTGCCGGTGCGCATAATGCGTTTGAGTTCCCAGCCATCCAGACCGGATACCTGGGCGACGGCTTCTTCAAGGGCAACCTGGACCTCAGCCAGGGGTGGAATGGGTACCCATAAAGGCAGGTCGGCGTCCAGTACGTGATCATCGCGCACATAACCGTGTGCCAGTACGTAGTCACCCAGTCTTTGGGTGTTGCGCAGGCCTGCGCAGTGGCCCAGCATGATCCAGGCAGAGGGGCGCAGTACGGCAATGTGATCGGTAATGGTTTTGGCATTAGAGGGGCCTACACCCATGTTGACCAAGGTGATGCCATTGCCATCAGGGCGTTTAAGGTGATAGGCCGGCATTTGTGGCAGGCGCACCGGTTGACTGCCTGCTTTGGGGCTATGTGTGGCGGTGGTGACCAGGTTGCCTGGCTCAACCAGTTCGCTGTAGCCACTGCTGGGGTCACGGACCAGTTCGCGGGCTTTGTTGCAAAAGGCATCCACATAAAACTGGTAGTTGGTAAACAGCACAAAACCCTGGAAGTGTTCAGGGGCCGTTGCCGTATAGTGTTGCAGGCGGTGCAGGGAGTAATCAATGCGCGGAGCGGTAAAGGGAGCAAGTGGCGCCGGCGTATTGGCTTCGGTTTTCAGGGTGCCATTGACAATGGCATCATCCATGACCGCCAGGTCAGGTACATCAAAATAGTTGCGCAGGGTCAGGGTGTTGGTATTGCCATATACCCCTTCCACATACTGGCTGCCAGTAAATGCAAAGTGCAGTGGAATAGGCGTCTTGGATTCGCCAATTTCAACCGCGAGCCCGTGGTTTTTAATCAGCAGGCTGATTTGTTCCAGCAAATACGATTTATACAGTTCGGGTTGGGTAATGGTGGTGGAGTAAATGCCTGGCTCGGTGGCGTAGCCGTAAGAAAGACGGGAGTCAACTTCCTTGTGATCGGTAACGCGTAGCCGAATGGCCGGGTAAAATGCCCGGACGCTATATTCGGGCGGGATTTCGTTATTGATGAAATGCGTAAATGCCGTGCGAATAAACCGGGTGTTACGTTGATAAATAAATACCAGCTGCTCATAAGCCTTTTCAGCATTGTCGAAGGCGGTAAAAGCAATATGCTCCGGGGTAGAGATTGCCTTGGGAGAAAGATGAGTATGTGTCATTGCAGTAACGGTTCTATTTTGTTATTGGAATTCGAGGAATCAAGTGATTTTTCTTTCCGGACAGTATAGCGTCATATTATGACAATGACAGCACGCTCATTATTTTTTGCTGGCATGTTTGATGATATTGGTGCAAACACCGCGCATCATGTCCACTTCTTCCTGGCTCATGTGAATGCGGGTGAACAGGTAGCGCATGCGGGGCATGAGTTTTTTCGGGTGTGCGGGGTTCAGGAAATCAATGGCGACCAGGGCCTGTTCCCAGTGTTTAACCAGGGCTTCCACTTTTTCACTGGGGGCATACGCTGCTTCAGGCGGTATGTCGCTGGCCGGTGTGGCAGTGGAATTGCTTTCCATCAGGGCGTAACGCAATTCCCAGGCGGCCAGCTGCAAGGCTTGGGATACATTCAGGGAGCTGTAGGCCGGGTTGGCCGGAATGTGACAGATTCGGTGGCAACGGCTGATTTCATCATTCTCAAGGCCGGTTCTTTCCGTACCCAGTACCACCGCCACTCGGTTTTCGGGGGCGCTGGCCAAATGAAGGGCGCTTAACTGGGCGCTTTGGCGTATGTCCAGCGCTGGCGGACCCATGTCCCGGGTGCGCGAGGTAAGCGCAAATGACAGCGTGACCGGTGCCAGGGCCTCATCCAGGTTGGAAACAATGTAGGCGTTGTGCAGGACATCGGTAGCGCCACTGGACAGGGCAATGGCCTCGGGGTTGTTTTTGATGTCCGGGTCTTTGGGAGATACCAGTACCAGCTCGTTAAAGCCCATGGTCTTGATGGCCCTGGCGGCGGCACCGACATTACCTGGGTGACTGGGTGACACCATGATGAAACGGGTATGGGCAAAGCTGGAAAACATGATATTCCTTCAAAAACCATATATTCTAGTGAAAAACAGGTGTTTGGCTAGAACTTGAGGCGGTTGTCATTTAAAATGCCTATTTTAGTGCGACACGTCACTCGCTACGTGTTAAGGGTGTCTCCTTATAAATCAAAGACTTGGGTAGCTAGCCTAAATAAAGAAGCATTTTATCAGGGAGTAATCCCAACTTTTAAAATCCTGATTCAACTTGAATTTCTGGTTATTTCAGGAACAAATAGAGACCAAAAGTGTCTGTTTGTCGTAATCAAACAACACTTGGTTTTGCGGTATATATATTCAAAATTCATTAAGAATTTTGTACTTAAATTAAGTTTGTTGATTAAGCTTTTAATTGATATTTATTATCCTGTATGGGATGTTTTTTTATAGATCATCGACTCTTAGTGAATTATTTTTCATTCATTCTTGAGTAGATAGTCGGGATTATTTGTGCCTGCTAAAAACAGAACGCAAATATCCTCTTTCAAGCAAAAGGCGAGTAGCCTTTTTCAATCATGTTTTCTTTTTTCCGGCCACAAGCCAAATAAGGAAGAATGAAAAACCTGTTCTGCGACGAACAGCCAGCCTAGTTGGGCGCGCGTGACTGGTAACGGTCGGGTGCGAAGCCCCAATAACAATGTACCCTCAATTCTGACACGACATAACGGTGACGTTATGCTGTGGATTCTGCTAGCGTTATGCGGATAAGGGGCTAGGCAGGATGCCACGCGCAACATATGTGAATCACTGATAAACCCCGTTAGCATTGAAGGGCCTTAAAACGCTATTCAGGCCCTAACCAAAAGGTATGTGGAAGGTTATTCTGGTTAAAATTCGGAATACGTCGCCATAATTTCACCGGGGAAGAGGTGAGCGCTAAAGCATCATGAAAGATTGGAAAGGAACGTGGTAAACCCGTATTTTCGCCATTTAAGCAGTATATAAATGGCAGGCGGCGCGTAAGCAAAGCTGTTGGAAGTGCGGGCAGAGGAGGTTTGAAAAAGCAAATGCCGTTTTGTAACGAAATGGATAGGGACGCACGTAACCACCCGAAAGGGGGCTGACTTCAAACTGGTGAAACATCACCTACTTTCTGTTTAATTTTTAAATATTACCCGATGGGAAAAACAACTCCCATCGGGAGACATGTTTTTCCCAATTGGGCTAATTGGAGAAAAGCATGGAATCAATTCAAGCTTCATATAGTAATAGTAGCCTAGAATCTGCATTCTCCGGCATACCGACGGACTGGCACAGTATTGACTGGCGTCGAGTCAATCGGAATGTTAGAGAGATGCAGATCAAGATGGTGAAATTTTATCGGGAAAGTAACTGGCGCAAGGTGAAAGCTATGCAAAGGTCATTAACCCGCTCGTTTTCCGGTAGATGTCTTGCCGTTAGACGGGTCACAGAAAATCAGGGTAAACGCACGGCAGGAATTGATGGCGAACTCTGGAATACACCTGAAACGAAATGGTTAGCCATTTCAAAGTTAAAGCAACAACATGGATACAAACCTAAACCATTGCGGAGGGTTTATATCCCAAAATCAAACGGGAAGAAACGCCCGTTAAGTATTCCCACCATGACCGATAGGGCAATGCAAGCATTGTACTTGTTGGCTCTGGAGCCGATTGCAGAAAGTAAGGCTGACCATAACTCTTATGGGTTCAGGCAAGGCCGATCAACTGCGGACGCAATGGGGCAACTGTTCATCTCTTTATCCAAAAAGCTGTCAGCTGAATGGGTTCTTGAGGCGGACATAAAAGGTTGCTTTGACAATATCAGTCATCAATGGTTGATCAACAATGTTCCCATGAACAAATTGATCCTCACGAAATGGCTGAAATCAGGTGTTGTTCTTAAAGGTCAATTCTTTAGTGAAGAAACTGGCACGCCACAAGGTGGGATCATATCCCCAATACTGGCTAATTTAGCCCTAAATGATCTGGAAACCGGGCTTCATACTTACTTAGGTGAGCGGTTTGGCAAATCCAGATTAAGAAAGCTGAAAGTAAATATCATTAGGTATGCTGATGACTTTGTGATCACAGGAGCCTCGAAAGAGTTACTGGAAGATACAATAGTGCCGTGGGTAACGCAATTCCTCTCACAAAGAGGTCTTGAGTTGTCTAAGGAGAAAACACGAGTTACTCATACCTCTGATGGTTTTGATTTTCTAGGGTGGAATTTCCGGCGGTACTCGGGGAAACTGCTCATTAAGCCGAGCAAGAAGAATGCGCAAGCGCTTTATGCAAAGCTCAAAGAAGTAGTCAAAACTAATATGACGATGAAGCAAGAAGTATTAATTCATTTGCTTAATCCGATACTTAAAGGCTGGGCTAATTATCATAGCCCCGTAGTCGCCAAACAAACGTTTTCACGGCTGGACAATCTGTTATGGTATTGTTTATGGCGGTGGGCAAAAAGAAGGCATCCAACAAAATCGAAGACATGGGTTTATGAGAAGTATTGGCATAGGCTTAATGATCGAGAGGTGTTTTCCGCTCCTGTCAAACAACCTGATGGGAAAACCAGCTATCTGTCTCTGTACAGATTGGCGGATACGGTTATTAAACGGCATGTAAAAATCAAAGGGGAATACAACCCCTTTGACCCTGAATGGGAAAGCTATGGAGAGAAACGCAGAAATGATCGTTTGATGAATAACATCAAACACATTAGAAAGCGGGTTAATCTGTGGTACGAACAGGATGGATTATGTGCTTTATGCCGTTTGCCACTAACGGAGGAATCCGGCTGGCAAATACATCATGTTATTCATAGGGTCGCTGGCGGCCCAGATACAATGGATAATCTGGTATTATTGCACCCTAATTGCCATGCTCAATTGCATAGCAAATCATTAACTGTGGGCAAAATGGTATAGCGATTGGCGTTATACTTATGTTTTGCTTGAGCCGTATGCGGTGAAAGTCGCACGTACGGTTCTTAGGGGGGAATGGATTAGCAATAATCTGTTCCTACCCTCCCCCAACTCGATTAAAACAGAACAAATATGCATCCAATGCTCACCATTGCCATCAAGGCAGCAAGACGTGCCGGNNGGCAGTCTTGATATTGATAAAATTCAAATCGCCCGTAAAGGCCATAATGATTATGTGACTGACATTGATCACGCTGCAGAAGAGGCGATTATTGATGTGTTGCGCGATGCTTACCCTGATCACGCCTTCCTGGGGGAAGAGTCCGGCTTTGTATCCGCACAAGATGGCGACGCCAGTGCCGCTCCCGAATATCAATGGATTATTGATCCGCTTGATGGCACCAAAAATTTCATTCACGGTTTGCCTAATTATGCGGTTTCCATTGCCCTGGCGCATCGTGGCGTCATTACACAGGCCGTTATTTATGATCCGGCCCGCAATGAAATGTTCACCTCTACCCGTGGTGGTGGCGCTTTCCTTAACGACCGTCGTGTACGTGTTGCCAACCGTGCCCGTTTTTCCGACGCCATGCTGGCTGGCCGCTTCCCTTCCGTGACCAGTTCCAATCGCAAAGGAGCCGAGCGTTTTTATCCCCTGATTGATGAAAGCTCGGGTTTTCGCCGTTTGGGTGCTACGGTGCTTGAATTGGCCTATGTGGCCTGCGGGCGTCTTGACGGTTTCTGCGGTGTCAACCTGAAACCCTGGGATATTGCGGCAGGCAGCTTGCTGGTTCTGGAGGCCGGTGGCCTGATTGGTGACTTTGAAGGAGAGCAAACCTGGATGAAAACTGGCAATTTGCTGGCAGGTGGTCCCAAAGTATTTACTCAAATGATTGCTGCTTTGCAAGCATAACGCCAAGAAAACCTGAATGGAACAGTTTATTTATTTACTGAAGGCGGCCTTCCTGGGGGTGGTGGAAGGTCTGACCGAGTTTTTGCCTATTTCAAGTACGGCGCATTTGTTAATTCTTGGCGACTGGATCAATTTTGATTCGGGTGACTTCAAGGTTTATGAAATTGTCATTCAGCTGGGTTCCATTCTGGCGGTTATGTGG
>LFRM01185786.1_pt1 | contig 19297 bp, 15 predicted proteins | sample 618341 | NCBI WGS metagenome assembly LFRM01 (sample SAMN03654438, study PRJNA283298) | anaerobic digester metagenome | isolation source: pool of bioreactors CSTR01a, CSTR02a, and CSTR03a thermophilic anaerobic... | place: Denmark: Kgs. Lyngby | collected 2014-05-21 | reverse complement strand
GCCAGTTCTGTCATCAGATGTGTGCGGAATTCTTTTGAGGCGCGCCAGCTTGTCCGCGGATTAATATCATCTTTTACCTTTTCTGAGAAAAGCTCAAGAGTCTCGAGGTTAACTGCGCGTCCTTTGACGGCGGCTTCGGCTGTTCCGGCGCGTAAGGGAACCGGACCTGCAACGCCGTAAGCGATGCGGACATCCTCTATTGTTTTCTTGTCATCAGACAGCTTGACATTGACTGAGCAGCCGCAGGTTGCAATGTCCATGGCATGCCGTGCACTGTATTTGTAGTAATTACCGAAATAGCCCTGATAGGACTCTTTTGGTATCAGGATTGCGGTTTGAACTTCCGTAGGCTTCAGATCAACTACTTTGGCTTTAATGTACCAGTTTTTCATCGGGATCCGGCGATAGCCGTCTTTGCCCTTAACTTCGATGATGGCATCGAGAGCCAGCAGGGTAGAGGCTGTATCTGCAGAGGTCACACCGTTACAGGTGTTGCCGCCGATCGTGCCGATATTCCGGACTTGCGGGCCGCCAACAGAGGCAGCGGCTTCGCCCAGATAGGGCAGATATTTCATGATTATTTCGTTACGGGCGATGCTGGTGAAGCTGGTCAGTGAGCCGATGCGAATCGTTCCGTCTTCATCAACTGTCACGCCCCTCAAGTCATCCAGGCCATAGATACTGACCAAAGTGCAGCCGGCCAGTTCGCCTCCGCGTATACTGATAAGAACGTCAGAGCCGCCGGCAATGATCTTTGCCTCAGGATGCTCATCGAGCAGGCTGATCGCTTCATCCAGCGAAGCAGCTTCGTAAAGCTTTTTAATATCGTACTTCATTGCATCCTCCTAGGCTGTTTCCTGAGACAGTTTGTTTAACTCGTCCCTGGTTTTTGCATATTGCTCACGTCTGGATTTTATCTCGAAATCTGATTCAAGCAAACCCGCTTCAGCGAAGCCTTCATATAGTCTTTGTGGCGTCATCGGGAGTGTGTTGAAGGATACTCCGGTCGCCTGAAGTATGGCATTGCGGATAGCGACGGCAGGTGAGCAGGCCGGCGGTTCGCCCAGTGCCCTGGTTCCGAAGGGACTGGTTGGCTCAGGGTTCTCGATGAAGGCGACCTTCATATCAGGATGATCCATGAAGGTGCTGAGCTTATAGTCTAAGAGGTTGTCGTTCAAAACACGGCCGGTCTTTTCGTCATAGAGCACTTGTTCGTAGAGACCGTAACCTATACTCATGCTCATGCCGCCATGGACCTGAGCTTCAGAAGTCTGAGGATTGATTAAGTTGCCGGCGTCATGGACATTACAGATATCTAAGATTTCTACCTTGCACAGGGGAATATCCACTTCAACTTCAGCAACAGAGACGCCAAAGGAATAGGCATTACTTTTAACCTGATAGGTACTTTCTGCTGTAATATGATTTCCCTGCTCGTGGCAGTACAAAACATTTAAGGCGAGATCACATAAGCTCATCAGCACCTTGCCGTCGCCCTTGCGCACAATTTTGCCATCCACCAGATCGAGCACAGCGACCGGCATGCGTACGTAACGGTGTGCGTTTTCGAGTATGCGTTCCTTTAGTATGGAGCCGGTTTGTTTGATAGAAAAACCTGCCACATATGTTTGACGCGAACCATAAGCTCCCAGACCGAAAGGCGTTATGTCAGTATCCTGGGTGGAAACGATATTGACGTCCTCGACCGGAATGCCTACAGCTGATGCAGCCATTTGTGAGAATACGGTATCAGCACCTTGTCCGATTTCCGTTTCGCCCAATTGCAACTGAATTGATCCGTCCTGATTCAAAGCCATGCGGCAAGCTGAAGTCTCGACAGATATGGGCCAGACTGCGGTATTGTACCAGAAGAGAGACATGCCGATTCCGCGGCGCACAGGACCTTCCTGAGGCTGATCATACAGCTTGCGTTTCTCTTCGTAATCGGTCATTTCCATGACTTTATCGATTAAGAGATTGTAAGTATCGTAGTAGTTTTCATTTTTGGAAAAGTCATCTATAAAGCCTTTCGGCATCGAATTCTTGCGTCTGAACTCCACAGAATCCAGATGCATCTGTTTGCAGATATCTTCAGTATGTGCTTCAGTAAAGAAAGTTGCCTGCGGCATACCATAAGCACGCATTGCTCCGGCAACTGTTTTGTTTGTATAGACAGTGTAGGCGTCACCTTCAAAGTTTTCGCAGGGATAAATCTGATTGACTGAACCCAGCGCTTTGCCGGCAACTGAGTGACCGTGCGATGCATAGGCTCCCTGATCAGAATAAAACTTCAGCTTTCTGGCTGCGATTGTGCCGTCCGGACGCACCCAGGAAATAATGTGCGCATGCATGGCATGACGAACACGGTTGTTGACAAAAGTCTCTTCCCTAGTCGTGTCCAGGAAAACCAGACGGCCGCCCACGCAGCGCGAGGCAAAGGCGCAGAGAGGCTCCCACAGGGCATCCTGCTTATTGCCGAAGCCACCGCCGATGTACGGCTTCACTATACGAACGTCACCCCAGGGCAGGCAGTTTGCCTGTCCGACGACACGCCTTACAATATGTGGAATCTGAGTCGAAGTTACAACGGTAACCCGATTTTTTTCCATGTAGGCATAGCAAACGTTAGGTTCCAGGTGGGCGTGCTGAACTGTCGGCAGATGGTACCAGCCCTCTACCTTAGTCAGGCCTTCTTCCTTAATAGCTTCCTCGTAGTTGCCCTGGCGGACACTGGAGGATGCCAAAATATTATTTGGCGAAATATCCTCGTGCAGGAGAGGGGCGCCTTCCTTAATGCTTTCCATCGGGTCGAGAAGAATGGGATACTCCTCATACTCGACTTTAATCTTCTTTAAAGCCTGCTTGGCTGAAATTTCATCTTCTGCTATAACCAGAGCAATCTCATCGCCGTAGTAGCGAACATGTTTATTTAAAAGCAAGCGGTCTGCAACGTCCTGATGCTCAGGATCGGTTGTCCAGGGGTGGCCAGCTGTAGGAAACTGGACATCAGGCACCTCAAAGCAGGTTACGATTTTCACCACACCCTTAACTTTCTCGGCTTCTGAAGTATCCATACTTATCACCCGGCCATGGGCAATTGTTGAAGGGAGTATTTTAGCTATCAGTGCATTTTTATCGACCAGATCGGCTGTATATTGCGCCCGGCCCGTTACTTTATCAAAAGCGTCAACTCTTTTGATGCTTTTTCCAACGCTCATTTATAACCTCCATTCTTATTAATAAGCTTGTGCCTTGTATGTTTCTTTGCATTTTACCACACTGCTATCTCAACAGAATATTATTCGCTTAAATAACACAAAACTTTTGTGACTTTTATGCTAAGTGTACTATATTATTAAGAGAATACTTGTGACTTTGGGCGTAAACTTAAGGAGTAAATATGAAGAATTTTGAAGAGATCCGCAGGCGGGCACAGGCAGTTTCGGCCAAGCCGCGTATTGCAGTAGTGGTACCTGACAGACACAGTCTGGAGGCGGTTACAGAGGCTGTGGACCTGGGACTGGCCTCAGCAGCCTTTTTCATGACCACCACTACTGAACAATATGTTCTGGATCAGGTCAGAAACTCTGAATTTTCTTATTATGTACTTGAAACAGCGGAAGAGGCGGCTGAATATGCTGTCGCTGCATGTGCAGCCTCTGAATGTCAGATGCTGATGAAGGGTAATCTTGACAGCTCTGTTCTTCTGCATGCTGTCTTGAAAAAAGACAGCGGTCTGACTACAGGCAAGCTCTTAACGCATTTAGCCTGGCTGGAGATGCCCAGCTATCATAAATTATTTATCGTAACTGACGGAGGTATGATTCCTTATCCCAGTCTGGAAGAGAAAGAGGGAATCCTGCAGCATGCTGTTAGTTATTCGCAGCGGCTGGGTCTCTCAAGACCCAAGGTGGCAGTGCTGGCTGCAACGGAAAAAGTCAATCCTAAGCTTAGAGAAACCAGGGAGGCGGCCTATCTGAAAGAACAGGCGGTGCAGGGAAAGTATGGTAACTGTATGGTCGAAGGACCCATATCCTTTGATCTTGCCTATATGGCAGCAGCGGCTGCTGCCAAAGGATATAACAGTCCGGTAGCAGGTGATGCAGATGTACTTCTGGTGCCTGATCTCGTTTCAGGAAATTTGCTGGCAAAGGGGCTGGTTTATGGTGGGGGCGGGAAAATGGCCGGACTGATAGTGGGTGCCCGGATACCGATTTTGCTGATCTCCCGCAGTGCTTCTGCTGCAGAAAAGATGAATACGATAGCTTTAGCAGTTGTTCTGGCCCAAACACCGGCTGAGAAGGAAGCAAGATGAAGATATTTGTAATAAACCCGGGTTCTACATCGACCAGGGTTGCTTTGTATGATGAAACAAGTTGCTTGTGTGAAAAGAAGATTATCCACGACTGTAAGATATTGTCACAGTTCAAGAAAATAAACGATCAGCTGGAAATGAGAACCGAAGCGGTCCGGACTTTTTTTGCCGATAATGATTTGCAGCCCCGGGAGCTGAATATTATCGTCTCCCGTGGCGGCATATTGCCGCCGGTGCGTCATGGGGCCTATCGGATTGATCAATTACTGGTAGATACGCTCTTACACAAGCCGGTGCAGGAACATGCTTCCAATATGGGAGCAGGTATAGCTTTAAATATATCTAAAGATGGCGGGGGAGTACCTGCTTATATCTATGATTCAATTTCCGTAGATGAACTTTTACCGGAAGCCCGGCTGTCAGGTGTAAAAGGTCATAACCGCAGAAGCTTTACACATGTGCTCAACACAAGAGCGGTGGCCCGAAGGATAGCGGAGCAGGAAGGTTTTGATCTTCTGAAAGAAAATGTTATTCTGGCGCATCTGGGCGGTGGCTTTTCTATGAATATACAGTCTAAGGGCGAATTTATAGATGTTATATCAGCTGATGAAGGGGCCTTTTCACCTGAAAGAGCCGGCGGCCTGCCTATATATAATGCTTCTGAAATAGCACGGGAAGAAGGTGCGGACGGTTTATACAGTTATGAGGTCGGACGGGGGGGCCTGATATCTTATCTGGAGACAAATGATGCCATTGAGGTAGAAAGACGCATGCGTGCAGGGAATGAAGAGGCCGGCCTCGTCTACAGAACCATGGCCTACCAGATCGCGAAAGCCATCGGGTCTCTGGCCCCTGTTGTCAGTGGAGACATCCGCGCAATCATTCTCACCGGAGGCCTGGCACATTCAAAATTTATTACAGAAGAAGTAAGAAAGCGGGTTGAGTTCATCGCGCCGCTTTACGTATATGCCGGGGAATTAGAGATGGAAGCATTGCATGAAGGTGGTCTGCGTCTGCTCAGAGGAGAAGAAGAGGCTTACAGCTTCTCCTCCGATTGACCGTTGCTCTTGTTGCCATCCGCTTCCGCCATCATGTTTTCCCAGTAATCTTCCAGGAATGATTCTGAATCTCCGTCATAGTGCTTCTTATATTGACGCAGTTTATGCTTGTACTCCAGATCCAGCTCTATGGGACTTTGTTCCAGCAAGTAGGGATCATCGATATAAGTCTCAAACAGGCGCAGGCTTTTTATCAGGTAGAAGCCGTCACAGATGCGTTCATCGATGCTGATGCTGATGTCAATAGTTTTCTTCCACTCCAGTTCTCCGCTGGCAACATTTTGATATGGCTTTTTATAAATCTTGCCGATGGTACAGAAGATAGAGGTAGTTCCAAATTCGTAAAGATGATGAAAGGGTGCTTCAGCTCCGAGACTTCCCATATGCGATATAAAAACTGAGGAATAAAGTGGAATGTTATCCATCAATACTTTAGGCATTAAACCATGAAAATCCAGTATCCTGACAAGCCATAAGACCGATCTGATCAGGAACCTGGGCAATTTGGTAGCGAATCCAATGAGACGGTCATCGCTTTTTGATTGTCCGTCTTTAATATAGCTGATATGTTCGCTCATCATCTTGGTGACATCTTCCAGTGTGTCATGACCATCGCTGGTAATTTTGGCAACGGATTCAACACCCTCATCTGTCATCAGGGTTTTCACTACATACAATACATCCATGGTGTTACGCTGATATAGCTTACGCCCGGCCACAAAACGATTTAAATGCGGTCTCCGGTATAGGGTATGGAGAAGCGCGGAAACGATAACATTAAACAGAGTTATTCGCTTGCCTTCCCGGCGTTTTTCACGGATATATTCCTGAATGTTTTCCACACAAAATGATTTTCCGTAATAGACTGCAGACTCATTACGTCCCCGCATCACATACGGCATGATGTGCATCATGGGATCGCCGCCTTTAACCAGCTTCCCGTCTTTGCGTCTGTTAAACAACATAAGTCTCCTCTTTTGCAGCCCGCTCATGCTAAGCGAGTTAACAAATCTTATTATACACTTTTGACGATTTTAATCGCACTCCTCTTCAGAACGGATTGTAGCCTTATATTTCAGGGCATGTTTTCCTGCCCGGTATTTAAGGCCGAAATGCAGAATTGCCCAGTAGACAAAGATGGCGGCCAGGGTGACGTATAAGAGTAAATCAGATTGAGCTGCCAGGCCGACAAAAAGCAATATAGGTGCGGCAAAGATGATGGCTGTACTGCTGCCGGTAACCAGATTCATTGACATCGGAGTGTGAAAGAGCGGGTCAACCTCACGCAGGAGCATAATTCCCGTACTGGCTGTACCGGTCATCATGCCATACATGCCCATCATGCCTGCGACCGGATAATCCGGATAGACGATTTTGGACATTTTGATGTTGTAGAACAAAGTTGCCAGTCCGCCTAGCGTTGACATAATGAGAAATACCGGCCAATTATCTTTAAGGTCATCAATCGAAATAGTGGATATAGCACCGACGACCATTACATCAAAGGCGAAGCCGGCAATGCGATTCAACAAATACGTATTAGGGTACTGATGAGACATCAGACCTTTTTGCCGGATTTTTTTCAGAGAGCTGCGCAATAACATGGCTAGGACGGAACCGATGAGGAAGTTAAAGCCCCAAAGCAGCGGACTGAGAGTATTTACCAGACCGGACAAAGCAGGGAAGCGGCCCAAAACCCATAACAGACCATAAATCACACCATAAGTTATGAGGTAAACCAGTGCGATTAGTGCGACTTGCAGAGTTAAACGGTCAACAGGCTCAGACAGAGGAACTTCATCCTCATCTTCAAAGATAACTTCAACCTGGTCTTTTTTGTGTCTGATAGCCGTGTCCGACAGCTTGCCTTTTTTCTTAAGATAATAAAGATAGGCGATACCACCAATACTGGCCCAGACGAATCCAATGCTGGCAATGGCCAGACCGAAACTTTGCCCGCCGGCAAAACCATAAGATTCATACATGGCACCAATATTATTGCCCTGACCCGGACCCTGACCATATCCCATCGGTAAAAGTATGCCTGAAGCTTTGAAAAAACCCGGGGCGAAGGTAAAAGAAGCGATAATGGTGATGATTAAACCAAGTGCTCCCTGCATGAGGTAGTTGGAAACTATCAGCATGCCGGAGTTGACACTGTTATATAAACCGTCTCCCTTTTGCTTCTTGAGATCATGTAATCGCGGGACCCGGAGACTAAGGGCGATAAAACCGATCGCAAGACCGTGATATGTGAGCATCTGAAGCAAATCAACATCCAGTGTGATCAGTCTGCTTTCATTAAAAATTAGCCCTAGGAATCCTGCAATAACGGATGTGGGAACCAGGGCATTGCGGAAAAACCTCGTCTTCCTGCGCAGTAAATTAGCAAGAAGCAACAAGATAGCCAAAACACCACTGGTTAACACAAACTCCCATAACTCTTTATTGGCTGATGAAAAATCCATACTCTTCTCCTGAAACTATCTCTCAAATAACTGAATTGACTATTTGGAGAGACTACTGCTTAATAGCTGTCCCTGATCTCATCTGCTTGATAGAAACTGCGACTTAATTTGTTTAATTGTTTCTATATATTTATAAGCGGAGCGGGGCTTTTTATTATAGCTTTCATAAACCAGCTGGTCCCGAGCATCTGTAAACTGTAATCGCTGGGGACCGATACAGTCAATATCAAAGATTTGCGCCAAAGGGAAGCGGAAACAGACTCCGCTATGAGGATCAAGATATTCCAATCTGTCGGGGTAGAGAGCGAGTGAACCTTTTAGTACTTTCTGATTTTTGCGGGCTTTGGATGTTAGTACCAGTGTCTCTTCGTTATCAGTAAAAATTGATTGACGCAAATTCATTGATGCCAGTTTCTCAGTACTGAAGTCTTTTTTTAATTCATTTAGCTGCCACTGATAAAAACTATCCACCTGCGGGAAACGTATTGCGTAGAACTGGTCCCTGGCAGTATTCCCCGCAGCTTCAAAGTAGCCTCTGGCATTGTAGCGCAGACGGAAACCGCAGTTGCAGAAGACAATATCTTTTTCTGACTTCAAGCTTTGTAAGCGCAAACAGGAAGGACACTTCCAGAATATGCGTTCCAGATATTGAGCGTAGTTGCGGCCCAGATAATTAATAGTATTTCTTTCTTTGCCGGCGTAGGGGTTGGCATCCAGATGCTCATACAAAATCCTGTTCAGCTCTTCAGGTGTAGATCTTTCAATATCGGCGGCTGTCAGCTTATACACAACTCTGCCGCTCATTTTTCCGCGGCGGTGTGACCTGGCCCAACGAGGGGAACTGAGATAGCCGCCCTCGAGACGATAAAGCAGAACCGGCACTTTCAAAATTTTGAGCAATTTGCCGGTAGCGCGGGGGATAGCTTCTTCCGGCCCGCTGACTGACCGGCTCCCACTGGGAAACAAGGCAACTGTATTGCCATTTGCCAGCTCTGAACTAATATTACGCAGAGCCTGCAGATCCTGTTTTGATTTGATAATGGGAATAGGGGCTACAAGGAAATCTATGATCTTGCTGATAATACCCAGACGAAACAAATGATCAGAGGCGACGAAAAAAATCGGTCTTCTAAAGCTTTTTGCCAGCATCAAGGGATCCAGAGAACCTGTATGATTAGACAGTATTAAATAGTTCTCGTCTTTAGGTGCGTCGTAGTAATCAGCTCTATAATTGAATAAAAACCAGATTACAGGGGTGAGTAGAACTTTAAGTATAGGGAAAGATAAACGATAGCGGAAATTACTGCGGTAAGTGGCAGAAGTGTAGTGGCGATTAGTGCTTGTTTTCTTTCCGGATGCTGACATAATTCACTTTCATTTTGCATCTCCTGTATTGTCTGGCAGAGAGAGCAAATTACATTAAATATAACATAGCTACTATGAAAATCTATAAATAAAACATTGATTTTTCAGCAGATTATAGTCTATTGATTTCGTATCATCTACTACAAATGGCCTATATTTGTTATGATAAGATCTATAGAAATAAAATCTGAAGATGTGTAGTATTGGTACAACTATACATCTTTGCCGGGAGTTTACTTTGACTAAGTTTAAAAACATAAAACTAAGAAGAGGGCTGGGGCTGCTTTCTTCAATTACTATGCTTTTATTACTGGCATCTGTTCTCTTAGCCTGTGTTCCGAATATGCAGAATTTTACGCCCTCCGATCCCAGCAGTGGTGAAGCAGACAGCTCAACAGCGACTTCGGCTGTGACCGGCACTAGCAGTGATACGCCGCCTCATGGTGAATCTGAGCCTGCTTCGAGTTCTGCTTTTAATGAGAACACTCCTCCCAGCAAAAGCAGACATAGTATTACTAGTACGGAGACATCCCCTACTGCTGCAAGCAAAACGACAACGACAACAACAATAGCTGCTAATCTTGCTGCCAAGCCTGTGGGTAAAGTGGGCAGGGCTCATTCTATCCGCGTCTTTGAAGACATGCAGGTTACCGTAATCTATGGATTGGATGAAGCTGATCAGGAAATACCGATAGAGGCATTTTATTGTTCTACCGGCTACAACAATGCAACTCCCAAGGCGCCTGAGGGAAAACCAATCAGAATCACGGCCTTCAGACCGTCATATCTAAAGTTTTCCTTACTGGGTGACTGCTACGTGCGCTATCCTACGCAAATAATGGGTGATTACTTTTTTCACTCTGTTCCATATGAGTATAGCGGTTCCAAGGGACCCGAATATAATGAATGCTGGATCGGCGGTATGTATGCTTTGGGCAGATATAAAACAACCGGTGGCTGTATTCGTTTAAGTGTTCGGGATGCAGCTAAGATGCAAAGCTATGCTTACCCCGGTATGCCTCTTTATATTTTAACGAATAGTTCCGGTTATTCCTGGCCAACACCGCAGTCCGTTCCTGCAGTCCAGGCCGGCAAACCCTACAGCATATCCGGCAGACTTGGCTGGGATCCGACTGACTGGCATCAGGAGAACCCCTATCAGGGACTATTTAAAGGACCGTCCATAAGTGGTGATAAAACTCTGACATTGACAGAAGGCTACAAAAAGACTTCGACAGCTGCCTTTACAATTACTGGTAATCCGTCGCCTGAAATCAGCATCAGTATGAACCCGGACAGCACAAAGATTAGCTGGAACAATACAAGCAAGAAAATTGATATTGCTGCGGGATTGACTCAGGGGAAATATGAGATCAATCTGAAAGTAAGTAACAGCCTTGATGACATGACATTGAAGTTCACTTTAATTGTTGAAAAGGCCCAGCAAGCGCCGCTGATTTCAGGTCCGTCAAGTCTGGAATTAATTGAAGGATATAAGCAAGCGTCTTCCGGAGCATTTGAAATTAGCGGACATCCTGCACCCAGACTGAGCATAAACTCTAGTAATGACGGGATTAGCTGGAATGATGCTGCGCAGGAGCTAGTGATTGCCGAAGGTTTGCCGGCAGGTGTTTATACAGTTATCCTGACAGCTGACAATGGCCTAAAGGAAAATGCTGTTTTTGAGTTCAGCTTAACAGTTAAGCCTGTGGAGACTGAAGTAACGCCGGTGCCAACAGACCCTGCTTCGGAGCCGACAGCAGCTGAGTCGGCAACAGAGACAGTTGATCCTTCAGACACAAGTGACGAAGGATAGCCGGCTTCTGTCTGTCGATAACTAAAGTAAGTAAGAAAATAAATGAACAATGAGATAAGAAGCGATAAATCACGCGAGCAGCGCCCCTGGGCCAGACCGCGTGATTTTATTCTATTAGGATTAATAGTAGTGGCGGCCCTGACCCTGTTCCTGATTCCGCCATTATTGAATCCTGCAGACAGCATTGAGGTGCTGGTGTATCACGAAGGCGTGGTGATTGATCGCTTTATTCTGGAGGAGGGGACAAGCCGGCTTCTTTCCTATGACCAGCTTCCGGCGATAGAAATTCAGCAATGGCCTGATCGGTCAATAGCCATTGTAAGATCTGATTGTCCGGATCAAGTCTGCGTCAAAACAGGCAGAATCAGATTTGCAGGTCAGTTTGCAGCCTGCCTGCCTAATAATTTTGTAATTGTGCTGCAGGGAAGATCAGAAACTGAAGGAGTGGATGCTGTTGCCTGAATCCGGTTCAAAAGTAAATACAAGAGCGAAAACACGGCAATTAGTCCTGAGCGCCTTGTTTTTGGCCATGGCTTTGGCTCTGAGTCTTTTTGAATCATTATTGCCGGCTCTGCCAACCCCGATCCCGATGCGCTATGGACTGGCGAATGTGGCGGTAATGGCAGCTTTGCTTTACCTTTCTTATGGCAGTGCTGCCTGTGTAACAGTGGGCAAAAGTCTTTATGTATTTTTAACCCGCGGTCTTCTGGCAGGTCTGACATCTTTAACCGGCAGTGTCCTGTCTCTGCTGGCGATGATAGTTTTGCTGAAGCTTTCCCGGAAAAAACTGCCACTGTTAATTTTATCGGTGACAGGAGCTTTGTTTCATAATTTGGGTCAGTTCCTGATCTTCCTCCTGATTAGTGAGGTGCCGGTTTCCTGGAACTACCTGGTGGCTTTGCTGCTTATACTGGCTGTAGTTACGGGTACACTTTCCTCTCTGATCCTAAAAGCGGCCCAGCGGCCGCTGGAGTCATGGCTAAAACACTCGTCACATATTCTGCTCGCTGTATTTTTGCTTCCCCTGATGCTATTTTCCTTTTCCTGTGCTCCGGCTGATCAGAAGCCGAAGAAACAGGAAGCTCTGTTTACACAGTATCTGGATACTGTCAGCAGACTGCTTGTTTACACTGATGATGAGGAGCAGTTTGAAGAATGGCACGATATCCTGGAGCAGCGTCTGCAGGAGTTTGATCAGAAATTCAATATATTCGATGCTGACTCAGGGGAGGTAAACAGCTTAAAAGACCTCAATGAACAAGCCGGAATTGCACCGGTAGCCCTGGATGAAGAAACTATGAATTTACTGCAGCTTGGCATTGATGCAGCAGAGCTGACCAAGGGCAGGGTCAACATCATGTTAGGTGCGGTTACTTCTTTATGGCATGAGGCACGCCAATATTCTCTGGCCCATCCTGATCATGCCCGGATACCTGCAGATGATCTGCTGAAAGAAGCAGCCGCTCATTGTGATATCAATGATCTGCTGCTTGATCATGCGGCCGGTACTGCCTACATCAAAGATCCGCAAGCCTCTGTAGATGTAGGCGCAATCGCCAAAGGATATGCTTTAGACCTTTTGATTCAAGATCTCAAACAGGCCGGAGCGGAGAATTTTCTGCTGGACCTGGGGGGCAATATTTATGCGGGGGGACAGAATAATTTTAAAAATAGCAAGTGGAAAGTGGGTGTGAAAAATCCGGATCCGGAACAGGAAAACGGTATAATTGAAGTTCTTTCTGTTCAGGATATGACTGTGACCACTTCCGGCTCCTATGAACGCACTTATAACTATGAGGGTGTGGCTTATCATCATATTATTGATCCGCTGACACTCTGCCCGGGAAATATTTACAGTTCGGTGACCGTGATCAGCCCGGATGGCAGCCTGGGTGACACCTTGTCAACTGCCTTGTTCCTGACTCCGGCTGATGAAATTGATTCCTTCCTATCCTCCTTTGAACAGGTTGAGGCATTGTTTGTCACTGTCAATGATGAGATGATAAGTTCGGATGGTCTTGATATCTACCTGACGGAACCATAACTAATACAACAATTCAGCTTTTCTGAAAGCGTTTTGAAATTGAATAGCTATGCTATAATTTACGAGTTAAAGCGAAATGAGGTAATAATCTGTTAGATATATTTGGTGGAATTGATGTTATTAACCTGCTGATAACGATTCTGGTTCTAAGCCTGTCGATTTCAGTACACGAAGCGTCGCATGCCTATGCCGCCTTCCGTATGGGTGATGATACTGCTGCCTTAAGTGGCCGGTTGACCCTGAATCCGCTAAAACATATTGATCCGATCGGATTTTTGATGTTTTTAATTCTGGGGATTGGCTATGCAAAGCCGGTACCGATCAACCCTGCACGCTTCACAAAGGCAAAATCAACTCGACAGGGCATGGTCTACACAAGTTTATGGGGACCCCTGTCCAATGTGATTTTAAGTGCGATCTCCTGCTTTCTCTATTGTCTTCTGTATACTGTGGCCGTGGCTTTTGGCTGGGCCGGCAGTTCAGTTGTACATGTGTTCATGAAACTGTTTTTTAACTTATACGTAGTAAATATTTGGCTGGCAGTATTTAACCTGCTGCCGGTGCCGCCTTTGGATGGCTATAAGATATTTGGTGCCCTCCTGCCCGCGGACCTTTACTATAAAATTATGCAGAAGGAGCGAATCATCGGCTTGGTTTTCGTTGTGATCGTGGTATTTTTTCGCGGAGCGCTTTCCACGGTTTTAAACTGGGTTCAGCTTCCTTTTGATTACATTATCAGACAACCGATCAGCTGGATCTTCCAAAAGATCCAGATAGCACTGGGCTTGCCGCCTATGGTTTTTTAAAACGGTTATTATGGCGAATGAGATACTAGAAACTGACAGTAGGGAGCCGGATATAAATGTGGACTCTTTCGAGAGTCCGCTGGCGCTTCTGGACCATTTATTGGAGCGCGGCAATGTGGCTTTAGATAAAGTTTCGATCGCATCAATTACAGATCAGTATTTAGAGATAATCAAAAAAATGCCTGCTTTTGACATGGATCTGGTCAGCTCTTTTCTGCTCATGGCAGCTACGCTGATACAGATCAAATCGAGTCTGCTGCTGCCGTCTTCCAAAATGGAAACAGAAACAGCAACTGAGTTTGATCCCAGCAGCGAATTAATCTTTCAACTTCTACGCTACAGACGCTGCCGCATGATTGCCATGCAATTAAAGGAGCGGCGCGAAATCTATGCCCTGACTTATTATAAGCCTGAAGAATCACCCCAGCGTCTGGGTATAAAGAAAGAAACAAGAAGGCAGAAACTGAATATTGATCGCTTTGCTGAAGCGGTTGACACGATTGTCAACCGTAATACAGCCCGCTTTCAGTCCAGTAAAAGTACCATGCAGCAAATATTGCAGCGGGAAAGAATTTCAGTTAATTCCTGCATGAATGAGCTCATAGATAAGCTGAATGAAAAACCCCGCTTTTTCTTTTATGAACTATTTCCGCCTGAACAGTCCAAGGAAACACGCATAGCAGGTTTTCTGGCTGTCCTTGAACTGCTGCGGCGAAATCAGATCACTGCAAAGCAAAGATCAGTATTTTCGCCGATTTATATAGAAGCTAAGGAGAAGGCTGTATGTTGAGCGATGTTGAAGCTCTGGTCCTGCTGGAGGCGTTTTTATTCGCTGCAGGGGATCCGATTGAGAAAACGAAGCTGGCAGACCTGATGGATCTAAGCACCCAAAGGCTGGATTTGCTTCTGGATCAGTTGAAGCGGCGTTATCAGATTGACGTGCACTCAGCTTTGCGTTTAAGTGAAATCAACGACAAAGTTGCTCTCTCTACCAAAGCGGAGCTTGGTGAGAGCCTGTCCCTTCTGTTTGACCCCAGGAACCGGCAGGATCTGTCTCAGGCGTCATACGAAGTGCTGGCAGTTATAGCCTATAGCGAGCCGGTCACCAGATCGGAAATAGAGATGGTGCGAGGTGTGAACAGTGACAGCATTGTTTCGCGCCTGATTGAACGCGGTTTAGTTGAACAAAGAGGGACGCTGGACGTTCCGGGCAGACCCGGATTACTTTATGTAAGCGAACTGTTTCTGGCAGACTTCGGCCTGAAATCCACTCAGGACCTGGAAGCAGTGGACCTGCTTATGTATGACGAGGTAAGTGAATACGCAGATGAGGAAACAGAGCGTAAATTGAAAAAATTATCTGAGGAAAATTCAGATCGGAAACTGGAAGAGACGGAGGACCATGATGTGAAGGAAACTCTTGTTATTGCGATAGACGGACCCTCTGGAGCAGGTAAGAGCACCCTGGCCAGAGAATTAGCATCACGACTCTCCATTTTATTTTTAGATACGGGAGCCATGTATCGCGCTTTGGCTTTAAAAGCCCTCCGTCAGGGTTTGAATCCGGCCGATGAAGCAGAGATTCAGCAAATGCTGGCCGCTACGGATCTTGATGTAGAACTTGCTCCTGACGGACAGCGTACTTTTGTTGATGGCATCGAGTTCACTCAGGACATAAGAACTCCGGCTGTATCTCAGGCGGCTTCCGATATCAGCGCGCTCAGCGTCTGCCGTCACTTTTGTGTGGACCTGCAGCGGGCACTGGCAGACCGCCAGTCTTTAGTTCTGGATGGACGGGATATCGGGACTTACGTGCTGCCCCAGGCAACTGTGAAATTTTTCGTGACAGCAAGTCTGGAAATAAGGGCCAGGAGACGTTATGAGGAAATGCTGCAAAAAGGTGAGAACGGCAATTATGAAGATGTCTTGCTGGACATGCAACAACGTGATTATAATGACAGCAACCGTGCCTTAGCTCCGACAAAACAAGCAGAGGATGCGATCTTGATTGATACAAGCGGACGCTCTGTCGATGATTTAGTTGAAGAAATGCTGGACCTGGTTAAAAAAAGGGCGAATGTGAATTTAAATGTTCCGGACAGAGACTGAAACCCCCAAGGGGAAAAACTATATACCCGCTTCAAAGCATCCTGTCAGGCGCGCTGTCTTTATGCTGATTGCTGTGCCGATCCTGCATTTGGTCTTCTTGCCCCGGGTGATTATCTCCAGTAAAACTAAGGGACGCAAAGGGCCAATGATGCTGATCTGCAACCATAACAGCATCCTGGATCCTGCTTTAATTTACATCAGATATCGTTCTCCGCATTTACATTGGCTGGCCAAAGAGTCTCTATTTAATATTCCAATAGCGACGTATTTCTTAAAAAGTTTTGATATATTTCCGATTGACCGGGAAGCAAACGACATTCAGGCAGCCAAGCGAATCATTAACGAACTGATAAATGAGCATATTGTGGGCATTTTTATTGAAGGCGGCGTCACACTGGGCGGAAATGCAGTAGCTAATCCACCCAAGTCGACGACGATAAAACTGGCCATTAAAAAAGGCATTCCGATTCAGCTTTGCTCAGTTACGGGCAAGAAATACCTCTTCAGCAGACCCAAGGTTGTGATCGGTCCGACTGTTCTGCTCAGCTTGCGCGAAGGGAAGAAGCTTGATAAACAAAGCAGCCTGGCTATATCCAACGAACTGATGCGGCGTGTCTACAAAATGGGCGATCAAAAATATTATAATCCTGAGGCTGAGAAGTGTAAGCGGGTTATGCAGGAAATGGTCGAAGTAAGGGTACTGGACGATGAGCACAATTTGTGGGAGAATATAGAAGAAATTAGCAATGAAGCGGATATAGAAAATTAATCAGAAGGATACTAGCAAGAAGAAGATTATAGTTTCTGATAACGCCGGATTTTGCCCCGGCGTAAATATTGCTGTCAAATCTGCTGTCAAAGCAGCCGCGCAAGAGGACTCTAGCCCTCTATACATGCTGGGGGCTATTGTTCACAACGAATCAGTTGTCGATGACCTGCTTGAACGAGGCGTTATTCTGGCAAATTCTGTCGATGAGATTGAAGCAGGTTCACGAGTCCTGATTCGGGCTCATGGCATTTCTCCGGAAATTGAGCAGGCTCTATTGGAACGTTCCTGTACTATCATCGATGAAACCTGCCCTTTCGTAAAGAAAATTCAGAAAATCGTCAGAGATGCTGCCGCTGAAGGCAGTGGCATCATTATTACCGGTACCGGTGATCATCCTGAGGTCCAGGGTGTAGTCGGATATGCGGGTGAGGCTGAAGTAATTATTCTTGAAACTGCGGAAGATGCTGAAAAGTATGAGTTTTCTGATAAAAAGTGGATTGTAGTCTCACAAACGACCTTTTCTGTTGACAAATGGCGCGAGATTTGTGAGCTTTTGCAGAAAAAAATTGCTAATTATGATATTTTTGATACAATATGTGTCACGACTGATCGTAGGCAGTCTGATGCGTCTTCACTTGCAGCAAATTCTGATCTCATGATTGTATTGGGCGGTCGCAACAGCTCAAATACTGCTAAACTGTATGAGATATGTTGCGAGCATTGTGAAAACACATATTGGATAGATAGGCCGGACCAAATTCCTTTTGACGTATATGAAAAGGTTTTGAGTTCAGAGAGGATTGGCATCACTGCCGGAGCCTCAACACCAGAAGAGATGATCAGGGAGGTTATCCAAAACATGACGGAAAAAGAAGGCTTGATTAATGAAGAGCAGCCTCTGGAAGTACTTCAAGAGCAGCCGGAAGAGCAGCTAGCGCAGCCNNACAGAGCAGCTAATTGAAGAAACCCAGGAGGAAACTCCAGAACAGCCTGATGAGCAGCCTGAAGTGGACTTCACACAGTTTATCGACAGTATTCCTGAATTGAAAAAAGGCAGTATTGTAAAGGGAAGAATTGTTCGGTACGACGATGAATTTGTCTACGTCGACGTGAGGGATAAAACAGAAGGAAGGATACCGATCCGCGAGTTTGAAGCCGACCCCGATATCGATCTGGAACAAGCGTGTCAAGAACACATGGAACTTGATGTCTATGTGCGGAATATCCGTAGCTCAGACATGGGCAAAGAAATTAATTTATCGAAGGCTCGTGTTGACTTTGTTAAACACAAGGAACAAGTAGAAGCAGCATTTGAAGAAAAAAGACCTGTAACAGTAAAAGTAGTTAAAATTGTCAGGGACGGTGTGATCGCAGCCTATGGCAGCATCAACATCTACATTCATCGCACTCAGCTGGAACTCAGCCGCGTTGAAGATCTGGAACCCTACATGGATAAGACCTTTGATATCTTAGTAACCCAATTTGATCCAAATCGCAGACGCTTGCGTGTTTCAGGATCGCGCCGCTCTCTCTTACAACGTGAACGGCGTGACAAAGCGCGTGAAATATGGGATACCATGGAAGTTGGTGAAGTATATCAGGGCGTTGTCCGCAATCTTACCAATTTTGGCGCTTTTGTTGATATCGGTGGCGTGGACGGACTCGTGCACATCAGCGAACTATCGTGGCAGCGTGTACGCCATCCATCCGATGTCTTATCGGTTGATGATGTTATTGAAGTACACGTTATAGACTTTGATCGTGAGAGAAAGCGTATCTCACTTGGCTACCGCAAAAAAGAGGATGATCCGTATGCCAGTATCGAAGAACGTTTCCCGCTGGGGATGATCGTTCGCGGAGTTGTTGTGCGCATGTTCCCCTTTGGTGCTTTCATCAATATCGCGCCTGGGGTGGATGCCCTTTGTCATATTTCGCAGATATCGGATTACAGATTGAACACACCTAATGAAGTTCTCGATGAAGGTATGGAAGTTGATGCTCGTGTAGTCGAGGTTTCCGATGAAACTCGCCGTATCAGCGTCAGCATACGCGAAGTCGAGCCGATCAATCCGGATCCTGATTCCGAAGTTGTCAAACGTGCTGAAGAACGCAAGGAACAACGTCCAGCTCGTCGCCGGGGCAAGCGTCAGGAAAGTTCCAATGAGCTGCCGACAACCTATGTTGATCGCCCCGCTTCATCTTCCATATCGCAGCTTGCTGATTTCACCGCGGTTACTAAAGAGGGTTCAGACTTTATTGACAGCTTCAAAGAAGAGGCTGCCGAAGAAAAAGCTGACAAAGCTGAAGCAAAGAAAGAGCCTGTAACAGATCTGACGGAAGAAGCAGCCGAAGAGACCGCTGAAGAAACAATCGAAGCACCTGTCGAGGAAGTCGTCGAAGCGCCTGTCGAGGAAGTCGTCGAAGAGACCGCCGAAGAAGAAGTGGATCCGAGCGAAGCTTAAGGCGGTAAAAGCTGGTTATAAGATATAATTAAAGGAGGAGGTGACATGTGTTTTGCCTCCTCCTTTTGCTACTCCGGAAGTCTGC
>LFRM01127567.1_pt1 | contig 19305 bp, 15 predicted proteins | sample 618341 | NCBI WGS metagenome assembly LFRM01 (sample SAMN03654438, study PRJNA283298) | anaerobic digester metagenome | isolation source: pool of bioreactors CSTR01a, CSTR02a, and CSTR03a thermophilic anaerobic... | place: Denmark: Kgs. Lyngby | collected 2014-05-21 | reverse complement strand
TAAACCTGTTCATAAGTTATTGATAAGGCTATAAATCTTATTAATAACTTAATATCAAAATTATTTAACAATAAACTATCAACAGTATCAACAGGCCAATACTATCATCATACTTCTTTTTATAAATTTAGAAACAATATATATAATAATATGTCAGTTGATAATTCAATTAAAACAGAGAAAAATTTAAAAGAGCAAATAAATTTGCTGCGCGAAGAAAAGGATGCTCTCATACTTGCACACTTCTATCAGGACAACGAGATTCAAGATATAGCAGACTATGTAGGCGATAGCTTAGCGCTTGCTCAGTGGGCTGCTAAAGCGCAAAATGAGATAATTGTAATGTGTGGTGTTCATTTTATGGGTGAGACTGCTAAAATTTTATCGCCAAATAAGAAAGTTCTAATTCCTGACCTAGAAGCTGGCTGTTCTTTAGCAGATAGCTGTCCAGCTGTCGATTTTGAGGCATTTATTGCCAAACACCCTGGACATACTGTTATATCTTATGTGAATACTACAGCCGCTGTAAAAGCTTTAACAGATATAGTAGTTACATCAAGCAATGCAAAACAAATTGTTGATTCACTTCCTATAAACGAGAAAATAATATTTGGGCCTGATAAAAATTTAGGAAGTTATATAAATAATATAACAGGAAGAAATATGCTTTTGTGGGATGGTGCTTGTCATGTTCACGAAGAGTTTTCTTTAAAAAAGTTGTTAGAATTAAAACAATCTAATCCCAGTGCATTAATTTTAGCTCACCCAGAATGTAGGCAGTATATTTTAGAAATAGCCGATCATGTGGGGTCAACTTCATCAATTCTTAAATTTGCAACCAAGTCTCAAAACGATGAGTTTATTATTGCAACCGAGTCAGGTATTATGCATGAATTGAGAAAACAAAATCCTAAGAAAACTTTTATTCCAGCACCTCCAGAAGATTCTACACTTACATGTAATGAATGTTCTTATATGAAGTTGAATACACTTGAAAAACTTTATTTGTGTTTAAAAAATGAAGAACCAGAGATAATTGTAGATGAAAATATCAGAATAAAGGCGGTTAAATCTATTGAGCGTATGTTGGAAATATCTGCTCAGCATGGACTATAGTATTTAATGGAAGTCTGATTTTAATTTACCCATATTTTTAAACAAAAACAATAAATGGTTACACTTGAGATAGATGGTCATATATTAAAGTCAAAAGATTGTAACTTCTTGTAATGATATTTTAATAAACATACACGAGCATAACGAGAATATATTTAAATTAATTCTAAACAAATTCACCATGCTAGAAATGTTTTGGAAAGTATTTTAAAAATATTTTTGCTTTAGTTTTTTTCTTGTTTGTTAGGGTTGACTATAAAAAAACAAATCTTCAAAGGAGTATCTGTGAGTTAGTAAGCAGAATAAAAACTTCTATTGATAAGAAATTTAGATTTATAGAGGAAAGCTTAGTTTGATAGTCTTGAATTTAAGGAATAATATAACTTGCATTATATCTAATAATAGAGCCTACTTTAGTAGCATTTTTCACGAAAGTATAAAGCAAAAAAAAGAGTGGAATTTTCCACTCTTTTTTTATTATATAAATTGTACTAACTAATTATAGTTGTGGTCCTGCAGGGATCAATGCTTTTGCATCGTCGTTATCGCAATATTGTACAAAGTTTTCAAGATACATTTCAGCTAATTTAGTCGCTTTGGTTTCCCACTCTTTAGCATCTGCGTATGTATCGCGTGGATCTAACAAACCTTCATCAACATTATTAAGTTTAGTTGGTATAGTTAAATTCATAATTGGAATATGTTTTGTTTCAGCTTTGTCAATTGAACCATCGATGATAGCATCAATCATTGCACGCGTATTCTTTAATGAAATACGTTTACCTGTTCCATTCCATCCAGTATTTACTAAGTATGCTTTAGCATCATGCTCATTCATTTTTTCTACCAAACGTTTTGCATATACAGTTGGGTGTAAAGTTAAGAATGCTTCACCAAATGCAGGAGAGAAAGAAGGAACTGGCTCTGTAATACCACGTTCGGTACCTGCCAATTTAGATGTAAATCCACTTAGGAAGTGATATTGTGCTTGATTGTCATCCAAAATAGATACTGGAGGTAAAACACCAAATGCATCAGCTGAAAGATAAATAATCTTTTGAGCATGTCCGGCTCTTGAAGGAAGAACTATTTTGCTAATATGGTGAATTGGATAAGATACGCGGGTGTTCTCTGTTACCGAAACATCAGCGAAGTCGATTGATCCATCGTCATTAACTGTAACGTTTTCTAATAAAGCATCACGACGGATAGCTCTCCAAATATCAGGTTCGTTTTCTTTGCTTAATTCAATTGTTTTTGCATAGCAACCACCTTCAAAGTTAAATACTCCGTGATCGTCCCAACCATGCTCGTCATCACCAATTAAGTAACGTTTTGGATCGGCTGATAAAGTAGTTTTACCTGTTCCAGATAGTCCAAAGAATACTGCAACATCACCGTCTACACCAACGTTAGCTGAACAATGCATAGCAGCAACTCCTTGTAGTGGTAGGTAATAGTTCATAAGAGCGAAAATTCCTTTTTTCATCTCACCACCATACCATGTTCCACCAATAACTTGCATTTTGCGTTTTAGGTCGAATAAAGTAAAGTTTTCAGAATGAAGACCTTGCTCTTTCCATTTGTCATTAACTATTTTTGAAGCATTTAAAGTTACAAAATCAGGCTCGCCGTATTGAGATAGTTCGTAATGAGACGGTCTGATAAACATATTTGTAACAAAATGTGCTTGCCATGCTACTTCCATGATGAATCTCACTTTCATGCGAGTGTCTTCGTTAGTTCCACAGAAAGTATCAACAACATATATTTTTTTCGCTTTTGATAATCTATCAGTTGCTAGATCTTTACAATGATCAAAAACCTCAGGAGTAGTTGGTCTATTTATTGTACCATCCCACCATATTGTATCTCTAGTTACATCGTCTTCAACAATAAATTTATCTTTTGGAGAACGACCAGTAAATTTTCCTGTATATACAGCAACAGCACCGGTATCTGTTAGTTTTGCTTTTTCAAAACCTTCGTTCTCAGGGTTCATTTCTTCTTGAAATAGAACTTCGTAAGATGGATTGTGAATAACTTCGAAATCGCCAGTAATTCCGTACTTGCTTAAGTCTAATTTTGTCATTTGTATTAATTTTAATAATAAATTATTTCGTACTGATATATCATATTTTCAGATATCTACATTGATAAAGGACAAAGATAAATCTTTTTTTTTTACATCACTATTAATTAGAGAAATATTTCTTTAATTAAATGTAAATTATTTGTCTATCAAGTAAAACATATTTCTTTGCTTAAAAGTTTATTAGAATATATATTTCTGTTACCTTTGCCTTTAGCTATTTCTATTATTGTTATCATAAACATTACCTTATGAAAATTGTAAACTTTTCGGAGCAAAATTCTTTACTCAACACCTTCGTTCGAGAAATTAGAGATATTAAAGTACAGAATGATAGGCTAAGATTTAGAAAAAATATCGAACGTATTGGTGAAATAATGGCCTATGAAATAAGTAAAGATTTAAACTACACTAATAAAACAATAGAAACCCCTCTTGGTGAAACAGATATAAATGTAGCCGACAATGATATTGTAATTGCTACAATACTGAGGGCAGGGCTTATTTATCACCAAGGTTTTCTTAATTTTTTTGACGGTGCTGAGAATGCTTTTGTATCTGCTTATAGAAAGTATAAAGAAAACCAACAATCTTTTAATATTCATATTGAATATATTGCTTCTCCTCGTATTACAGATAAAACATTAATTATTACAGATCCAATGCTCGCAACTGGTGGAAGTATGGAACTTTCTTATCATGCTTTACTTACAAAAGGAAAACCTAAACATATTCATATAGCTACAATTATTGCAAGTCAGCAGGCTATTGATTATTGCAAAGAAAAATTTCCTGATGCAAATACTACTATTTGGGTTGCTGCTATTGATCCTGAATTGGATGAACATTCATACATAGTGCCAGGATTGGGCGATGCAGGCGATTTATCCTATGGTTCTAAAGAGGATTAAAATAATTATTAGTTTTTTATACTAGTTGTTGAGTAGTTTATTTTTTATTGTAATATTTATCAAGTTCATCTTCTACAGATTTGTTCTTTTTAAACATTACTTTTTTAATATACGATTTTATAAATCCCCAACCATAACCATATAGTTGAATTGCAGAGGTTGCAATTGAAATAAATCCGATTGATATCTTTTTATATTCTAAAGCAGAGGCTATAAAAATAAGTAGAAAGTAAAAGAGCAAAGGAAATATCAACCAAATATTATAGAACGATAAAAGTATAATCAGTATCGATATTACTGTAAATAGTGCTGGTAAGGTATGCACTAGCTTTAATGAAGTGGGATGTAATAGATACAAAGAAATGCGTGCCATGCCAAAAACATGTACTTGGCGATAAAAAGAACGTAAATTTACTCTTCTTTTGTGATACACATATGCATCAGAAACAAGTTGGCAAGTATATCCCTTGTTCCTTATTCTTAGGCTCAAGTCTATATCCTCTCCAAACATATCTTTAAACCCTCCAACTGTTTCATATACTTCTTTTGAAAAACCCATGTTGAAAGTACGTGGAACAAATTTTTCCATTTTTATCCCCTTTGACCCCCTTATACCTCCTGTTGTGAGGAAAGATGTCATAGAGAAACTGATTGCTTTTTGTAAATCACTAAACGATTCATTTGCTTTATCGGGTCCACCGTAGCTATCGGTATAATTGTTTGTAAGTGTTGTCTTTATTTTTTCAAAATAGAATGAAGGGATAACACAATCAGAATCAAAAAAAACAAAGTAGTTACCTTTTGCTTTTTCCATTCCATAGTTTCTGGTTTCACTACGGCCACTATTATCTTTGTAGTAATAGCGGATATTCAAATCTTGACTGTGTTTCTGAGCTACTAAATCACATTTTATAGAAGAACCATCTTCTATCAGTAATACTTCAAAATCTTGATATGTTTGTTTGCTTAAACTTTCTAATAGTTCGTCTACTTCGTCAGGACGATTATAAACAGGTATAATTATAGAGAAAAAAGGCATAGATTTATTGTTTATTTTTTCTGAGTAGGTTATCAAAATAGTTAATAGTTTTTCCCAATCCTTCTTCAAGTTCTATTTTAGGGCTCCAATCAAGTTTTTCTTTTGCAAGTGTTATATCTGGCCTTCTTTGTTGTGGATCATCATTTGGTAGAGGTTTGAAAATTAGTTTAGATTTCGAGTTAGTCAACTTAATAACTGTTTGCGCTAATTCTAAAATAGTAAATTCGTTAGGATTACCAATATTTACTGGGCCAATAAAACTATCAGATGTAGCCATCATCCTTACCATTCCTTCTATTAAATCATCTACATACTGAAAACTACGCGATTGATTTCCATTTCCATAAATAGTTATATCTTCATTTTGTAGACACTGTACTATAAAGTTAGAAACCACTCTGCCATCGTTTGGATGCATATTGGGGCCATAAGTATTAAAAATACGGATAATTTTAATTTTAAGATCACACTGACGGTGATAATCCATGAAAAGAGTTTCGGCACAACGTTTTCCTTCATCATAACAAGAACGTTCACCTATGGGGTTTACATTGCCCCAATAAGATTCTACTTGTGGGTGAATTTTAGGATCGCCATATACTTCACTTGTAGAAGCTTGAAGTATTTTTGCCCCTGTTGCTTTTGCTGTTTCCAACATGTTTATAGCGCCCATTACAGAAATCTTTACTGTTTGAATAGGGTTGTGCTGATAGTGTATAGGAGATGCAGGGCAGGCTAAGTTGTATATTTCATCTACTTCTGCAATATATGGATTCACTATATCATGTCGTATAAGCTCAAACATAGGGTTATCGAGCATATGTAACACATTCATTTTACTTCCAGTAAAATAATTATCCAAGCAAAGAACTTCGTTGTTTTGCTCTAAAAGTTTTTCACAAAGATGTGAACCAATAAAACCGGCACCGCCAGTAACTAATATTTTTTTTTTCATACTGAAACTTCATTAGTGGGCAAAATTACTTAAATATCTTTTAATCAACAACGATGGGCAAAAGATAAATTGAAACAAGTACGTAAATTATTGTAAATAAAATAGAATATTAGAGAAAAAGATATATCTTTGTTGTTATTAATAAAACTGTTTCAGAAATATCGATTGTAATACCGAAATTACTTTATTGTAATTGCACTAATAGGTTAAGTAAAATGGCGAAATCAATTCTATCTTTTTTATTGTTTTCTTTGCTTTTGTTTTCATGCAAAAAAAATGATGATAAGTTAGTTATACAAGGAGAATTATTAAACTTGACAACTCCTTATGTTATTGCTTCTTCTCGTGTATCAGACACTATACGGGTAGATACTATTCTTGTTGATAAGAAAGGAAGATTTTCTTATGTTCAAAAAGTAGATACTAGTACTATATTTATATTTTATTTTAATGATTTTAATTCCTCTACTATAGTTTTTACTGATAAAGGAATCAAAAAAATTAAGATGAAGGGCGATGCTAGTTTATCAGATCTAATTGAAATAAAAGGAGGCGAAATAAATGATAATCTATCAACATTTAAAAAGGAAAATGAAACACTTCTAAAACAGCGCACAGATTTAATGAAAAAGATAAACTATGAAAAAGATAGTTTATCAAATTCGACTAATGTTATTTTAGAAAAAGAGGAAACTGCTAATTTAAATTCATTAAATCATCAATTATCTCAAAAAGTTGAGGATTTTATTTTATCAAATCGTGATAAAATATCTAGTGTTATCTTGATTAACGAGTTTTTCAAGAACAACGAAAATCCCGAAACTTTAAATAGGGTACTTGAATACCTAGAAGGTGATGCATTAAACTTTCCGCTAACCTATAAATTAAAAAATTATAGCAAGAAACTAATGCTTTCAGCAGAAGGCTCTCTAATGCCATATTTCAAATTAAAAATTGATGAAGATAAGTATATAGAATCTACAGATTTTAAAAATAAATACTTGTTGCTTTCCTTTTTATCAAACAACGGAGAAGAGTCTAGAGAAAATATAGAAATTTTAAAAGATGTGTATACCTCTTTAGATACTATTGATGTTGAATTTCTTTCAGTTTACATCGAATCAGATAGTTTGCCAATCAGAAGTTTACCATCGGATTCTATTCCATGGAAAATAGTTGTTGAAGATAAAAGTTGGGGATCTGATATAATAGATGATTACAATATTAATTACCTTCCATTCAATGTTTTAATCGATCCAGAAGGTAAAATTATTACAAGAGATATTCCAGTAATTGATGTGAAAAATTTGATAAAAACAAAGACCGAAAAATCTAAGAAATAAAAATTAATCTACATGCTTGTAAAAGTATATGCTGCTGCTGTTCAAGGTATAAGTGCCACCCTAATTACAATTGAAGTTAATTGTTCTAATGGTATAAAATTTCTTGTAGTAGGTTTACCAGATGCTTCTGTTAAAGAGAGTCAAGAACGTATGATTTCTGCTTTACGATTCAATGGTTATAAATTTCCTCGTAAGCAAATTATAATAAACATGTCGCCTGCCGATATTCGCAAAGAAGGTTCAGCATACGATTTACCCCTTGCTATAGGTGTATTGGCTGCTTCTGAAGGTTTAAAAATTGACAAGCTTGGAGATTATATAATGATGGGAGAACTTTCTCTTGATGGAACAATACTTCCTGTAAAAGGAGTATTGCCTATTGCTATTATGGCAAAGGAGATAGGTTTTAAAGGATTTATCTTACCTGAAGAGAATGCTAAGGAGGCTGCTGTTGTAGACGGTCTTGAAGTATTAGGGGTGAATAATATAAAACAAGTTGTAGAGTATTTCAACAATAATGCAAGTATTACACCTACTTACGTAGATATAGATAAAGAGTTTTCAAATTATCAATCTACTTTTGATTTTGATTTTTCTGATGTAAAAGGACAAGAAAATGTAAAACGTGCTCTTGAAGTTGCTGCTGCGGGTGGACATAATATAGTTATGATAGGTCCTCCAGGATCTGGAAAATCTATGATGGCTAAAAGAATGCCATCTATTTTACCTCCCTTTACCATTGAAGAAGCTTTAGAAACTACTAAAATTCACAGTGTAGCAGGACAAATTAATACTAATACAGCATTAATGCCTCGTCGTCCTTTCCGTTCGCCACACCATACTATTAGCGATGTTGCAATGGTTGGAGGAGGAACTTATCCGCAACCTGGCGAAATAAGTTTGGCTCACAATGGAGTTTTGTTTCTAGACGAGCTGCCCGAATTTAATAGAAGTGTATTAGAGGTTATGCGTCAGCCACTCGAGGATAGAAGAATTACTATCTCAAGAGCAAAATTTACTGTAGAATATCCTGCAAGTTTTATGATGGTTTCTGCAATGAATCCTTGTCCATGTGGTTTTTACAATCATCCCGATAGAGATTGTGTCTGTGCTCCTGGTACAGTTCAAAAATATTTAAACAAAATTTCGGGTCCCCTTCTCGATAGAATTGATATTCATATAGAGATTGTTCCTGTACCTTTTGAAAAAATATCGGATAGAGCCCCTGCTGAACTTAGCTCAGAAATAAGTAAACGTGTAATAAAGGCACGTGAAATTCAAGATATACGTTTTAAGGGTATCGAAGGGGTTTATTGCAATGCTCAAATGACATCTAAGCTTATCAATAAATATGCTCTTCCTGATGCAACAGGTCTACAATTAATGAAAACAGCCATGGAAAGGCTCAATCTATCTGCCCGTGCCTATGATAGAATATTAAAAGTGTCTCGTACAATTGCAGATTTAGAGCAAAGCGAAAAAGTACAACCAAGTCATTTAGCCGAAGCTATTAATTATCGCAATTTAGATAGGGAGGCTTGGGCTAATCAGTAGGAGGAGTTCAATTATCTCATTATTTTATTGAGCCTTATTTTCTTCATTTATCAGACAGTATAAATGAGATAGATATGTTTTGCACATTCGTATGTATATTTTAAAATAGAAAGTGCCAGTAAGTGTAAAACGAGCGTTATTACTGTTGAAATAAAATTAATAAGTCAGATAAAATACTACCAACTGATATGAGTCATAATAATACAATAAGTGTCATTTTGCTTCTAAGCTAAGATAGATAACTTCATAATTCTATTTTAAAAGCGGATTATTGTGTACTTTTGCACAATTGATTTACAAAACTAAAGCGCAAACAAAATAGATGGTTATTTTATCAATATTGATAATTGCAGGATTCATTGCATTAATACTAGGAGCTAATTGGTTAGTTGATGGAGCATCGGCTCTTGCTAAAAAATATAATGTATCTGATTTAATTATCGGACTCACTATAGTTTCTTTTGGCACATCAGCTCCCGAATTGGTTGTCAATTCACTAGCTTCGTACAACGGATATTCAGATATTATATTAGGAAATATACTTGGTAGCAACAATTTCAACCTCTTTATTACCCTTGGTATAGCTGGTTTAATATATCCTATGAGGGTACAGAAGTCTACAATTTGGAAAGAGATACCAATTTCATTTGGTGCTGCAGTTCTCTTTTTTATGATGGCAAATAATTTCTTTTTCACAGACAACTCGGCTGTACTAAGAATAGATGGATTGGTGTTACTATTATGTTTTGTTGCATTTCTGTTTTATATTTTCAAAGAAATGAAGGCAGGAAAAGAGCCAGTAGAAGTTATTAATTACGAGCATAAATCTAATCTGAAAATATGGAGTTTTATAATTTTGGGTTTAGCAGGGTTAGTGCTTGGAGGACATTTAGTTGTTGAAAATGGTGTTGAGTTGGCAAAACGATTAGGTGTGAGTGAGAAAATTATCGGACTAACCATTATTGCTATAGGTACTTCGTTACCCGAACTCTTAACCTCCGTAGTTGCAGCCTTTAAGAAAAACAGTGGAATTGCTATGGGAAATATCATTGGTTCCAATATCTTCAACATTCTACTCATATTATCAGTAAGTTCTTTAATTGCCCCTATAGAGTTTAACTCAGCTTTTAATGTAGACCTATACGTACTATTAGGAGGTACTTTATTTCTTTTTCTCGCAATGTTTGTTGGAAATAAAAATAGATTGGATAGATGGCAAGCTTCTTTTCTTTTAATTTTCTATTTAGCCTATACAGGTTATTTAATTTGGTTAGAGTTGCCCCATCAAGTACAGGTACTTTAAATAATTTGCTTTCATTAATTGTCTTTCCTGTGTGTTTCACTTATTGTTAAAGGATAGTCTTTTATATTAGCTTATCCTATTCACTTTAAATGTTGTTGCTTCTCTTAAATTATTATTAGTTGAAGCACTTTCTTTATTCAGAATTAAAGTGCTATATTTATAATTCACAAAAAAAGATGTTTAATTAACCCCTGTAATACAATATTTAAAATTTATAAATATGAAAAAACTAAATCATATTATAGCAATTGCTCTTTCATTAATCTTATTTTCCATAATGGTTGGCTGTAACAAAAACAGCAATCCACAAATGAAAAATCCACCAAAACATGTCATTCTTATTGGTTTTGATGGAATGAGCGCCAATAGCTTAAAAAATGGTGTTGCAATGCCTAATTATCGTTCTATGATGAAAAGAGGCTCATATACTTTAAAAACACGATCGGTTCTACCATCGTCTAGTGCAGCCAATTGGGCATCTTTGTTTATGGGAGCAAGCCCTGAATTGCACGGTTTTAATACATGGGGAAGTCAGAAACCTGATTTTGATTCACGTGAACTGACAGAGAACAATCTTTTTCCTGATATTTTCTATCTTATTCGCCAAGTTCAGCCTAAAGCAGAACTTGGACATATTTATGAATGGGGAGGAATGTATTATCTTGCCGATAATAAATCTATTGATAATATAAGACAAGCAACACTTTCTGGAATTAATATTAAAGGTGCAGTAGCTCCAGCAGTTGACTACATTAAGGCAGAGAAGCCAAACTTTTGTGCTATTGTTTTTGCAGAACCTGATGGTGCGGGTCACAACGAAGGTTGGGAGTCTAATGAATACTACAACACCCTAAATCATTTAGATAATGCTTTGCAGGCAATTGTAGATGCTGTAGAAGAAGCAGGAATGCTAGATGAAACAGTTTTTGTATTGGTTTCAGACCATGGTGGTAAAGATAAGGGACATGGTGGTCCAACCTTAGATGAAATGGAGGTTCCGCTTGTGTTTTGTGGTAAGGGTATTAAAAGTGATTTTGAAATACCCGAAAGTACTATGGTTTATGATATAGCAGCAACCATTGGTTATATGTTTGGAGTAAATCAACCACAGGTGTGGATAGGTCGTCCCGTAATGTCAATATTTAAAGAGTAGTCTAAGAAGATTGTTATTACAATCTTCTTACTCTCTGTATTGTTTTAAAACTAATATAATTATTAATTTCCTATTGATGTTTTCAGAAACAGTAAATTAGAATATCTTTCTCTTCTCAATATTGAAAATGTTATATTTGCATCTTTGAAACGAAAACTAATAATCGTATAAATCATGTTACAAATAACAAACTTTAAACTCTTAGGGCTATCTAGTTTATGCTTTCTTGGTGCAAGTTGTTCGCAAAAAAGCGAAGTTAATAGCCCCGAACTACCTATAAAACCTAACGTTATTATCATCCTTGCCGATGATATTGGCTATGGTGATTTAAGTTGCAATGGCGAGTCCACCATTAACACCCCCAATGTAGACAATCTTGCTGCACAAGGTGTTCGGTTTACCGATGCGCATGCAGTTGCAGCTACAAGTACACCTTCACGCTACTCAATGCTTACAGGAAACTACAATTGGCGTCGGAGCGATACACATATTGCTGCAGGAGATGCAAAAATGATTATCGAACCCCAAGAGTACACCATGGCTCAAATGTTTCAACAAGCTGGATATACAACTGCTGCAGTTGGTAAATGGCATCTTGGTTTGGGTAAAGAAGCAGGTCAACAAGATTGGAATGGCGAAATAGATTATGGACCACGTGAAATAGGTTTCGATTACTCCTATATTATGGCTGCAACAGGCGATCGTGTACCTTGTGTGTATTTGGAAAATCAACGTGTTGCGAATTACGATTTAGATCATCCTATAGAGGTAAGTTATACAAGCCCTTTTCCTGGTGAACCATTGGGTAAAGATCATCCAGAACTTCTGACAGTACAGAAACCAAGTCCTAACCATGGACACGATCAAGCCATTGTGAATGGAGTATCGCGTATTGGATATATGAAGGGTGGCGGAAAAGCTCTATGGTTGGATGAAAATATTGCCGACAGTATAACAGCTCATGCTGTTTCTTTTATAAAAGAGAGCAAAGACAAGCCTTTCTTCCTATACTTTGGAACAAATGATATTCACGTTCCTCGTGTTCCACATCCACGTTTTAAAGGAAAGAGCGGAATGGGACCTCGCGGTGATGCAATTCTTGAGTTTGATTGGAGTGTTGGGCAGGTTGTACAAGCTGTAAAAGATATTGGTGCAGAGAGTAACACTATCATCATTATAACAAGTGACAATGGTCCTGTAATAGACGATGGGTATATAGATCAAGCAGTAGAGCTTTTAGGAGAGCACCGTCCGTGGGGAGATTTTAGAGGAGGAAAGTACAGTAACTTTGAAGCGGGAACACGCATTCCACTAATTATTGCATTACCGGGATATACAAAACCAATTGTATCTGATGCCTCAGTGTCTCATATAGATTTCTTGGCATCATTTGCCAATCTTACTGGTGTACAACTCCCAGTAGGTGCAGCTAAGGACAGTAGGAATCAAATAGATGTACTATTGGGGAATTCTACACAAGGTCGCGAATATGTGATAGAGTCGGCTGGTACACTTTCAGTGTCTGATGGCGTTTGGAAATACATTGAACCAAGCAAAGGTGCTAGATACAACAGATTGACTAATATTGAATTGGGTAACGATACCCTACCCCAACTTTACAATTTGAAGAACGATATAGGTGAAAAGAACAATCTATATCTCGATAATCCAAAAAAACTTGAAGAACTAAAGAATATTTTGGAAGCAGAAAAAAGCAAATTCTGATTCCACTTTTTATATATTAATATAATATTTTCTATGCAACATTTTAATTCAAAACTCTTGTACCCCTTAGCAGGATTGGCTGCTTTGGCCTCTTGTGGAACTACAAAGAAAGCAGAGCCTATAAAGCCGCTAAACATTGTTTATATCATGACGGACGATCATACCCGCCAAATGATGAGCAGTTATGACAACAGACATGTTGAAACACCTAACTTGGACAGAATTGGTCAAGGTGGTGTTCTTTTTGAGAATGCATTTGTATGCAACTCCATCTCAGGGCCAAGCCGTGCAGCACTACTAACGGGTAAGCATAGTCATAAAAATGGTAAGATGGACAATCATACTAAGTTTGATGGCAACCAACAAACAGTTCAGCAGTTACTTAAAGGTGTTGGTTATCAAACTGCCATGATTGGAAAGTGGCATTTGGATAGCGATCCAACTAACTTCGATTTCTGGGAAATACTTCCTGGTCAAGGAGATTATTACAACCCTGTTTTTATAACTCCCGAAGGTAATACAAGCTATGAGGGGTATGTAACNNATGAGTATTGACTGGATGGAAAATAAAAGAGTAAAAGAAGATCCTTTCTGTCTTTTCATCCATCACAAAGTTGCCCACCGCAATTGGATGAGCGATACTACTCATCTAGCACTTTATGAAGATAAAGAGTTTGAACTTCCTGGCAACTTCTATGACGACTATGAAGGCCGTGTTGCTGCCGCAGAGCAAGAAATGAGTATTGCTAGTGCTCACGACATGGATATTGTAAACGACTTGAAGATGATGCGAGAAGGTGTTGAAACAAGACTTTCGGGTGGATATGTTCATGGAACTTACGCAAGAATGAATGATGCACAAAAAGCGGCTTGGGATAAACATTACAATCCTATTATTGAAGAGTTTTATGCAGCCAATCTAAAAGGAAATGAGTTAGCTGAATGGAAGTATCAACGCTACATGCGCGACTATGCCAAAACAGTTAAATCGCTTGACGAAAACGTAGGACGTGTACTCGACTATCTAGAGGAAAACGACATGATGGAAAATACAATCATTATTTACACTTCCGATCAAGGTTTTTATATGGGCGAGCATGGTTGGTTCGACAAGCGCTTTATGTATGAAGAGTCTATGAGTACACCACTCGTTATGCACTTACCTTCGCACCTAAAGAAAAGAGGTAACATTTCACTTCTAGCTCAAAACATCGACTTTGCACCCACTATGTTGGATATTGCAGGAGCTACAATTCCTCAAGACATTCAGGGCGTTTCGTTGTTACCGCTGTTGAAAGATGAAGTGGATCCAAAGAATTGGCGCAAATCGCTCTATTACCATTTCTATGAGTTCCCATCAGAACACATGGTGAAACGTCATTATGGAGTGAGAACAGACCGATATAAATTGATTCATTTTTACAATGACATTGACACTTGGGAGCTTTTCGATTTAGAGAATGACATCGAAGAGATGCACAATCTTTATGGAAAACCCGAATACGAAGAGATTACAAAAGAATTAAAAATAGAGTTGAAAAGATTGCAAGAGCAATATGACGACCCAATTAGGGAAGAGTTTCCTGTATAGTTAGTGTTTGATATTGAAAAACCTCGATTCCATCGCATTGGAATCGAGGTTTTTATTTAATTATATGTTTGGGTTCACGAAATTTCTGTTGTGCAACATTGATTACTCTAACTGTATTTTAAAAATCTCAATTACGTTTAGCAATCTTCTCAAAATCTTAAGTTTTACTAATATATAGACACCCTTTTGTTTCTTTTCGACGTGACAATTAGAATAACATGACATGCGTTGCTCCATTTCCACCAAAATGAAGTCAAAATAGGATAGTTTCAGATATATTTCTTTTGTAATTACTCAAAACAGATATAAGAATAGCTGTTTATCGAATAAAATAACAATAGCAATGTTTGCGAAAGTTAAAGGTCAATAGGTATAATGGGTAATTGATCTTCAATAATGAGAAAACTGAACTGCAATTAGATTAACATGCTTCAAAATGTTATAAATAACCCGTGTAAATTAGAACATCGTGCTTCACGATATTCTAAAAAATAGTTGAAAATTAGAATAACAGACAATCAGATATTGTAACTGCAAAATTACACGATCTACTATCACCTGTTTATTTATTTAAATACTAGCGACTTATAGAATAATCAGTTTTTTGTATTTATAGAATTGATTCTTTTATGGAGCATTTTCACTCCAATATATAGAGAACACATCAAAAAGGTTTATCGTATATAAAATAGATATAAGATAGGTTTGTTGAAAGAAACTAAGCCCCATAAATATTAACACCATCGTTAATATTTGTAGAACTTAGTTCTTTATATACAGCTCACCCTATCGCTTTAGTTTCTTAACTCCATATTCATTAAACAAAATACCTCCAACAATAAGCACAAGACCAATAAATGTTGTTACGTATATTTGCTCGCCCAATACAGAGCGAATAATAAATAGAGAGATAAAGGGAGAAAGGTAGCACAGTTGATTAATGAGTGCAGGATTCTTTGTTTCCTTTATTGCTAAACCAAAGAATATAAAGGGTATAGCCATTTCAAATAGCCCCACGTATATTGCAGACAGCACTCCTTTAGTTGAAAACAGTTGCACATCTATAAATAATAGCCCCACAAGTAGGAACATTGTACCAAATAGAAAACTTACAAATAGTGCCAATACATTATCGATATCTTCGCTCTTCTTGTTGAGTATCCAAAAAGAAGCCCACACAAAAGCACTCAAAAGGGCTAGTAATAAACCTGTTATTGAAAGTTGTACACCCGCTATTGATTCCGAGCCAAGTGAGATGAGTGCTACACCTCCCAGGGATATAGCCATTCCTATGTATTTAAGCGCCGGTATACGCTGCCTCATAACCAATGCTAATAGTAATGTGAGCACTATTGCCCACGAATAGTTGATTGACTGTGCAATTTGCGCTGGCAGCAACTCATAGGCTTTAAAGAGGATCAGATAATATCCCGCAGGGCTCAACAATCCGGTAATGGCAAATAACCCCCACTCTTTTGGAGTAATGGATTTTATTAAATACCATTTCTTTTGAATTGTAATTACCAAAGCAAATAACAATGTTGCGGTAATAGCAGCTACAAGCAAAAGCTCGTAGTACGAATAATGGCGCAACGCTATTTTAAATGCCGATGCCACAGTAGACCAACTTGCTACTGCTATGGCAACATGGATTAATGATTTTGATGAGTCTTTCAATTTATATTATCCTATTAAATGTTATTTTATAAATATTGCCTCACTTATTAAAAGTGAAGCAATATTATGAATATTTTCTGCAAAACGTAGGCAAGAGTCATTAAACAACCAATCAGAACTTTTTCCAATGATCTTCTTTAAGGTCTCCAAATGAAAATAATGAATAGCCTTTAGCAGGTGTCTCTTTTACTTTTGCAATTGCTTCTCCTAATTCATCGGGAGTAAGTGATGGAATAAACAAACCGCCATATACAGGAGCGGGATTCTTAAGTGCAGCAATTTCTATTTCTAGATTTTCACGTACCCAATCAATATCTGCGTTATAGAAATTGTGATATAGCATAGGAAAATAACCATCTAAGTTCCACTGACTCCACTGTTGTCTTACACTTTGCCAATTTGGGAACACTGCAGCTGTAGCCAGTTTTCCTGCATTTTTAATTTCAGGTGATAGTAAATTATTTACCAAGTGAGTTACCGAGTCATATCTGAATTGATTCCAAACTTCGTTTTCTGCTGGTTCTTCTATATCTATAAGTGGGTCTAAGCCAGTTTGTTCTTTAAACTTACTTCTGCAAATATCGCAGTAACAATAATCATATTGTGGATACTCTTTGTCTTGCACAATATCGTATGTTGGCTGTAATGCTTCAGCCAGGATAACATCGGGCAGACGTATATAATCTAGATGAACACCCGAAAGATCTTTAATGGCTGAAAGCTCTCTTACATTTTTTACTAAAAACTCTTGTACTTCTGGGTTGTTGGGACACATAAATTTGTAGTAACCTACATAAGCAGGATGCGTGTGAGCAGGCTCTCCCAGTCTGTTTACTATGTACCAGTCTGGGTGATTCTCTATATAAAAGGGGTTGTTGTTTGGCATTGTCCACATCCAAGCATGTACTTCAACACCATACTCTTTTCCTAGTTTGATTAAGGGTGTCAATAAGTCTCTATCATTGGGAAGTGTAACAGATGGATACAAAGATTTGTGACCCGAATAAACCTGAAATAATATGCCATGTATGCCATGTTCTTTCATCATTTCNNGGCTTCCATTTTTCAATATCTTCATCTTGTCCTAAAGTACTCCAAATCCATTTTTTAAAGTCCTCAGGGTTTGATGCTGTTCCATTGGATGAGGGCAGGGTGCATGATTTTGTTATCATTAATCCTATTCCAGCTATTCCTACAGTCTTGATAAAATCTCTTCGTTTCATTGTCTCTATTCTTTTAAAGATTATTTCTCTTATTGTTATAATGAAGTATGTTTATTGTGTATAAGTTGCAGCTTTCCATATTTTACTATCTTCCCTTATATACCATGAACTACCTTTCTCTGCTGCTTCACACGAAAGTGTAAATCTATTAGGTACTGCATCAAAGATAATGTTTTTATTGTTTAATATTTCATGGTCAAAACCAAGTTCATCAATAGTTTGAGCAAACTTATTGTGCTTGCGTTTATAATTATGTTGTAGGTCGAATAGTTCTCGCAAAACAACCTTTGTTTCAAAATCGGGGTCTTTTACATAGTTTTCGCTGCCTTTGCCCGCATCACTACCCGATAGTTGCAATATACCCCAATACTCAGGTTTATGCATATCTATAACATGTTGTGGCGACCACACCCAATTGTGTTCAGGATAAGATTTGCCTGTTTCCGGATTGATAGTTTTGATGTATTTACCATCTACTATATCGCGTCTCCATTGAACACGAGAAAAATTTATTCTCCACTGTTCTCCTGCAAAAGGTCCTTCTCCTCTAGTGGCAGACTCTTTTATTGTTTTCCAGGGGAGAGCCAATTCAACAGTCCAGCCACTATCTACGTCAGAAGGGTCGTTTAGCGTACCTTGTAAATCTATTCCAGCCTTAAGTCCTGCAATATCCCATGCATTTATTGGAAGTCCGTTGTAGCGATAAGGCTTTGTCATCATCAAATCCCACTCTGTACCAAGTGCATTTACTTCGTATTCGTAATAGTTGTGTGTGTCGCCATTAGGGTCGATAAATACTTCGAAGTTGTTTTCATGAAATATAACAGATTCGCGTTCGGTAAAAGTAGCCCAAAGATGTGGTTCTTCTAATTGTGCAGCTATATAAAGGTAATTATCATCCCAAAGCATTTTCACCTTTGTTGTATTGTAAGGAAGAGGTTGCTTATCGCCTTCTATATCCACAAAAGAATCTGTCCAGTCTACCAAGCTCCACTCCTTTTCATTCAACTTGCCATCTACTGTCATTTCACCACTTGTGCGATAGCAAACGTAGTGTTTAGGAGGCTGTTCCAACAATATCATTTGAGCCATTGTTGTATGACTAATTAAAAATAAAAGCAATGTAAATAGTATCTGTCGCATATTATATGTTTTTGTATAGTTTCTTTTTTTAGTTCTTATTGTGCAAAATCACCTGATGATACTCCCCAATCGTTTCCAAAGAATCCTGAAGCTTTTATGCCTTCAGGATTATCTTTAATCCAGTCAACATCAAATATCATTAAGTCTGGAAATCCTGTAATACCAGAGAAGTAATCGTTAGGATAAAGTGCTTTCATACCCTCATTTCCAGTTCCTGCAACAACTCCTACCGATGCAGTGTTGCTATCAGATCGAGGATAAATGAAGTAAACACCAAGATTATTACCTGTATATGTTTTGTCGCCAAATACAATCTTATTTTTAGTAACCTTTACTGGACTGTGGCTTAGCAGTTGTTTCCATGCACTGTTGTTGTCAGCATTTCCATAAATAATAACATTTCTATCTTTATAGTCAGCAGCTTTAAATTCTCTATCTGCAACAATATCAATAGACCCATTGCCTCTATACAAGAATGTT
>LFRM01322494.1_pt1 | contig 19313 bp, 26 predicted proteins | sample 618341 | NCBI WGS metagenome assembly LFRM01 (sample SAMN03654438, study PRJNA283298) | anaerobic digester metagenome | isolation source: pool of bioreactors CSTR01a, CSTR02a, and CSTR03a thermophilic anaerobic... | place: Denmark: Kgs. Lyngby | collected 2014-05-21 | reverse complement strand
TTAGGAGAGAAAGAACAAGAGTTAAAAGAAGTGAAAGAAAAGTTAGAAACTATCGAAGAAGAAAGAGCAAGAAAACTTCAAGAAGAAAAAGACGAAGTTATTAAAAGTATATTAGAGTTTAAGGAAAAGATAGAGGGGAAATTGTCCGATGAGGATAAAGAAGATGAGATAGAGTTTCTAAATTCTTTGCCTTTAGAAAAGCTTAATACTAGAAAAGAAAGATTAGAAAATGTTTTAAGTGAGCTGGAAAATAAAGAAAAGGAAGAAATGAAACCATATGGATTAAAAGAAGCTAGTCAAGGTCAAAGTTCTAAAACCGATTTAAGCGCTGTAGAAAGTAAAAGAGTTAATATAAGTCTTTGATTTTTTATTAAGTCAATTATCGAAAAAATTTTGGAGGTGTATTTTAGATGGCTTACAAACCAAATGGTATTTTTGGGAAAGATGTACAAGTTTTTGTGGATGATAGTGTTGGGAAAATTTTGAAAGGTGATCTTGTAGGTTTAACACAAGCTGGAACTGGAGTTTTGGCACAAGTAATTAAGGACAGTAGTGATGTCATTACAGGAATAACTACTGTTATTGGATAGGCAATGGTAGAGTTTGATAATGCGTTAAACAAACAGTTATTTGCTAACTATGATGCTGATCACAGATATTTAGCCTGTGAAACACAGGTTGTTACGTATTTGAATGCTGAAACAGGTGCTGATATTAAACCTGGTGATTTAGTATATTTATCTACTGGAGAACCTGGCAAAGTATCAAACTTAATGCCATTACCATTCTCTGCTGCGATTAGTAATAACTAGATAGAAGAAAACACTAATTTAGCATTTAAGATAAATACTAAAGCTTTAGTAGGTATAGCATTATCTGGTGTAATTGATGGTCAAGTTTTAGTATCAATGAATAAGTAATGATCAACTAACGTTGATTAAATGATTTTGAATTTTTTAATATAAAAAAAATCGGAGGTGCTTTTTAATGGGAAACAAAGGAGCTATTACTTTTAATGACTTTGTAGGTAGATTGGATCCAAGTTTATTTGTAAGAGAAGTTGAGGAGATTGTAGAAGATAGTTTAACTTTTATAGAGGAAATAGCAGATGTTATAAGGATACCAGAAAATCAAATGGGATATAGTTTTTCTAGAAGACAAGAAAGTTAGAGAGCTACTGTTATAAGCGAATTAACATCAATCCCAATATCATGGGATGTAAGGCAAGAAGAAAAATTAATCGTTCCATTTATGATTGGTTCAAACTTTGGCGTGTCTGAAAAAACATCAAGAGTTATGAGTAATGAAGAATTCGCAAGAAAATTAAGAAATCATACAGCGGCTGTTGAAACATTGAAACAGCAACTAATTGCTAAAGCTGCTTTATTGGGTTCTAGTTTATCTGTTATTGGATCTGGGCCGCAAAATCCTTATACTGGTGTTGTAGAACCGACATTAGAAGATTTTAGATAGGCTTCTGATCTTATAACATCTTTAGATAAAGGATATATTCCTTCAAAAGTGTTAGTAAATCCTGTTGATAAGAATAAGATTTTAACTTGGGATTTCTTTACAAAATATGAGATATCCGGTGAACCTGGAGGAATAAGAAGAAATGTAATAGGCGATATTTTGGGAATGTCTGTTGTCGTTAATAGATCTGTTCCTGCTGGTAAGATAATAGTATTGTCAGAAAGGGAAATGACAAGAGAGAGTCCAATCGGTTTAGTTATTAGCGGTCAAGATTTATATATAAGAACATTTACAGATGACAACATTTTCGCACAATTATTCCCTGTTTATGCGTATGTTGCTCCTTTTGTAAGAGATGGAGAAGCTATCTGTATAATAGATTTGTATGATAGCCCTGCTTATGAGAAACTTGTTCAACCAGCACAAACACCATATAGACAAAACTTTATTAACGAACAGATATGACATATTGAGGGATATTTTTATTAAAACTAAAGATATAGGAGGTATTACGAATGGCGAGCGTATATACAATAGCGACAATTGAACCTGATTTATTAGAAGATGAGAAAAGGAAGGATGCTGCTGGTTTAATAGCATTAGAACATGAAATACCAGGGGAAGTTTCAAGTTATAAGGTTAACTTAGGTGGAATGACTGGTGTTTCGTTTGTACTTGAAGATACTGACGGAAATAAGCATATTGTTACATTTGACCAAAGGACTGGTATTTAGCCAAGTTTTATAGAAAGTTTATTAGAAGATGATGATACTATAGTTGTTAGTGAGGATGGGAATTCGATAAAAACAAAAGAGTAGTTTTTAACTGGTTTAAACACTATAGATAAAAAATACTTTGTTAAAATAGGGAAAGACTCTGGTTATTTAAGAGGAGTTATTATGTTACATACAGATTACCAAAAATTAAAAGCAAAAGATAAGAATGGAGTACTAACTATAGTGCCAATGGCTTAATAATAATGATTAATGAAATTTTTATAAATAGGGGGTAGGAAAGTGATTTATTATATAACAATAAATAATGATTATAAGGTAAAAGATCCTTCAACTGGACTAGCACAAGTAACTCCAGTATATGTAAGAGATGGAAGGATACAAGATGCGTAGACAAGATTAGTATTTAGGAATGGAGTTACGACTAAAATAAATACTGATAGTTTACCCGGTAAAAAACTACCTGAATCTATAGAAAGAATGATAGAGAAAGGTATATTAAAGGTTGTAAAGAAAGAAAATCCACAGAAGGAAAAAGAAAATAAAATACCGATAAATATAGGTAAAGAAAAAGAAGAAGAAAAAGGAGAAGAAAAAGAAGAAGAAAAGTTAATGATTGTTGATTATTCTTCAATGCTAAAGAAAGATTTAAAAGAAGAGCTAGATAGAAGAGGAATACCGTATGATGAAAATGCCTTAAAAGAAGATTTGATAATGCTTTTAGAAATGGATGATAGCCAGAGGGTTTAATAATTAATTTTAGAAATCGGGGGGTTAAAAAATGTATATAGATTATAATTTCTTATTAAAAGAACTTCCAGAAGAGTACAGAGATTTATCGGATGTTATAGATTACAACTATTTCATTGAGTTAGCATCGATTAAAATTGATAGTCTTTTGAAAGGCGAGTATTATGACTATGATTAGGGCAAAAAAGTAAAATTTGATAAAGAAGACCCCCCTTTTATTATTAAATCATTAACTTAGGTTTTAACTGCTAAATATATTACTGATTTTTTCTTAAGAGGAACAAGGATTTCAGCTGGTGGTGCTATTAGACTTTATGGTCTAGAGATAAGGTATAACGGTGATTAGTCTAACATGTAGGCATACAGAGACTTGTTTACTGAAAGATTCAAAGATTTATTACAAGTAGCGTTAAATACTAAAAATCTATACTTATATTCTACTGATTATGAGTTGTCAGACAGTGAATTAGGTCGGTATTTAAACTATGATGTGAGATATAATAAATAGCAAGATGGATGGTTTTAGCCATGAAACAGATGATACGTACTGTTTTACTGAAATGGGGCGGGAAATATAGCGTTATACCATATCAGTTTGAAGCAACGTATTCAGATCGGTCTAAAGAAGAGCAACCAGCGGTAGACACATCCTTTGATTATATAGATATAGATGTTAGCAGTGACAGTTCTACAAACATTGATGTTTATGATATCCCAAGGTTAAAGCCAGATGAAGATAATATTGATAGTTCTATTAAGAGAAGAGATTCTAGCGGGAAGATAATAAAAGTTCTTGGAGCGATAGTAGATGTTAAAAATAATACGAACTTAAGGTTAAATGAGTTGGGGGTTATTCTCGACGGATAGGATACATTATTTATTTCTATGGAAAAACTGAATGTTGGAGATAGGATACTGGTTGGTGATAAAATAACTGTAGAAAATTATCATGGATACTTATATAAAATAGAAAAAACAGAATAGTCGGTATGGGAAAATGGCATTTTAACAAACTGTAAAATAAACGGCGACGAACTTTTACCAGAACTTTTTAATGTTATTTATGAACCACCTCATACACAGTATTCTATAGAAAAAATAGATAAACAAGTTATTAAAAGCAATACAGTTATATACTTATATAACGTTGATGAAGAAGAAGTTAGTAATTTTGATTTTAGGGAAGTGATATTTTGATAACTACAACAGTTGATAGCCTTTAGAGATTTTTAAGGAAATATATAGATTATAAATAGAAAGTAAAAGAAGTGGAAGTATCGTCATTAAAAGTAGATAAAAATGGCAAATACTTTCTTATAGTAGAAAATGATCCGCATAAAACAAAGAATTTTATTTGTAATGTTTATTCTATAACAGATTCTAAAGGATTTGAGTATTAGATTCCTAATATACCAGATAGTCCTACAGATTGGAATCCAATAATAAATACAGGAGATAACAGCAGCATTGGTGTTGTTATTCCAGGCAATACTGATATATAGAAGCAAGGTGTATAGCCGTTTAGGGTTAAATACTAGATTTCTGGGATGTATGATTCTATAATACATGGTGTTCCTGAAGAGGCGAGGGACTATGGTATATCTATAAACTTAGGGTTAGCTACTAAGAATAATAGGTATTTAGGTAATGAAGAAATGAGGAAGTATTATAGCGGTATACAGAGTATAGATGAAGAAACATTTGTTAGATACATCCAGGTATATGATGGAATAATATTGTTTTATATATGGTAGAATAGTGGGTATGAAAGGGATAGGTTATTAGATAGCTTTTTAACTATAATAAACTGGAAAAGTGAAGAGTTGTCTAACATAATAAAAATGGAAATAGCAGAAATCGCGGGTGAAAATGAAGAAAATTTCGGGAAATAGTATTTATACTGTGTTAAGGCAAATTATTATGATTTAATTAATTCTTATTATGAGTATTTCCAAGATACATCGCAAATAACATCTATAGATACGCAGTTAAGTATACATGTTGGTAATTTGATAGAGGTAAAAGGTAAATTATCTGGGATGGAATTAAAGAAAGAAGTTATAGAAATAGAGAATAATTTTATTAATCATCCGTTGGTAGAGGGTTATATTAGCGACATATCTGTTTAGGCTGATATGTTCTACACATATGAGACACTACAATATAATGAAGATTATAGCACATTAAATAAGAGATAGTTGGTTTTTAGTGTTGAAAATGTTTTAGATAATTATAATGTTAATAGAATAAGTAAAGTTGAGTATATGGGTAAAGAATTAGAGTATCAACTTATTGGTAGTGATCTTTATGTAATAATAGAAGACGTTATAGATAGACCAGATTTTTAGCAATCTATTATGATGGAGTATTTAGTCCGTGAGTTCAACAATAAATATGAAGTAGATTATGATAATAATACTATAAGTATTTATGAAGACAACATTTATAAATAGTATGTAGCAATAACATATTTATATAAAGAGTTATAGTTGGAAGATAAAAATATAATTGAAAAAATAGACATTGTTGTTAGCTGATATAATATGTTTGTAAGCTGTTGATTGCTTGGTAGATTATATTTTAGGAGGTAGACATAATGTTTTATAAAAATATACCAGGAGTAAATATAAGTGTAAATGAAGTTGGTTTAATGGAACTTTAGGCTGAAGAACAACAGCAAGGTGTTGATTTTATACAGCCGAGAAATATGGTTATTGTCGGCACAGCTATCGACGGGGCTAATCCTGTTGGTTAGTTTACAAAATTAGGTTATAATACAGATAATAACGCGCTTGACTATTTAAATGCTAAATCTATTTATGGAAACGCCTATGAAGAGTATATGGTCAAAGATGTCAAATATGAACAAGGTAGTATGACACTAATAGACAAGAAAGAGGTTAGATTAACATCTAATTTATTAAAAGCTATAAAAATAGTAGCAGACCAAGGTGTAGAAGAAGCATATACTATGAGGTTGAGAACGGAAGAATAGGATATAGAAAAATCCGTTTATTCAACTGGCGGAGGAACGTCCACAGAAGTTACGAATGAAGAAGAGCATATATAGGATATAAAAGACGGATTTGGGAATTATAACAGAAAGTTTATCAACTATTTATTTAGTGTTGAAATGACAACTGACTTAAAGTTTAATCTTAGGGCGGCTTCAATGTAGGATTTTGAAAATTCTTAGGGCAGTGCTAACGATCCGTTTTTAAGTGGTCAAAATAGAAGTATAGATAATACAGATCCTTTAGTTACAATAACATTTACAAATGACTTTAAAAATTTTATTGACAATGACGAAGAGCAAACTATTGAAATAGAAACATTATCAGGTGATAGTTATTCATTAAAAGTTGGCGGTAATAATGATGATGCTATGTTAGTTATTAGAGTTAATATATCGCCTAATGGTAGTTTAGGTACTTAGTTAACTCCTATCCTAAAAGTAGCTAATGGAGAAGAATATGGTTTATAGAGAATAAAAATAGGTAATAGTGCTTGGATAGATGATATAATAAATAAAGTTGTAAATATAAGTGAAAGTAGTTATAACGTGACAGAAAACGATATTATAGCTGCCGATATTTTAAGTTTAAGTAGCGGGTATAATGTAGACATTTATCAAGTTCCAGAAGATTTTTCTACAGATGTAAGTCAGCTAATAACATTTAAACCTGTTGAGTCTAAATAGGGAAAGTTAGTTAGAGAAGATGTAGACACTTTATTCTTCCTCTTATTAACAAATCCAAGCATTTATTATATTGTTGTTGCTGATGAACTTTCAAAATATAGTGTTGTGGTTGACGGAGAAGAGCATCAGTTATATGATTATTTAAGAATGAAGATGGACAGCATGTATGATTTTGAGAACAGAGAAGGCATATTATTCGCTGGTGTTGACAAGACTGTAGTAGCGAATTATCATCCTAATAGACATATGGTATTAGTAGCGCAAGAAGCAAAAGTCTCATGGAATCCAAGTAGAACACAACTTGTTTCTACATATAAAGATACATTCTCTAGTGTTTATGATTCTATGATTGAAAGTCCTGCTATTTTAGCAGCGGCATAGGCTGGTATGGATAAGGCGTTTAGAGATCAGCCTGGTAATTTAGCTGATAGCACTATGGATCAAGAAAGAGCAAGGGTAAAGAGAGTTTTCGATGGTTCGGTTTTTTCACATGGAATAAAAGAATTGTATAATAGATATAATCCTGAAAGCGGATATATGTATGCTAGAAAAGATTTAGTTGAACTTCAAAATCTTAACACATTTGCGTTTAAAGAAGATAAGTCAAAGGGTATAATCACAGTTGTTAGAGATTTAACTTTTGCCGATCCTTACAAAAATCCTGGTTTAAAATTTGTATCTATAAAAGTTAATGCTGACGTTACTAGACAAAGATTAAGAAGTTAGCTAAGAGATTTTATTGGGAAAAGAAATAATCCTGCTGTTAGAACTAATATATTGGAAAAAGGAAATTATGTATTAAGATATAACAGAGACAATGACAGGATGTATGAGAGATTGCCCGACTTATTAGCAGAAGGATTTTCATTGAAATTTGATGAATAGAAGATGAATGAATACCCAAGACAATTAGGTAAGATTTTCTTGAACTGTAAGATAGTACCACCTTTTGCTATTCAAGAAATAAACATTGATGTTATTGTAGAATAATAGGAGTCAACTACCCACCACTTAGTAGCACCATAGGTGCTTGAAGTGGGGGCTTGTGTAGCCCTAGTTGACTAGCCTAAGCGAAAGCTACGTTAGGTAATTGCATACCCTAGAATGATGCCTTAGTTCTAGGCTCTATGGTGGCTCTGTAAACAGTCCTGAGGGATAGGGATAGTCAACCACGATTTTTAGAGTTTTCTTGTAAAACACACATTACCTAACATTGGCGAAGGGCAACAACTCCTAAAAGGAGGAATACTTTATGTTAGTATTCGTAAAAAATAAGCATGGTNNATGGTTGGCAATTCATCTCCCACTTGTAGAAGATGGGAGACTTCTTGCCAAGTTAGTTAAATAATATCCCCGCCCTATAATCGGGGCGGGTTTTTAGATAAGCTGTTTAGGTGGTGTAATAAATGATTTAGATAGAAGAATATATTGCTAACAAGAAATAGTTGTATGATAGTACAGATATATACGGCAGCTGGCTATATATTAATCATAATATAACGCATACGGCTACGTTCACATAGACGTTCGGCGAGGATATATTAGATTTCTTAAGATATAATAAATAGATATCTTAGAAGATAACAATATAGGATGATGTGTTAAGTGGCACCCTTGAGTAGCCTATTGGCAAAATAAAAACAGATGGGTTTGGCCATAATATAAGTATAGATTTTTCAAATGTATTTAATCTTATAGAAAGTATAAATATAGATTATAGAAGAGAAAATTATACTAGTGATTATGATGGCATGGTGTATTTTGGAGATGCTTATTCATTATAGTATAATATAAGTGTAGAGAAGATAACAAATAATCCTAATATAAATTAGGACAAAGAATTTGATAACATAAATAATATTATAAAAGATGTTTTGTTCTTAGATATAGATATTGAAGATATAAATGAAAAGAGACAAGTGTCTTATAGCAGGGGCAACTATGTAGAAACACGCTATTATTTCTTATATTTTTCATAATTAATGTGATATGTTTTTAGTTTATTTGGTGATCGGGATGACCAATCACTTTATGGTTTGGTAGTTAGCTGACAAATTAAGAAGACCAATCGTTTTTTGGACCGATAATCCGCGGTTTAATATGGTAATTAAAAAATGTTAAGCCCTTTGAAGATTGTTAGATTACGTATGAAAGGAGGCAATGGATAGATTGTATTTTATCTGTGATCTAAAACAGATATTTTTACAATCGATTCCGTAAAATTTATGGCTTTAGAAAGAAAATCTTTGCTTATTAATTATAACAGTTCATCGGACATGTAGATTTACCCGCATTTGAACAGCATTAACTTTACGCATGATATAGAAAGGATAGAGAGACAGTATTTGAAAGGAAGAGCATATAGCCCAAAAGATTTATTAAAGTTTAAGCATCAAGATAGTATTTCTATATCTTTTGATGGTGATATGTTCTATCCAGAAATAGCAACTAAAGATAACTATGGTAAATTATTTACCTTTAATGGGTAGGGTAAGAGGATAACTCCATTTTTATTTACATGGTAGGAAAACTCCTCACATAGTGCTGTAAGCGGATTATATCCAATATTGCCAGTTGATAGTAATGGTAATCGAGTTTATTATATTACGCAAGAAGTAGATAACAGAATAAGTAGAATGATTGATAATTATTTAGTTTTAGTAACACCAAATCAGGCAATGTAGATAGATGACATAATAATAGAAAACTAGACATTCACAATAGATGCTGAAAGTATGGTGCTTAATGAAAGCTATGATATGAGAGGAACTGGGACAGATTGGGTTGGAAATAAAGTAGACGCACCAGATTAGAACAACGTAATGATGTACCAAGATTTTGATAATCTATCTTCTTATAAATTATCTGCCTTAAAGTTTAACACTGTTAAATAGTCGCTTAACTATGATGGCGGATCATGGATAGCGCCGTTTGTTGATATGTCATTGTCTCTAGATTATGCTATAGAAATCAATGATAATTATATAAATGATGTAGAATAGTCAAAAACAGAACTAAACCCAACGTAGACGTTAAACTTAACGCTGGTTGACGATAGTTCTTAGGATTTTAATTACATGATGATGTAGAAAGATAAAGATAATGGTTTAACTAAACTTCGTGGTGCTAAAATAGAGATGGAAGTAAGGAAAGATAACAATAGCTTTTTTGGTTTTAATCCAGGTCGTATTTCTATTGTAATGGAAATAGGCGATAATTCTATATCATAGATAGAAACATATTCTTATGAAACTTTAGAAAGAGGGTATACATAGGATGGGACACCTACGTTTACTATATCTTATTCATTACCTTCTTTTGCTATAAGTATCAAGGAGGTATCATGACGTGAGTACAACATCAGTTGTTAGATATAATGAGTATGGGAGACCTTTATTTGGTGTAGATGAATAGTCTGGGCTAAATCAGCTATTATTAACTAATTATACATATAACGATACTACGTCTATAAATAATTTCCATTATTTTGGTGGCTAGGTTAGTGGTGCTGACAAAATCGGTAAAAGGATAGACTATCAATATGGCGACAATACATATAATGTGGATTTTGATGGAGATATGTCAACATCTGGGAGCGAATTGGCATAGTTAATGGTTTATAGTTTATAGCTTGAAGAGAAATTCCCGGTATTTTAGGTATCAAAATATATGAATCAAAATATAGATTTAATTTTTAAGAATTTTCAAATGTCTTCCCTTAACATTACTATAGGAACAGATAGGGTTATTTAGTATTCTGTTTCCGGAGAAGGTACGTTAGAAACAGGAGAAAATCTTATAGCTTCTGGAAACATTATAAATAATGGTACTTTGCCGGTATAGTATTGGAGCGATGGACCGCTAATAGACTTACCGATAAAATTAATAAATTCCGACGTACCTAGCACGGAAGTCTTTGATGGTTTATCTGGGTTCAAAATAACAGATTTTACACTAAACTTTACTAACAATGTGGCTAATACGTAGTATACTTCTAAAGCCAGATTAGTAAACCCAAATAATACTTCTAACGATGCCAAATTAACGATAACATATGAAATAGATAATTAGAATGCCTATAAAGTATATTCACTACAATCTATAGTAGATAGAACAGAAGTAATAGCTACATTTGGGGGGAAAGATGCGAATGGCGTCCCTAGTACAGTTTCACGCATAGTTATAGGCAATAAGATATAGATAAACTATGAAAATGATTCAACGCAAATAGGAATAGTATCAAACATAACTGAAAATATGTCTGGTGGATAGATCGGGATATTTACACTAGAAATAACATTATCGCAATCACAAATTAAGTCAATAACTTTAGTATAATCTGTTATCAATAAAACAATCAATTTATGGTTCGGTGGTTAGCTAAGTTAAAATTTTGATTGAATTTTTATAAGGGGGAGTTAAGTAATGGCTTTAATAAACTTAGACGAATTAATAAAAGGAACTAAAAAGATAGTAAAAATAGAATCAAAGGCTTTGGGCGGTTCTATAGAGGCACATAAAATACCTGCTTAGCAAATAAACAGCTTGGTAAACAAGGCAAAGGAACAGGCAAGAAAAAATATAGCTAAACAGCTAGACATAACACCTATAGAACTTATTTCGCTTATGTCCCAGAATGAGGAACTGCGGGAAGAGGTTGATTTAGAGTTTAGAACATTATTAGCTATTGAGATGGTAAAAGCATATACCGCTGGAACGCAAACTGAAATTACTGATGAAATCGCACAAAACTTATCGCAAGAGGTTTTAACAGAGATAATGAATGCCATATTTGAGAAATTTGGCGCGGAAGAAGGTACAGATAGCGACAAGGATGATGATATAAAAAACTAATAAGAACAAATCCAACTGCTAATTTGATATGGCAAGTCATGTATAATTTTAAGTATACCTTTGAAGAAGTGGGGAATATGACAAGCGAACAACTTATGTTTTTATTACAAGGATATATCTTAATGAAAGAACAAGAATAGGAAGCTTTAGACAAAGCAAAAAACATCGGCAGACATTGACTGCTGAGAAAATAGAATTTTTGTTTATAAAAATGGTAAATAATACCAATGTCTATAGGGTTTGGTAATTAAAAATAATCGGGGCTTAATGTCCCGATTTTTTAGTTTATAGATATGAAAAAAATTTAGTATTTATGAAGAACTTGTTGCTTGGCAGATTAGGTTTAACATTTTTTTAATAAATATGATATAATAAGTTTAGAAAGGGGTGGCAGCTCATGAAAGAGATAGATACTATTTCTAGCTTTTATCTTTCGCAGGGTGTTAATATATAGAATAAATCTAATTTATTTGATTAGGATTAGAATTTTATATATTCTGGAACAATCAATTTCTATATAACTAATCAACCGCATTTATTAAATCTTTTATATACAGACATATTCGAAACTTTTTAGAAGATGCCATTCTTAGTTTTTATTAAAAATGGAGATCTTTATTTTAGTGAGATAACGCTAGATAATGGGTAGGTATAGCAACTAGATAAAATAATAGGTTTTCTTAATTATAAAACTATGCTATATAGTTATAATGATAATATATAGGAAGTAAATATTGCTAAAAATGTTTATGGTGTTAATGAAAATGATTATATTGGTTTATAGGCCATAACAAGTATTCAGTTAAATGGTAGCAGTAATGTGTTGTCTGTTACTATTAATATATCTTTTTTATCATAGATAAGTCTTAGAGATAAAAGTTATATTATAACAAAAAGCAAAGAAGAAAAAAGCGAACAAACACTTTATTTTTATTTTAGACAAGGGAATAATTAGCATTTTTCATGTATAGAAGATTCGTTGTAGCTAAGATATATATATACATATAGTATAGGATCTAAGTTTTAGTACAACTTTGATTTAGACAGCAAAATGTTTTTATATAAACCAATTATATATTATGGATATGGTAATAAAAATCTATAGATTTCTTCGCAATATGATATTTTAAACGAATATAATATTACAAGTTATTTTATTAACCAGCAGGATGTTGGCATATAGATTACAATGGATAAATATTTTAGTGATGAGATGTTATTTATAGATTTGAAAGATATATATAATATATAGTTTTCCAATCATTTGAATACGAAAACATTTACTATAAGATAGGGAATACCTAGGATCGGGCGGAAGATAGAAATAGGAGTTGATAACTAATGGCTACTAACTTATCATCATTAGCCACACAGGGAACGAGAGCTTTTTCATATACTAAGAGCCAAGTATATGATAGTGAATAGTTTGATCAACTTACGGAGAATTTAGCACAACTTACATTCCAATATGAAGAAATGGGGAATTAGGCTATAAAATTAGTTAATGCTTATGGTGATCTTAATTCTGCCGCATAGAACAGGTTATCTACATTATCTAGTGAGATAGAAATGTATGGTATTCTATCAATTGCTGCTGTTAGTGCTACAATATAGATGATGGATATGGTTTCTTCACTAGAACAACAATAGCAATAGGTTGAATCTTTTACATCTGGATTGGAATAGTTTGAAAAGATTGATGTTATAACAAGTGCTTTTGATTAGGCTTATAAATCGATGGTATCGGCTAGCGATATTGTATAGAAAGAGAGATAGTTGGCACAAACTGGTTTAGAAAAAGCAAGCGTACAGCTTGGTTAGGAATTGGCTGCTAGATTAGCAACTGCGACAGCCGGCAGCATGGAAGAAAGTACTGACATTATTATTAAACTTCTTAATGCTATGAACATACCATTAGAAGAAATGTCTATGGCTGTTGATTATGTTGTAGCTTAGGTCAATAAAACAAACTTAGATACTAAGCAAATAGCTGAAACTCTTAAATATACAGCACCTGTTTTTGGCCAAATGAATATATGGGTAAATGAAGCGATGGGTATGATCGGTGCTCTAGCACAGTCTGGTTTAACTGGTTCGCTTATGGGAACTTCTATAAGAAGGATTCTTCTACAATTGGCTACATTCCAATCAGAGTGGGGAACTGGTTCTAAAATAGATAAGTATTTACAACAATTATTCCCAGAGGGACTTAACTATTTTGGTCCTGGCGGTACAATTGATGTTATTGGCGCTTTTGAAACTATGTAGAAAAATATAGATAACTTGGATGTCAACTTAGCGGCATAGATGAAAGATTTATTTGGTCAAAGAGCTATACAGGCTGTATTGCGTTTATTAAGCACTGAAGATGGGGAATTAGTTATATCAAAATATGTTCGAAAAATTACCGAAGGTGCTGAAGGATATACTGAAAGAAAAGCTGATGAAATGATGAGTACGTCATAGTAGGCATTCAAGGTATTAGCAGATAATACCCAGCATATAATAGTTGATGCGTTTAAGCCGCTTACCAATATAACATAGAGCCTATAGAATTTAGCCAATTCACTTTTATTAACATTAAGGGGGAATACTGAAGAAGCTGCTGATCAGCTGAAAAGATTTACAGAAAATGTTAAAGAATAGGGTAAAAGTATGTTTAATGTTAAAGAGCCTTTTGGGTCTACTATTGGTATTGTAGGCACCGGTCTTATTTCTGTATAGTTAGCAAAGATTATAAGACCATTTATTGGAAGCGTTAAAAAAGCTTTCCATTAGATTTCTTCTAGAGGCGTTTAGGAAAGGACTGTTAGTAGCTTAGGGCTTTTTGAGCCTGGAGTAAGGCATGAAATTAAAGTACAAAGAGGTGCGTTAACTGGCAAGTACGGCGAATAGTTTAAGAAATAGGTAGCTGGATAGCCATATGAGTTTCAAGTAATAGAAAGTAAAGAAGAAACTTAGTTAAGAAAATCAGACATAAAATAGATAATGAAAAGTGATAAAGTGAGTAAGGCTTTTGTAGAATATTTGTAGTAGCCAGAATCTATAGAGAAACAGAGATAGCTTTAGACAGAAATACATAGTGGATTTATAACTAATGCTATTGATAGGTCGGTATATATAGGTAAAATATACGAAGCTATTCAGTAGTTAAATTCGGCGATTGTAAAGAGATATACTGAAAGTCAACTTAGTAATATAGGGCAAGGGTATGTAGATGTAGATAAAAATTTAGCAAAAATATCACAATTTTTAATTTCTGCTAGAGATGTTGAAAGTGTTTTGGACGCTTATGTAGATAAAGTATTTTCTGGTGGTATAACTGCTAAAAGTAGTATAACTGAAGTTAGGCGAAGATATGAAAAGTTTATAGGAGAGAATTTATTTAATCCTGAGATTTTTGATGATAAATAGCTAAAGACTGCTATTTCCAAGTTAAAGATTTTGACTTAGATAGAAACCGGTCAATTAGACGAATTGAGAGCTAGTACTGGATAGTATAGTAATGATTTAAGTAAACTTCAAGAAAAAATAACTAAAGGTTTTGATTATACAAGAATACTTCCAAAGCCAATGACTCCTGAAGAGAGAGAGTACCTTGGAAATATAGGTGCTTATGTAGATCCTGGGTCGTTCCTTCGTAACCAAAAAAAAGAAATACGACATTTCTAGAGTTTCGCAGACCCTATAACTAAGAAATTATTTGGTTTTTCATATAAAGCAGAGGGATAGGAAGTTATAAAGATAAAAGGAGAAGAACCAAAACCATATGACATGGTTGTGCCTAGAACTATTTTAGCTGGGAAAAAAGTTATTCTTGGGCCAGAGAATAAAGAGTTTGCTAAATAGTATCAAGATCTTATAGAAAGTGTAAAAAAATATGAAGAAGGGATAACGTATGAACAGCTATAGATAGAATAGGAAAAGTCTGGCTATTAGAAGCTATTAAGAGCTGCTATATAGAAATATAGCCCAATAGATAAACAGCAACTATTAAAACTAGGTATAACTTCTGGTGAGCCTAATGAATAGAACTTAAAGGTTAGCGATTTAATGTTTAGGGCTTTATATGCCGGAGAGAGTAAGGCAGAAGTAAGAAATATAGCTGGATTATATGGGCAAGTAGAAAAAATGTAGCTTGCGGGCGGGACAGAGTTTGTTGAAATTTTTAGAAAGAATATCGATGATTTCTTACAATAGGCCGAAGAAGGTACTCCACAACATGATTATTTAGAAAATTTAAAAGGTTTAATGCTTCATGAACAATATGGAATACTGACAGAGTAGGCTAGGACTAGACTTATATCTGGATTTGAAGGATAGGAAAATTTTCAAGAGCTACAAGATAAGGTACAGCGATTAATCAAAGCTGATATAGATAGTTTACAGGGTAATGAATTAGAGTTAAGGAAAAATATAGATTATATCTTAAAAATGTCTGGGTTAGAGGACAAAACCGGCTAGAAAAGTATTGACAGAACTTCTAGATTACTTTAGTCAACAATATAGCATATGGGTATACAAGAGCATAATGTTGATTATATGAAAAATATAATGAAAGATACATCATTTAGCGAAGGTCAATATGCTTTACAGAAAGAGACTATATTTAAAGAAATTTTTCATGGTGGAACAGAAGATACTACAAAGAAAGCTACTTCTGGTATAGAATAGTTCTTTACTTTATTATAGGGAGAAATAACAAAGCAATAGGATTAGTCGTAGATATAGTAGCAGCAACAATTACAAGAAGCTGTTAAAAAAGCTAATGTACCTATAGGCGACCTTGTCAAAAATATGCCTACGGAAGTTATTGTTAAGGGTATTAGAGATTTTAGATCATAGGAACCAAAATTACAGACAACATAGTAGGATATGGAGAGATTATCTGGGAGTTTGGATAAAATGTCCGACGCTGCTAGGAAGGCTACACAGTCAAACGATATGTTATCACAAACAACTAAACAAATGACAGATTCAGTAGAACAATCAACGACAAAGCAGAAAAATGTATTTTAGCGAATTGGCGAATCATTAAAAGGTGGATTTGCTAATATGTTAACATCTCAAATTTTTTCAAGTTTGTTGATGTTCGGTACGAGTGTTCTAAGTGGTGTAATAGCAAGATCTTTAATCCCAGATACTTCTAAATAGTTTTCAGCATTATAGTCTACTACTGGTTCAAGAATAACAAGTTTGGCTTATGCTAAAGAATTTGATTTAAGTAGATATGAAAGGGAGTATGGCGTAGAGTTTTCGTCATAGGAAAAACAATATTTAGAAACAATAAAAATGAATTTGGAGCAGACATTAGAGAAAGCTAAAAATTCTGGGAAATCAGCATAGGAAATAGAAAGAGTTGAACAAGAGTATATACAAGGAATGGAGCAGTAGAGGCAAGAAGTTTTACAAATGTAGCAAAAGAGAACATCCAATACATGGGCACAGATGTTAGCTAGTGCTGTATCTTTTGTTGCTCCTAGTGTAATGATGACGGTTGGGCATATGCCGTGGATGCAAACTGGTAACCCTTGGCTTAAGATAGGCGGCATAGGGGCAGCTGGGGCGCTTGTTTCCATAGGATTACAGTATTTACAAAATCAACAACAGCAAAAAGAAATGGAAGACATGATGAAATAGCGAGAAATGGAACTACAAGAAAAAAGACATCAAGAAACATTATAGGAATTAAAACGGATAAATGAAGATAGGGCATAGTTTGATTTAGATTAGTTCCAAGCTCAACAATATATCACTGTTACAGTTAACTCGTCAGAGGAAGCACAAAGGGAAATAGAAAAATGGCGTGATTTTGCGATAGGTACAAGAAGTGTAGGATATAACTTTATTAATCCATAATATGCCATATTTTGAAAGGGGACAAGTGTTTAATGTTCTTAATATATAATAATAAACTATATGAAATAAATGGTAATGAAAATATTTATTATTATGCTAGTCTAATCAGTAATGGCGATATGACAAACATAAAACATTTAGAAGAATACCAGGTTGGTATTATAGACATAAACCTAAGCCAAGAAGTTCAAACACTGCTTACTGATTAGGATTAGTTTTATCATGTTGGTTCTATGAAAGAATAGAGCATAAAAATCTTTTTCAAAGATTCTAAAATAGACTATAATAATCAATAGAAAAGATAGATTAGGATTATGTAGAATGATTTTATGAAAAAAATGAATAAAGGTTTTTATGTATATAGAAATGATAATGAAATATATATGTTAAAAACTGTAAACATAGATTATTCTAATATGGACAAATTGGTAGTAGTCTAGTCATAGGATATAGTGAGTAGGATAGAAAATCTTAAAGATAACGCAGTACAAGATTTGTCTGGTATAAACAATTTTTAGAACAAATACTTAAATATATTAGAAAAACATGCCGAAGCTTTATTTGGGGCATATAATTATTTTATAGGTTATCTTATTAAATAGGAAAGGTCTAATGAAGAATATAGAAAAGTATAGTTTAATGATACATATACAGATGAAGAAGGTATTGTGTTATGGCAATAGTCTAATACTAGTGTTGGATATGGTTTCCATGGATGGCTTTATACATATTAGAAATCTATTGATTAGAAAAGCACCTTGGACTAGGATTAGATACTATTTTAGAAAACTATATAGGTGCTGACAGATAGAGAAGGTAATCTAAGATTAGAAAATGGACAATTAGTTTCCAATACATAGTATATCACCGAATAGACATTTGCTAATATGGTATAGAGTAGGGGTAAAGAATTAGTTGATGGGTCATATAAGCTTACATTATAGGGGATACCAGATTAGATAGATGTGAGAGATATAAAATCTTTTGGAGAGCCTTTAGCCGGCTATAGTATAGAAGATGTTGATTTGGGTGCTTAGAATAGAATAAGTTTTACTATAAGTTAGGATGAGTTTAGCAGAATTATTAAGTATTTTAATGATGATATAGAGAGATCCATATCAAGTTAGAAGAAAAGCATTTTGTCGGAAGATGTATTAAAATCGTAGACAAATATATATAAGTATGAATATGAAAATGGTGTTGAGTATTTACCATATTCCATTTTTGGATATTTTTATACTAATGATATTATATAGGATTTTTATGATTATGTTTTAGATTAGGATACATATTTTTATTCTTTTGCGGCTAATAATAATCCATATAATGTGTACTATGAAATGGTGCCTGATAGTATACAAAATGGTTTATCTTTTTATGATGATGAGATACCTGGAGTAATGAATGGCGCTGGAAAGTTTTCTTAGTCATAGATAAAAGACTTATTTATTTATTATCGGCAGAAATATATGATGGATAGAAATTTCTAGTATTTTGGTGATAAATACAAATAGCTATCAAGTTTTATTGGTGAAAGATTTTAGTTTAGTGTACCAATATACCAGGATAGGGATTATGATACTGTTCAAACAGGGGTTTATTTTATGTAGCAAGGTGATAAAAAGAACGATAATGAAAAAGCTTTTATAGAAAGTGGTTATTTTTTATTCCCGCAATATTATGAGCATATGGATTTAGAGTAGTTGGGGAGCGATAAGACTATAGAAAGTTGGCAGGTACCAGGTGATGTTTCTATAAAGGGTAGCAAATCTGTAGGTGAATACGCGAGATAGTTTTAGTTGTTAGATAAATCTATTGAAGATAACGTTAGGCTTAAATATGTATTTACCTAGATCGCTCTTGACCACTCGACTTTAAGCGTTGTTGGGGAAGTTGAAGTATATTAGGAAATAGATACAAAGAAAATAATGTTGATGTCGTAT
>LFRM01226935.1_pt1 | contig 19319 bp, 13 predicted proteins | sample 618341 | NCBI WGS metagenome assembly LFRM01 (sample SAMN03654438, study PRJNA283298) | anaerobic digester metagenome | isolation source: pool of bioreactors CSTR01a, CSTR02a, and CSTR03a thermophilic anaerobic... | place: Denmark: Kgs. Lyngby | collected 2014-05-21 | reverse complement strand
TTGATAGGGAAGTGGAGAGGATTGCAGAATCGGTGTGGGATGACAGTTTTACTGCTCTATTGCTTAATTGCTTAATGAAAGTAAATTGTTAAGGAACATACATGACTACCCTATCCAATAGTGTTATGGAGAGTTAACATGAAATACGAACCCAAATACTCTTCCTCATTAACCGGGGAACCGTTTCTGTTTTATGAAATACGTCAGGTGTCAAAGATCAAACTAGAAGGTATTACTGAAGATGAGCTTCGAGAAGCGGTTAAAACGCAAAATGTTTTCCAATACAAGACTGAAAAAAGCGTAAATAAGAGGCTAAAAGCGGTAATTAAGAGATTGGCCGTGCTGGACGATACCCTAAAAAGGTATCTGGCTGAGAAACCGTCGGATACGGCAAAGATAATCAACCTATATTCGATAATGAAATCAAACTGCTTAATGTACGACTTTGTAATGGAAACCGTAGCTGAAAAATTTAGCCATAACAGTCTCGTGCTAGAAAAGGTAGACCTGAATGAATTTTTAACCGACAAACGACAGCAAATACCGGAGATGTCACACTGGAAAGACGATACACTTAAAAAGCTTAGGCAGGTCCTGGCACGAATTCTCTATGAATCAGGTATATTGGCCGACCCTAAGACCGGGCAGCTGCAAAGAAATAACCTTGATTCGGAAGTAATCGAGTATTATAAATCAATAGGTGAACTACATGTCCTCAAGGCCATGGGCATTAATATATGACGCAGGAGATTTAGCCATGTCAAATATAAACAAGCGATTGGATCAAATCATACCCAAAATCCAATCAGAAGCTTTCATACAAAACAAAGGGCTTGGAAATGAGATCGGATTCTATATCTTCGACTATGACCCGAAAGATGAACTCCTGGTTCGGGATTTCTTAGCGCATGTCAAGAAGGAGTTCAACTATCCCGGTTCTAATCGCCATATCATCGAATACGACCTCTATAAAATACTAATCGATATAGTAGAGAACAGAAAGATATTAAGCCAGATTCCGGATATGGAAGCCAAGAAGGGCAGGGAAAGGCTGTTGGAAGCCTTGGTCAATGTTGCTAACACAGAAGCCTATGTTGCCAGAATGGATTACCAGCAGCAGCCGGGGGATGTGGTTTTCATAACCGGGGTTGGAAAGGTGTATCCTTTCATGCGCTCACATAACGTTTTGAACAGTCTGCATCATATCCTCGATAAGGTGCCGGTTGTAATGTTTTTTCCGGGCACGTATGATGGACAATCTTTGAAGCTTTTTAACCGCTTTGACGACGACAACTATTACCGGGCCTTTCCGCTTATTAAATAGTCAAGATATGGGGGATGAGCATTGATTATTCGGGATATGTTTAAGAAGAATATCGACAGAGAAATCAAGGGAGTCATTAAGGTAGCCCAGACCGATGAAGCTACCCGTTACCAAGAACTAGACGAATATGTGGTCACACGCGAACTGCTCAAGCACCTTTCGTCATTCTACTATTACTATCAGAAGAGCCTGGATGGCTTAACTGATGAAATCGGAGTGTGGATTTCAGGGTTCTTCGGATCAGGTAAATCCCACTTTTTGAAAATACTATCGTATCTACTTGACAATGAGACCACTCAAGGTAAGAAAGCTGTTGAGTTTTTCGACGTGAAGGTGCCTGATCCAGCCCTTTACGCAGACATTCAGCGAGCAGGGCGTATAGACTGTGAAACCATTCTTTTCAATATCGATTCAAAAAGCCCCTTGGGGATTAAGGCTGACAAACAGGCTATTCTTAAGGTATTTATCAAGGTGTTCTATGACCACCTGGGCTACTATGGAGATGATTTCAAGGTGGCTGAACTGGAGAAATACCTCAATAGAGAAGGTGCCCTTCAGAAATTCCAAGAAAATTTTGAACGAATTAAGGGAGAGGCTTGGCTGGAACGCCGCAATTGCTTTGCCTTTGATGAGGATGCGATAGTGGAAGCCCTAATGGAAACTATCGGCATGTCGGAACAGAGCGCCAGGAATTGGTTTTCCCAGGGGAATGGCATAGACATAAGCATAGACCAGTTCGCCCGCGAGGTTAAGGAATACATTGATACCAAGGGAAAAGACTTTCACTTAATATTCCTGGTGGATGAAATCGGTCAATACATCGGTGACAATACTGACCTTATGTTAAACCTGCAAACCGTGGTTGAAGATTTGGGTACTCATTGTCATGGACAAGCGTGGGTCATTGTCACCTCTCAAGAAGATATCGACTCAGTTATAAAAGTCAAAGGAAATGATTTTTCTAAGATACAGGGGCGTTTTAAGACTCGCTTAAGTCTGTCCGCTTCATCTGTTGACGAAGTGGTTAAGAAACGGCTTCTTGAAAAGAAGGATTTCGCTGATGATACACTCCGCTTGCTTTACAATGCTAATGCAGCTGCTCTACGGAATCTTATTCATTTCTCAGATGGAACCGTAGCAGATCTTAAAGGATACAGCAGCGAAACTGAGTTCAGCGAGGCTTATCCTTTCGTACCCTATCAATTCAAACTCCTCCAAGAGGTCTTCAATCAAATCAGAATTCACGGCGCTAGCGGGAAACACCTTTCAGAAGGCGAAAGATCCATGTTGTCTGCTTTTCAGGACGCAGCTAAAAGGCTGGCTGATGAGGAGCCGGGCGTGCTCGTCCCATTCTATTTCTTCTATGATTCGGTACACGAGTTCCTGGATGGAAGTATACAGAGAGCCATTGTCAGGGCTAGTGAAAGTGCAGACAAAGGACAGGGACTGGTCTCGTTCGATGTAAACGTGCTCAAACTCCTATTTTTGATCCGCTACATCGGTGACATTACCCCTAACATTGATAATATCACCACCCTGATGGTTACCAATATTAATGAGGATAAGCTGAATTTGAAGGCATTGATCCAACAATCCTTAGCCCGGCTCATTTCTCAGAACTATGTTCAGAAAAATGCTGACGAGTACCGTTTTCTAACCGATGAAGAGCAGGATATAAACCGGGAGATAAGAAACACTGTCGTAGATGCTAACCTGGTCGTTGAAGCTCTGGGCAAATATATTTTCAATGACATATACGATGATCAGAAGTACAAATACAGCCCACGCTATCCTTTCCCCTATAACAGCAAGATCGATGAAACTACTATCGGCCATCAAACAGCTAGAATTGGCTTGCGCATATTGACCAAGGCCTCAGACGATTACGACGCCGATGAAGCATATCTTAAAATGGCCTCAGCCAACAACAACGATCTAATTATACGTTTGGATGAAAACAGCGATTATTTTGAAGAGATGCACGAAGCCTTGAAGATAGAACGCTTCGACAAGACCAAGAAAGCTGATTCCAGGCCCGCCAGTTTCAAAAAGATTATTGCGGAGAAGCAGGAAGAAGCTATACAACGTAAGAAACGCTCCAAGGATATGTTAATCGACGCTTTATGCCGGGGCCGATACTACGCTAATGCCGAGCGCTTAGATGTTAAAGGTTCCGGTGCCAAAGAGCGGATTAATTTCGGCTTAAAAGCCCTAGTTGAGAGTACCTACCAGAAGCTGCCCTATATCACTGAATTTTTGGACAGCGATGCCGACATACAACAGATCTTGCAGTCAGGAGTTACTCAATATACACTCGACGGGCAAACTTCAGATCCCAATCACTTGGCTTCCCAGGAAGTGATGGCATATATAGATCTGCAAGAAGCTAAGCATCTACCCACCTCAATGAAGAACGTACTGGATAAATTCGAAGATGCCCCCTATGGTTGGCGTGAGATAGATATTGCCGGGTTGATAGCTGGATTGTTGAAAAAACAGAAGATTCGTTTGTTATATCAGGGCAGTTATATTGACACAACAGATAAAAATCTGATTGGCTATCTTCGCAAAAAGACCGAAGTTGACAAACTGCTTATCCTTAAACGGGTTGAAATCGATCCCGGGCTTCTGCAGACTGTCCGCTCATTAAGCAAAGAATTGTTTAATGTAATCGATCTCCCTCCGGACGAAGATAATCTAATTAAGCGCTTCTTAGAAGAAATGCAGAAAAAGAGCCTGCAGCTAAAAAATGACTATCTAAGTCAGTACAAACAAGCCAAATACCCTGGCAAAAATACCATAGAGCAGGGGCTTAGCTTATTCAAAGCAATCGAACAAAGTAAGAATGACCATTTAACCCTCTTGGCCAAATTGAAAGAATGCCAAGAAGACTTATTGGACTGGGATGAAGACATTAAACGAGTAGAGGGTTTTTTCAACCACCAGCGGCCTATCTTTGACAAAGGACTGGCTATGATGGAACGGATCGTTAATAACCAGGATTACTTGCAAGAGCGCGATTACCTAGTTAAAACTAGTGAACTGCAAAATATTCTGGACGACACATGCCCTTACGGGAATATAATTAAAATTCCCGAGCTGGTAGATTGGTTGGAGAAACGATTAGACGAGCTTTTAAAGGAAAAGAGGAACTCCGGAAAGCGAGAGGTGAAACGATATCACGATGAACTCGTTAATGCGGTTGATTCTGGGCTCAACCAGGAAGCTAAGGATAAGTATCTAATCAAGATAGAACAATGGTTTACTAGTAAATACCAATATATTGATGAAAGTGACAGCTTTGTACATATTGACGCTGCAATAACCCAGAGTAAGAACTTTGCCAATAAGGTCCTAGGTGAGATAGCTGAGGCAGCAGAACTAGTGCCACCTGTCCCGCCCGGAGGTGACTTTAAACCAACCCCGCCCGTTTTCCCCGAGGGAAATGTCAAACCCACCGTCATTCTGGGATTTGAACAAATTGCTTTCGTTAACCAAATTGAGACAGAAGAAGATGTGGATAAGTATATAGCGCAGTTAACGAAGAAACTGAAAGCCTTGGTCAACGAGAACAAGACAATTATATTCCGATAGGGGGGAGTGCTGTGCCGTTTAAGGTTTGTAGTGTTGACAGTCATGTTTTCAATACCCTGGAAGACTTAAAGAAATATCTAATATGGGAAGCAGACAATGTGGCCTTTTTGCCCCTACAAAATTTCCTTGACAAAAATGCAATTTTTATGGATGACGAGTTTTATGGCCGAGGAACAGACTGGGTTAAGTTTAATGTTGATGGATTCGCGGCCTTCTGTAATCTATTCAATATTCCCAGTAGGTTCCTTGAGAAGATAGATGAGCCTGGATTGGTATCACGAGTCCTCAACAACTATCAACAGAACGCTATTATAAAAGAATCTATGGCCAGACATAAAATGGTTGTGGATACCGTGAATAAGACTGTATTAGGGGTTGTGAGTAACACCTATAGACAATATAGTAACCAAAGCCTATTGCTTGATATCGAAGAATACTTTCCCAAACTTCTAAAGGAATACAAACTTGAAGAAAGCTATGTAATCAATACCAACCTATACTTACGGGTAACGTCGCCAAAGATTAAAGCAGGTATTGTCACTGGTAGTGGCGGTACTGGTGAGGATATTTCCCGAGTCGGTCTACAGATATCAAATAGCATGGTTGGTGAGAGCAGCATAAAAATATGCTTTTTTATATTGAGGCTTGTTTGTGCAAATGGGCTTATTGTTGAATCCTTTAACCATAATAGCAAGGTCGTACATAGCGGAAGAGAGGACACCTTTGAACGCAGATTAAAAACAGCTATATCTCCTTTGTTGAAGGAAATAAAGACTATTCCCAAAATTATCGAAACTTTAGCCTCAATTCCGTTTCAGCCGGAGCTTATAGTGAAACATGGGGGAGCACCATATGTTTATGATATTATTCCTCTAAATAAAGATCTCGCGGCAAAAAGACAAGCATTGAGACGCAAGGAAAAATATATTGCCTTTGACACGGAAGTTATTGCCCAGTATCCGTATCATTATGGTGGAAAATATTCCAGTCGGGTATTCAATTCCCGATATCGAAATAACCAGAGTATGTTCGATTTCATTAATGTATTTACAGAATATGCCCAATCCCGGCAAGTTACCAGTGTGGGAAGAAGACTGGAGATTGAAAAGAAGACCGGTGAATTGGTGAGATGGATAGTTGAGAAGAAAAGGAAGCTAAAAAACGGTGGTGGCACTTTTGAACAAGTCATTTTATAAGAGCTTTGCTATTAATGCCAGAACTGAACTTATCGAGCGTGTGAAGCAGAAGGCATTTGAAATTGGGATCACCGAGGATAAGGTTAAAAAGGCTCAAATAGAGGCCAGTGATGCCATCTACATAAACGGTCGGCCGCTGGATAAAGTCCAGGTTAAACAGCGAAACAGCCTGATTGAAAGAATAGACAGTAAAGGCTATATGTTTGTAATGGAAGAGGTAGCCTATACCTGGTTTAACCGCTTCTGCGCCTTGCGTTACATGGAAGTCAATGACTACCTGCCTACCGGGGTACGGGTTCTTTCTTCAGTGATCCCCGGCAGTGTAGAACCCGATATTCTTCGTCAGGCGCTTACTGTAGACTTGGATTTAGACCAACAGTTAGTCATTGATCTGAAAGAAAATAATGATAGTAATGGGCTTTTTAAATACATGATTATTAAGCAATGCAACAAGTTGCATGCATTATTACCGTTCTTATTCGAAAAGGTTGAAGATTACACTGAGATCCTTTTTCCCGACAATCTCCTCAAAGATGGCTCATTTTTAAGGGCCATGGTCAACACCGAAAACATCCCCGAGGAAGACTGGCGGGATGTGGAGATTATTGGCTGGCTCTATCAGTATTACATATCGGAGAAGAAAGACCAGGTCTTTGCAGATCTAAAGAAGAACATTAAAATCAGTAAAGAAAACATACCGGCTGCCACACAACTTTTTACCCCACACTGGATAGTCCGTTACCTGGTGGAAAATTCACTGGGGCGCTTGTGGATGCTAAACCATCCCGACTCCCGGCTAATCGAAAAAATGGATTATTATATTAAGCCCGAGCAGGTAGAAACCGACTTTCTAAAGGTATCAACTCCCGAGGAGATTAAGGTATGTGATCCGGCCTGTGGATCAGGTCATATGCTGGTCTATGCCTTTGACCTTCTGTATTATATCTATGAAGAAGCAGGTTACCAGGCTTCTGATATCCCAGGAAAAATACTGAAGAATAACCTCTACGGTATAGAAATAGATAGAAGGGCTGGGGAATTGGCCGCATTCGCCCTTACCATGAAAGCCAGGAGCAAATATAATCGCTTTTTCCGCAAACCGGTTCAGCCCAACATCTGTGTTTTACAGAACATTTACTTTGATAAAGATGAACTCGAGAACTACATGGACGAAGTTGGACATGACTTGTTCTCAACTAATCTCGTTCCGGTTATGCACCTATTTGAAGAAGCCGACAATTTCGGTTCACTGATCCGCCCTCCACAGATAAATGTAGAGGATGCCCTGCAAATACTAGAGGGCAAAGATCTTTCGAGTAATTTATTCCTGAATCCTACCCACCAAAAAGTGTTATTAGCCCTAAAGCAAGCGGATTACCTGAGCCAGAAATACCATGTGGTTGTAGCCAATCCACCTTATATGGGTGGGAAGGGGATGAATGGACGGCTGAAGGTATTTCTGGAAGAACAGTACCAGGACGTCAAATCTGATTTATTCTCAGCGTTCATTATACGAAATACTGAATTGGCTTTACCTGGAGGTCAACTGGGTTATATGAGTCCTTTCGTGTGGATGTTTATATCTTCATATGAAAAATTGCGTATATTTTTATTAGACAACAAGACTATAACATCGCTTATACAACTTGAATATTCAGGGTTTGATGGAGCAACAGTGCCCATTTGTACGTTTACTATTGAAAACGCTATTCGTCCGAATTTTGCCGGTGGATACATCCGATTGTCAGAATTTCGAGGGGCTGACAATCAAGGACCCAAGGCTTTAGAGGCGATAAATAACTCAGATTGTGGATGGTTCTATCGGGTTTTGCCTAACGATTTTAAGAAGGTACCGGGTTCACCAATTGCATATTGGACTAGCACACGAATTAAAGATATCTTTCGTGAGGCTCTTACTCTTGGCCAAGTAGCAGCTGTCAGACATGGCCTTTCAACCGGGAAAAATGATGAAGTTGTTAGACTGTGGTTCGAGGTTTCCGTTGAGGATTTTGGAAAGGATTTTACTAATCGAGAGGATGCGTTGATAAGTGGATTCAAATGGTTTCCCTACAATAAAGGCGGAGATTTTAGAAAGTGGTACGGAAATTTTGAATACGTATTGAGATATGATGAGTTTGGTCAAAACAAAATGTCATCGTTTTCAGGACACCGACATGATGGTAAAAGTCACTATTTTATGGAGGGAGTAACGTGGACTTTTGTCTCGAGTTCTAAATTTGCTGCAAGATATACTCCTACTGGATTTGTATTTGACGTGGGTGGGTCAACATTATTTGCTGATCATCCTAAAATATTATTAGCATTACTGTGTACAAAAATGTGCTTTGAATTTTTAAGGGCACTTAACCCGACATTAAATTTCCAGGTAGGGAATATTAAGAGTCTGCCTATCTTGGACAGTATATTCGGTGAATACGAAAAGAAGATTTATCGTTTAGGTGAACGGGCCATAGAATTGAGTCGCATGGATTGGAACTCATATGAAACATCGTGGGACTTCACCAAACCGCTCCTTCTGAGCTCCGACTTTCAATACCCTAAACTTAAGGATGCATATATTAGCATTAATGATCACAACAGACAAATAATTTTGGAAATGCAAGAAATTGAGAAAGAAAACAACAGAACATTTCTTGAAGCCTATGGCCTTCAAGACGAAATCTCACCGGAAGTACCTTTACACCAAATCACATTAACCTGCAACCCATACTACCGTTACGGCCCAGACAAATCAGAAGAAGAACTAGAATCGCTTCTACTCATCGATACAATCAAAGAATACATTTCCTATGCCGTAGGCTGTATGTTTGGCCGATACTCTCTGGACAAGGAAGGCCTAATTTACGCCGGAGGCGAGTTTGACCCTTCCCAGTATCAAACCTTCCCCGCCGACCAGGATAATGTAATACCTGTACTGGCTGAGGACTATTTTAAAGATGATATTGTGACCCGTTTTGTAGAATTTGTCCAGGTTACATTTACTGCGGAAACCCTGGAGGAGAATCTCGATTTTATCGCTGATACCTTAGGCCGAAAGAAGAACGAAACCGCCCGGGACACCATTCGGCGATATTTTGTCAACGACTTTTATAAAGACCATGTTCAAATGTACAAAAAGCGGCCCATTTACTGGATGTTCACTTCCGGTAAGGAAAAGGCCTTTAACTGTTTAATATATCTTCATCGCTACCAACCCGATACTGTTGCCACGGTTCGAACCGGGTATTTGCATCGTCTGCAGGATGCCCTGGAAGTGGAGAAAAAGCACCTGCAAAGAATTATTGAAGAGGAAGCCGGTAAGACTGCGGCCCGAAATGCGGCCAAAGCGCTTACCAAGCTGGAAAAACAGATTGCAGAACTGAAGAAATATGATGAGGTTGTACACCACTATGCTGACAAGCGTATTGAACTGGATCTCGATGATGGCGTTAAAGTTAATTATGCCAAGCTTGGGGAGTTATTAGCCAAGCTGTAGGAACTCGTTGGGAGGGAAATATGGAACGGGAATACATAGCAAAGAGCCTTGGAAAGAGGTTCGCTGAAGCCAATAAACCCGGAGAAAAACGAAAAATCATTTTCTGGTATGACCCCGATAAGCAGTTTGCAGATTTAATTGAGGGCCTAAAACTGACTAATGCTAAAATCCATCGCCTCACTGAGACCAATTACTTTCGGACCAAATACATATTGGAAGCGGAAGATCCTGATTCTAATTATTTGATTTATGCTGATCACAAACCCATGCGCGACCAGGATAACTGGCTGCTTGATACCCTGTTATACTCTCAGGAGTTCTCTGCGGACAGGTTGTTGATGCACATGGAAGAGATCGGTATCAATGTTGCTCTTAAGTCGCAAGTAAAAAGATATGAGAAATTCTTTAACAATGCAGAAAGGAGAAAGAAACTGGCTTCCTGCGGGGTTACTGCTTATGATGAAGCAAGCCTTGAAATAGCTATGATGTCAGTGCTCTGTGGCAATAAATATGCTGACCAATTGGATGTGTTCAAGAAGGTCTTGGGTGAATCACTGGATGAAGCACATAATCGTTATCTAATGGATATCTATCGCTTCATGGATGAACAGGTTTTCTGGAAACATGCCGGACGGTTTTTCGGCTATACGAAAGAAGCTTCATTGCGAAAATTAGCGGCCCATATACTAATAAACTCCTTATCCCGTACTTTGGGTGAAAACTACCTTGCACCCCTAAAGGAATACCTGGCGGAAAAGGGACGGGCCAATTGTATCTATTTTGTTGATCAGTGGATGAACCACAAAACCGACTCGGCATCGTTTGAAACCTTGTCATCGGTTCTGGATTCATCTCTTAATATAAGTGACCGTTTGGGTGAGGTTCCGATTGAAGCTATGGGCGAATGCGATGCTTTTGAATCCTTCGACAAAAAGACCCTGCGTTTCATAATCGAGTCAATTGTCAATGATGTAGATAATTATGAATTGTGTCTGGAGCTTATCAAGAACCGCAGGATCCGTTACTGGTACGGAAAATACGGCACCATTTACGAAGCCTTGTTTTATGCCATTAGCATTCTTCAGTATAAAAAGGACTGTCCCAATATATCAGTACAGAGCAGCAGCCAGTTATGGCAGAGCTATACCGATATATATTACCGTATTGATAACTACTACCGTCATTTCTATTGGTACTACGATCAAAATCCGGTAGAAGCACTAAAGCCGGTACGGTCTATCATTGAGAACCTTTATAGCAATTGGTTTTTGAACGAACTCGGTATCGCCTGGTCCTCAGCTCTAGAAGAGCAGGGCGAAGCATGGGGACTGGACGGTGTTATTGGGCAGCAAAGCTTTTATGATAAGGAGATTGCTCCTGCTATTAGAGCCGGTGACAGGCTGTTTGTGATCATCGTGGACGCATTGCGCTACGAGGCAGCGGTCGATATAGCCCACCGGCTCAAAACCGAAACCTCAGGGGAAGTGACACTCGATACCATGCTGGGAGTACTCCCCTCAGCTACAAAGTACGGCATGGCAGCCTTATTGCCGCACCAGCAGCTGAGTCTAAATGAGAAAGGCCGGGTACTAGCAGACGGTAAAAGCACTGAAGGAGTCGAAGGCCGAGCAAATGTTTTAAATAGTGCGGTAATCGAATCAATCGCGATGGATTTTCACCAAATCCTCAGCATGACCAAAGAAGAGCGGCGAGAATACGTTAAAGGCAAAAAGCTGGTGTATATCTACCATGACAGTATCGACCTCATTTCCCATACTGCCGAAATTAATGCCTTTAATGCTGTGCAGCAGAGTATGGAAGAGATCATGAATCTGGTTCGGATTATCCGCAACGATCTTAGCGGAGTCAATATTCTTATCACCTCCGACCACGGTTTCATTTACAAACGTGACCCGCTGCTGGAAAGCGACAAGATCAATAAAGAGACTGTAGATGCTTTTGAAGAAAAACGCAGGTATATGCTGAGCCATAAGGTGGTACCAAGCGATGCCGTGATGAGGTTTAAGCCTGATTTTTTCAAGTGCGATGGGGACCCAGTACTGGTCTACGTGCCCCGTGCCAACATTCGTTTCAAAGTCCAGGGGGCGGGAGCCAATTTTGTGCACGGAGGCGCAACCCTGCAGGAAGTGGTCGTGCCTTTAATCAAATACAAAGTGGTGCGGGGTTCGGACACCAAGATAAAGGAGCAGAGAAAAGTAAAAGTTAAACTGGTTACCGAGATGCGTAAAATTACCAATAATCTTTTTAGCCTGGAGTTTTTCCAGACCGAAAAAGCCGATGCACTCAATATTCCACGTACCGTCGAGATTTACCTGGAAGATGATGCCGGCAGGGTGCTCACCAGTCGGGAAAGAATCATTGCTGACAAAAACTCGGATAAACCAGCAGAAAGGACATATAAGATCCGGTTCACTCTGAAGACGGGTAAATATGATAAAAACCAGGATTACTATTTAGTTATTAGAGATGTTGATACTGAATTGATCGAGGATAAGATCCCCTTTAAAATAAGTCTGGCTATTAGCTCGGACTTTAATATCTAACAACATAAGATGGTTATGAATTGAGGCGATAATGATGGAGGCAATAAACCTTGATGCCAAACTTAATAAGTATTTTCCCGGTCGGGTAGTACGCAAAGACCTGACCAATATGATCAAACAAGGTGCCAACGTGCCCACCTATGTTTTGGAGTATCTGCTGGGCATGTATTGTGCCACCGATGACGATGAATCCATTCGTGATGGTGTGGAAAGGGTTAAAAAGATTCTGGCTGACAACTTCGTACGCCCTGATGAGGCCGAGAAGGTGAAATCACGTATCAAGGAGATAGGGCAGTATACAGTAATCGACAAACTGACCGTTAAGCTAAACGAGAAACGGGATACATATGAAGCTGAGTTCTCTAACCTGGGCATTAAAGGTGTGGCTGTCGACCCGGAATATGTGAAGAAATATGATAAGCTCCTGGTCGGGGGGATCTGGGTGCTTCTTAAGATGGAATACTACTTCGATGAAGAGAGCCGTAATAATAATCCCTTCCGTATCGGCAGTCTGAAGCCTATACAGATGCCCAATATGGACATTCATGAAATATTGGAGGGGCGCAAATATTTCAGCAAAGATGAATGGATTGACGTTTTGATTCGCTCGGTCGGCTTGGAGCCAACCCAGTTCGAGCCAGAGGCCAGATGGCATCTGCTATTGCGCCTAGTGCCATTAGTGGAGAATAACTATAATATGTGTGAATTGGGACCGCGCGGGACGGGTAAATCCCATGTCTATAAAGAAATTTCCCCTAACTCAATTCTTATATCGGGTGGTCAGACTACTGTAGCAAACTTGTTTTATAATATGGCATCCCGCTCCATAGGGCTGGTAGGACTCTGGGATTGTGTAGCCTTCGATGAAGTAGCTGGAATTAAGTTCAAGGATAAAGACGGCATTCAGATCATGAAAGACTATATGGCTTCGGGTTCATTCGCCCGTGGCAAAGAGGAGAAGAATGCCAATGCCTCCATGGTCTTTGTGGGTAATATTAATGAAAGTCTGGATTTCCTCTTAAAAACATCCCACCTATTTGCGCCATTCCCTGAAGAGATGGCCAATGATAGTGCCTTCTTCGATCGTATACATTACTACCTCCCCGGGTGGGAAATACCCAAAATGCGCCCCGAGCTAATTACAAATAACTACGGGTTCATAGTAGACTACCTGGCAGAGTATCTGCGTGAAATACGCAAATCCAATTTTTCCGATGCTATTGATCGATTTTTCAAACTAGGTAACAACCTCAACCAGAGAGATGTTATCGCGGTGCGCAAGACCGTCTCTGGACTCATGAAATTACTCTACCCGCACGGCGAATATAGTAAGGATGAACTGGAAGAAGTGCTGCAATATGCCCTGATCGGGCGGCGCCGGGTCAAAGAACAGCTCAAGAAAATTGGCGGCATGGAGTTCTATGATGTCCACTTCTCCTATATCGATAGGGAAAGCCTGCAGGAAGAATTCGTATCAGTTCCTGAACAAAGCGGAGGCAAACTTATCCCAGAGGGGTTAGGCAAAGCAGGGCATGTCTATGTGGTTGGCAAAGGCGACTCTGGCATGATCGGGGTATTCAAGCTGGAGAACCAGGTGGTTTCAGGTACCGGCAAGTTCGAGCGCACCGGCCTGGGTTCCCGAAAAGAAGTAAAAGAGGCCATAGATACCGCATATCGCTATTTTACCGCTAATTGCAAAAGTGTTAGTGCTGGAATTAGCATTAAGACTAAGGACTATCTTATGCATGCCTCGGATTTACAGGGCATAGGCATGAGTCATGAGGTGGCTTTAGCGGAGTTTATCGGCCTGTGTTCGTCAGCGTTGGACAGGCCAGTTCAGGAAAGCCTGGTGGTCTTAGGGAACATAACCATGGCTGGCACCATTGAGAAGGTATCCGATTTTGCTAATGTCTTGCAGGTGTGTGTAGATGCCGGAGCCAAACGAGTACTGATTCCAGCCATATCGGTAGCCGACCTCCAGGCCGTACCTGCCGAACTGCTGATAAAGGTGCAGCCGATATTCTATTCTGATCCTATCGATGCTGTGTTTAAGGCGTTGGGAGCGGTGTAGGTGGAACAAAAGATGTGCCGTTCTACGCTAATAGCCAAAAGCTACTACAAAACGCGGTCGAATGAATACTTATAGGGGGAGGAGGGTATCGAGGCTGCTATTGGGGCTGTACGTTTTGTTAAAGTGACAACTAAGGATGTTTTGAAAGAATATTGCGAGCTACTAAACGGATAATCTACAATAAACCGGCTTTTTCAGCGGTTGAAGTGGATGCTTTACTTGATATTGTCAAATTGAAGCATATTAATTGTGACTTGTATATGGAATCTGGTAATCAGATGATTAGGCTAGGGTTCGGTGAGACTGCTGCTTTAGATCTAATTTATAGGAACTTAGACTACTTTAATGTCCATTTCTCTATTAGTATGTAGTCACAATCGGCACTTTGGCTCTTCTTTGCATGACTTCAGGAGTTGCAACATCCCCATCTTCACATGCTAGCACAAGTTGAATTGTCTCCCACATTGGGAATCCCTAACGATGTTAATACTTATCAATTACTTATTCAAGAAGTTATTTCCTTACTTCTTGAGTTTGGCTAGTATTGGCCTGCGACAAGGATTCTCACCATAGCAGGAATATTGTATAATATGGCAGAATTAGGTACTATTACCTCTGAAAGGACTGGGCTTATGTCGTTAACCCCCACACAACGAAATTTTCGTGAGCAAATGAAACGGGTCAAACAGAACCCTGATCCCAGCCATGACATTTATCACGTTAAACGTCGCACGGTAAAGTTCGATCCACCTTCAGGGAGATCTACCCTGGCGATATCCATTATTCTTACGCTGGCTATAAGTTTGGGAGCCTATTATTTAAAACAACAAGGTCCTGCTAGCCGGATAATACAACCCATCGAATCAGCAGGAATGGTCTCGAGCCTGGAAACGCCTTCCTCCGGTTCTGCTTTCGTCACTAGAACTGTTCCGTCTGCCAAAGCTTTTGCCAGTTATTTAAATCAGATCAAACCTGTCCGGGAGTCTATAAACTCCGTTACTTCCGATTTGATTCAGGCCACCAATGATTTGAATGCAGGCCAAATCGATAGAGCTAGTTATGCCGCTTATATTAATCAGTGCAAGACTATGCTCGATGTGCAGGGGGAGCAACTGGGGAAGATTGTAGTGCCGCCAGAAGCCAGGGCTATGCACCAGGATCTGATGCTGCAGCTAAGTAATACTTGTTTGGCAGCAGATGCTATGCTGTCGGCCGTGAAAAACGGCAGTATAAGCAGAGATGAACACCAGGTCATCATTATGCATCTGGACAATGCCAGGGATTGCTCGTCTAAGGCCACCAGCGACTTGCTGCGGGCGTTTGATTCACTGGGTATTAAATATACGGTAAAACCCGATGGCACCATAACCTATTACACATACAGATAATGTTTAATTGCGCAGAGAAAAGAATGCTGGCAAGCGGCTAAATGTATTGAGAAAGAAATAAACGTATTAAGCGGATAAACAACCTTGTTCTATATAAGATAAGAGCAGCAATGAGAAAAGCAGATTATATCAACAGTGCTTCGGTTAAAGACTTTATAAAGTGGATTGAACCCAGGCTGGGCAGCCCCAACGGTTTCTGCCATTCATACCTGATGAAGAAACCCGCTAAACACTGGGCATGTGACTCCATTTATTCAGCATATGAAACCTACTACTGGCCGTTTCGAGGTAGAGACCCATATACCGGCCATGAGTTACGCGGCAGCAGCCTTGAAGATAGTGCCCGTTACTTAGGAGCCCTATCCTTGAGGCTTAGAAACAGCATCGAGAACATGGACCATGCGGCCTGTTCAAAATACTGTCTCCTGATACTACAGTGGGGTGGGGTACGAAATAAAAACGATAAGAGGATTCAGCAGCTGGGGAGCCAAATCTGCAATTACTTTAGGGAAGTTGAACAGATTTTCAGCAGTGATTTGCTGTTGAGCGACTATTACCGTGACGGCATCATAATGAATTCCGGCTTCACCAAAATATATGCGCTTTATTTAGAAGATTTCATAATATATGACGGCAGAGTTGGAGCTGCATTAGGTTTCCTCGTTCGTAAGTTCTGCGAAGACATGGAACTAAACCAAGTTCCGCCTGAACTACTATTTGCCTGGGGCAGGGGAAAAGAGCAGACTTATAAACCGGGCAGTATCAATCGAAGGAATCCGAGCAAGGGCCATTACATATTCCCGGAATTGTTGAATAATCCGAAAAGGCACACCGAAAGCAATATTAAGGCCAATTGGCTCTTGAAGGCGATTCTTGATAACACACAATCCAAATTCAATAAGTTAGACCAGAAGATGCAGCTGATAGCATTACAATCGGCTTTGTTTATGATTGGGTACTGTGTGGTTGATATCAATTGATAGGGGCTGTATTGAATATATTTAAGGTTCTTGCCCCAGTCCTCCTTTCAGGAGGAGATGATTACTAGTATTTATAGGAGGAGGGCAGGGGGGCGTTTGAACCTATTCCCGAGACACCCGGCATATTCTGAAGGCGTTTAATCAATAGCCAATTCCTTCCAAATGCATAAGATATACTATCATTTGCCAAAGAGGGGATTGCTGTTGAATTACCGGATTTGTTTTGCTGCCTACCTTCGGATGCTGGGCCGCAGGGAGTCTACAATCAAGAGTTATGGCCGAGCCCTGGTTGAGTATGCCGCTTATTGTGGTCGCCAAAAGAAAAGCAGCGGACTGTTAAAACAATTTAATCCCCATAAATTGCAATCTTACAAGGATAGTCTCTTATACGACAGGGGCCTGCGCCCTTCTACAGTAAACCGACGCTTGTCGGCCTTGTCTGCTTTTGCCCGTTTCTTGCTGAGTAAGGGATTACTAAAAGGCAATCCTTTGGAACTGGTTCCCCGCGCTGGCCGCGAGGAAATAAATAAAGAACATATGCAAAAGGTCTGGGACGGGGTCCAACACCTGCGCGCCGAAGTCCACCAGGATGTTATTAATGTACGGGATCGCGCTGTGGTGGAGTTGCTTTATGCTGGCCTGTCGGTACGCGAATTGTGCAGCCTCAAATATGATGTTAGCTGGAATCCTGATTCTGACTCAATAACCGTGGGTGAGCGCCGGGTCGCTCTGCATGCCAGGGCCTGCCTGGCTTTGGAGCACTACATGATCTTAAGGCCGATATTGCGGGGTGACTACCTGTTTGTAGGCTCGGGTCCGGGGTGGTCAATGAAGACGGGATGTATATATGCCGTTATTCGGAGATTGGCCCGAATGCTTGGAGAGAATATCAGGGTTCAGGATTTGCGGCGGGCTCGTTATGCCGGCGAGGTTTATGGATTCGAACCAGTCAGAATCCCTGCCGCTGTTGCCGCCTAAAACACCAGGGAGTATGTTAAGTAAAGTCAAAACAAAAAGGCCCGGTGCATCCTCAGAGCTATTATTAATAGCAGGGATACATCCCCGCCTCCGTGATACTCTGTGACGCCCTCCAGATTAGATGCTTTACCTCTGTTTAGGCTGGTTATTGATACCACCCGCCTCTTCTTGAAGTTGGCTGTAATCAGTTTTCCACCATTGCATTTTATCGCTTGTCCCTGCGGAGGCGGCAGGTTGTGCTGCCGTTTCTTGCGTATTTGCTAAATTTTCCACTTCGAATGGCCTCCTCAATCGTTTCCTTGATTATAGCATGCCAAACCTGGCCCACTATATAAGCGCTTTAACGGCCTACCGTGATATACGGCGAGGTTCGAACCTCCCCATCTGCTGCCCAGGGTCAATTATGTATTTTGATAATTGGGCACACTGAATATGATCAAATCTATCTGGAGGGAACAGTTGTGCTGAAGAAGATTGTGCCGGTTTTAGGTGTACTTATCATTGTTATACTTACCTTTAGTTATGCATTTAAAGAAACCAATAAGATTAGTACCAGGTATCTATCCGAGAATGCACCCGCAAACGTTAGCAATCAGGCTGGGCCACCAGTTTCGTCGGGGCCGGTGGTGGACGTTCCCTGGCTTAATAATGAATCATTCCAAAAAGCTCAGGCCCAATATAATACCCCGGTTCAGTTGGCAGCTTTCTGTACGGTCTTGCATGATCCTTTACCGGGTGAGGAACACAATGTGCACCGCGCCGCTGAGATTCTGGCCGGAACAGTGGTTAAACCGGGAAAAATATTTTCCATGAACAATACTATTGGTCCCTATAAAGGTCCCAAGGGATTTCAAGCCGGACCGGTATATATCGGCTCAGAATTGAGAACCACGGTGGGGGGAGGAGTCTGCAAAATGGCTTCAACTCTCTATAATGTTGCCATATTATCAAATTTGCCGGTTGTGGAACGACACCCCCACAGTATGCCGGTGCCTTATGTGCCCTTAGGGCAGGATGCCACCGTGAATACCGGTGTTGCCGATATCAGGTTCAAAAATGATCGCCCCACTCCAATACTGATATGGGCACAGGGCGTGGATAACAGATTGTATGTGGCATTTTATGGCCAGGAGCCGGCTCCTGTGGTGGAGTGGCACCATGAAATACTTGAAAAATACAGCACCAGGGTGGTTTACCGACATAACCCCTCTCTCCCCAAGGGGAGCGAAAAAATCGTAGTACAAGGGATGGATGGGGCTTTGGTTAAAAGCTGGATCACTATAAAGAACGGGGATGGAACTACCATAGTAAAACAGCTTGGTGTTGATTCCTATAAACCGCTTCCCACTGTAGTGGAAAGACACAAAGGATAAAACCCTTGATCATAACAATGACAGATGGGAATTTGCCTAATTGGTCAGAAAAAGACAACCTCCAGGAATGGAGGGTTTCCGTGCGTATTAATAAAAGTATGCTCAATGGCTTGAATGCAACTATTATCCTGTAATCGAACCCAAATTAATTCTTATACAATAACAAATAGTTATTTCTTAAACCGCTTGGATCAAGTCCAATATTATGTGTAAAATTCCTCTGGTCATGGCAGTGACTCTTTGAGCTAGAGATAAAAGATATTAGAACCTGGTTTTGGCCGGCATGAACGGTATTCATGGTATTCAGCCATATCTAAATACCTTCGGCCGCCAGCCCACTTGTTATCTATCTCAA
>LFRM01113632.1_pt2 | contig 19324 bp, 15 predicted proteins | sample 618341 | NCBI WGS metagenome assembly LFRM01 (sample SAMN03654438, study PRJNA283298) | anaerobic digester metagenome | isolation source: pool of bioreactors CSTR01a, CSTR02a, and CSTR03a thermophilic anaerobic... | place: Denmark: Kgs. Lyngby | collected 2014-05-21 | reverse complement strand
TCATTAAATGCCTATCATACAGGGTTTTCACGCATTCAGCGACCATGTATAGGCATGATAAAGTGAAATCGAGAAAATGTAAAATAATGATCAAATAAACCAGTGTGCCCCCTCAAGAGCACACCGGTATCAATTCATATATATTCCGAACTTTTTTGTGGTCTGACTGTAAAGGTAACGCTTACGCTGTGAACTCCTTTATGTCGACTTCGCTCAATTTCTCAACCCGTACCGCCGATATCTTGTATGCGCCAGTCAGCGTAATTGGATCAAAGGCTGATTGCGTGAGCTCGTTGGTCGGTGTTTCCGGATAGTGGAAGGTCATGAACATCATACCCGGCTTGACGCGATCCGTCACAAGGACGCGCGTCATGACGCTGCCGCGACGACTTGTAACTCGCACAAAATCGTGTGTAACGAGGTTCAGCGCTGCGGCATCCTCTGGGTTGATCTCTGCTTCCTCAAAGGGATTGATCGACCCCAAGAGTTTTGAAAAACGAGTCGTTACATTGTAGTGACCGAGTTTTCGACCTGTCGTAAGCAGAACTGGATACTCGTCTGACACAGTTTCAGTTGGCGCTTCATATTCAACTGCCACGAGCTGTGCTCTGCCTCTCGGGAATAGCCCCTTGTGGAGGAATTTTGTGCCGGGGTGGGAAGTCGTCGGGCAAGGCCACTGCAGACCGTTTTCTTTTGCCAGGCGTTGATACGTCATCCCTCGGTAAGAGGGCGTCGCTAAACGGATCTCTTCAAAGATCTCTTCCGCGCTCTCAAACTCGAATCCCTTAATTCCCATGCGCTGGGCAAGTTCGCAGATGATCGCCCAGTCAACTTTCGCATCACCGGGTGGGTCGACCGCTTTGCGGACAAGCTGGACACGTCGTTCAGAACATGTAAATGTCCCATTTTTTTCCGCGTAGCATGTTGCCGGGAAAATAACGTCGGCAAGCTTCGCCGTTTCAGACATGAATATTTCCTGCACAACGACAAAGTCCATGTTCTCGATCGCCGCTCTGACATGATTGGCGTCCGGATCGGTTAGGACGGGGTCTTCCCCCATGACAAACAGCGCCTTCACTTTACCTTCGTGCGCTGCGTCCATCATTTCGGGAATGCGAAGACCGTTATTCTCATTGACCGCGACACCCCACAACTCAGTGAAGAACGCGATCGATTTCTCATCGGTCACAGGCTGATATCCGGGGTATGTATTGGGAAGCGCGCCCATATCACATGCGCCCTGAACATTGTTCTGGCCGCGCAACGGGTTGATACCGGCATTTTCCATGCCGATGTGACCGGTCACGAGCGCCAGATTGGCAAGACTCATGACGTTGGCTGTGCCTGTCGTATGCTCCGTGATTCCCAACGTGTAATAGATACCCGCCTTCTTGTAATGTGAATATAATCTGGCGGCCAGAACAAGATCGTCTTCGGAGATCCCTGTGATTTCGGAGACCATATCGGGTGTGTAGCGTTTGACGGTCTCCCTCAATAGCTCGATTCCCTCTGTACGAGATTCAATATAGTCGCGATCCTCCCATCCCTCGCGGAGGATGATGTGGATCAGACCGTTGACGAGCGCGATATCGCTCCCCGATTTTAAAGGCAAATGAAGGTCGGCCATTCCCGCAAGCTCAGTTGTTCGCGGATCAACGACGATGAGTTTAGTACCCTTCCGCACTGCCTGTTTCATCTTGTTGCCGATGATTGGGTGTGCCTCTGTTGTGTTGGAACCGATCACGAAGAGCAGTTCTGATCCTAAGACTTCATTGACGGAGTTTGTCATGGCCCCGCTGCCAAGCGTGGTTGCAAGACCTGCAACCGTTGGGGCGTGTCACGTTCGTGCGCAGTGATCGACGCTGTTCGTGCCAATCGCTACGCGCATAAATTTCTGAAATAAGTAGTTTTCTTCGTTGGTACAGCGTGCGGAAGATAACCCCGCCACTGCGTCAGGACCGTGCGTGTCACGAATCTTCGAGAAACGCTCTGCTGTTAATGCCAACGCTTCGTCCCACGTGGCGGGCACAAATGTTCCGTCTTTACGAATGAGCGGGGTTGTAAGCCGCTCTTCTGAGCTGATAAAGTCGGTGTGAAATCGTCCTTTGACGCACATTTCGGTTCCGTTGATCGGTGATTTAGGAGCAGGGGTCACGCCGACCACCTTATTATTTTCCACATCTACATTGAGATAAAAGTTGCAACCCGTTCCGCAGAAGGGACAGGTCGTCCGGACTTTCTTCAAGTCCTGCATGCGGTATCCAATGAAATTTTTATTAAATAAAGCCCCCGTCGGACACACCGCGATACACTGACCGCACATGCGGCAGATCTCTTTATCGATCGGCCGGTTATTGGCGGTCGTCACCGTTGAGGTAAATCCGCGTCCGACGTGGTCATATGTGGACGTCACTTGGATTTCCCGGCACACGCGGACACATTTGCCGCATTTGATGCATTTTGCCTGGTCACGGACCATGATCGGGTTGAAGTCATCGATGGTGAAGACTTGTTCCCCTCTCTTGTAAGAAGGAGCTTTGACACCGTAGTCGTAGCAGAGCTTCTGTAGTGTGCAGATGCCTGCCTGTTCGCATGTCAAACAGTCTACAGGGTGGTTGCTGATCAGAAGATCGAGCAGTTCCCGACGGATCTCGCGAATCTCCGGTGTATTTGTGTGAACCACCATGCCGTCGACAGCCATCGTGGAACACGATGTTTCAAGCTTATGGTGCCCTTCGATTTCGACCAGACACAGACGGCAGCCGGCAAACGATGACAGCTCCTCCATATAGCAAAGATTCGGGATATAAATACCGGCCTTCTTAGCGACCTCTAAAAGATTGATCGGTTTTTCTAGTTCGATTGAACGACCGTCCATCGTGATGTGAATCATGCGCTTACCCCCTACCAGACTTCTGCAAATGCGACATTCATGTAAATCGATTCGAGCGCTGTTTTATGTGATTGTTCCATGTTCTTCAAATTGATAAAAAGTGTGCGCAACTCATTATCGCCTGCGGCATCGCGAGCGAGCGTTTCATACGTTGCCATAGCTTCTTCTTCACGTTTAATCGCAAGCGCGATCGCCTCATCGAACGGCATGTCGACGGTGAGATCTGGTTTGTCGGCAATGATTTCCTCCGCCAGATGATAATCTACGGCCTGGGGCTTGATGGTCATGGGCGGCGCATTGTCTGCTAACAATTTTTTAAGAAAATCTCTGTGCCCAAGTTCGTCTCCGGCCAGTTTTTCAAAAAGCTCGCTAAGCGCGCCATTGTTCACTTTTTTTGCGGCAGCTGCGTAGAAATCGTGCGCGTTCTGTTCTGCTTGCACACTGTTCTCAAGAGCTCGTCTCATCTCGTCTGTTATGCTCATGGGCAACCTCACTTATTCGATGCCCTATTAATAGGGGTTATCTGTGGCGTAAACCAGGAATCGATCGCCCAAGGGCAACCATCGCCTTGTCGGATCTTAGCGCTTTTCCCATTTTAGCACAGGCCAATTTGTCAATCGGCGATCTTTGCGCGCACATACTGTTCGACGGAAGCATAGTTATCCTCCGTACAGAACAAGACAATCGTGTCCCCGAGCCCCGCCTTGAGACTAATCATTCGGCTCTTGGGATTATACGCGATTTTTCTCACACGCCCCCACGCAAGAGTCTGCTCTTGTCTGCTCTGTGCCAATGCGCCGGCACCCGCGGCGGAATAGTTGCGGGCAAATAACCCGAGCAATATGGCCATCTTGTTGATCGTCCCACTTTTTCGAGCCTGATCTTCCTGCATTTTGCCGCGCACGCCTTTACTGTCAAGGATAAACTCGACATCGTACGTGCCGCGAAAAATGACAAAAATTATGAGGGTAGTCAATACGAGGAGTGCCCCGATTATCCCAAGCGCGTAGTAGATGTAAGGGACTTTCCGAGCTGTGAGTAATAGAACGAGAATGATAACCCCAAACGGAATCCCGATTGCCAATCCCAATTGCTTGAGTATCAAGGGGTTTTTGAAAATTGGGATACGGATAGCCCAGCTAATAGTAGGCGGCATCACGTCTTCGTTGTGTTGATCCAGTGTTTCTTGGCTCATAGTCATCCTCCGTACACTAAATTGCGATAACCACGGCGGCCGTCTCATTATCCCCCGGCAAATCGTATTTCCCGGAAGTTTTTGCAAACCGCAGCAACTATTACATTATAACGAACAAGCCCGCCGAAGCGGGCCTCTAATGAAGACAGCTCATTTTTCGTGGGCGGCGACACCGTGCGCTATAATAAACAAAAACGTTGAAGGAACCTACTTATGAATAAAACAGTCGCTATTCTGCTTACACTTTTTCTTTGCCTCACCCTATTGTCATGTGGAAAAACAGAGCCTCTCGAAACCGAACCAACAGACATGACGACGGTGACGACAACGGCGAAAACAACAGCTCTCACAACAACAGCCCCCACCATCTTACAAACGGATCCACCCTTGATTGCAGCGGACTTTATCTTCCCCGGCCGTTTTCCCGTAGCTTTTATGATTAATAACACGGCTTCGGCAAGACCTCAGTCAGGCCTTGACAAGGCCAAGTTGATTTACCAAATGATGACAGAAGGGCGGACTACGCGCCTGTTGCTTTTAACCGATGCAGAAGAAGGCGTCATCGGCCCTGTCCGAAGCGCGCGGCCAGCCTTCCTTGACCTTGTCGCGCAACATCAAGCTTTCTACTGTTACGCCGGTAATTATCGCGTCATTGAGGCAAGCTCCGTCGTCAACGACATTCGTATCCTGGACGCTCTCAAAGGACATTTCGGTATTTTCTATCGCTCGGATCATCGCGTGGCGCCGCACAATCTCTACACAACAATGGAAAAGGTATATCGCGCGGCCGAAAGGGATCGTCCCCCGCTGATGCCGAATGAACCGGTTGAAGGTCTGCGCGCTTATCATAAATTTCTACCCCGCGATGGTGGAGAGGCAGTTACAGCGGTCGATTACCGTTTCTCGGGCCTCTCAGAGTCATTCCGCTACGACCCCGAGAAAGTGTGCTATTTCAAATATAACAATGACACTCTACTTGTCGACGAACAAACAAAAAAAGCGCTAGAGATCGCGAATATCATCATCCTCAACCGTCCGCATAGCTTGATGCCAAACGGCGTTCACATCAAGATCAACTGGGTCGATAAAGGTGAGGCGATCTACTTGACGGGCGGCATGAAGTATGACATCACATGGGAGAAAAAATCGCACACCGACCCGATCGTTTATCGATTGGATGGAGAAGAATTAATTTTCAACCCCGGTTTGACGTGGGTCATTGTAACAGACGCCCAAGCGCAAAAAAGCGTGATGTTTCATCCGTGATGATGCTCTGCCCGCAAACAGTGTCCCGGTGATTTTGCGCATTCTCCACACGGTTACAGCGTAATTATTTGCAATGTTCAAATGAAAGAGCCCGCCAAGGCGGGCTCTTTGTAATCGGTCACCGTATGCTATTAGCAGTATTCAGTGGTTCGTTGGTTTTTGACAATAATCTTGCCTTCGCGAATGACGTATGGACGATTCGGGCAAAGGGCGATCGCTTCGCGGATATTCTTTGCGTCGATCACGACGAGATTGGCCATGCAACCCTCTTCCAGGCCGTAGCCTTCGAGGTTCATAATCTTGTTCGCGTCGGTCGTGATCATATCAAACACTTTCTCGAGCTCGTGCGGAAGACTCATCTGAGCGGCGTGAACAGTGACGTTGGCCACCTGCAACATATCAGCACACCCAAGAGGATAGAAGGTGTCATTGACACAATCCTGACCGAAACACACGTTGACGCCCGCTTCGAGTAGTTCTTTGACTCGCGTTATGCCTCTTCGGATCGGCTGCTTGTCAAGTCTGCCCTGAAGCATCAGGTTGGTCACGGGGTTTGTGATCATGTGGATGCCTGCGCGGGCAACCTTTTCGATCACGTAGGCGGCGTAGTGGTCATCGTATGCCGCAAGCGCGCAGGTATGGCCGGCCGTCACACGGCCTTGCCAACCGCGTTTGATTGTTTCATCAGCGACCATTTCGAGTGTCCGATAGAACGGATCGTCCGTCTCATCGACATGCATATCGACGTCAGCGTCGTATTTCTCAGCGAGATCAAAACAGAATTTCACATGTGCCAAACTGTCAGCTGGTGTGAGTTCATTGGCCGGCATGCCACCAACGATGTCACAGCCCATGCGCATAGCTTCATCCATAAGCTCGTCACAGCCGGGATCTTTGATGATGCCCTCCTGTGGGAAGGCGATCAGCTGCAGAGTCATTCTGTCTTTATAGCGTTCACGAAGAGCCAGAATACCCTTCAGCGGCTTTAGGCCCCCGATCGTGTCAATGTCGACATGTGTCCTAACGGCCAGTGTGCCGTTCATCAGAGCTTTGTCGAGAACGGCTCCGGCGCGTTCGATAATATCTTCGTCTGTATATGTTTTTTTACGATCCCAGATGATCTCGATCGCCTCCGTCAGCGTACCGCTGACATTTTTGCGAACACTGTCTAGAATATTGACCTTATCGAGGTGAATATGTGGCTCAATGAGCGCAGGAACAAGAAGCTTGCTCTCCACGTCAATCGTAGTTTCGGCAGCTTGATCGAGACCCTGGCCGATCGCTTTGATCTTCTTTCCTTCGCAGAAAACATCCCATAAACCTTCACGGTGTCTCAACGTGCAATTCTTGATTAGTAATGACATGACAGGCTCCTTTAATGTCCAAATATTTCTTATTTCATTATACAGTCAGCTGGCTTGTTTTCACCTCATACTGACCGTCAAGCGCGAATCGCCGGGCATTATCCCGGCGATCCACTCAATTGTCTCAATTTCGTATTACTCTTCCCGCATGTGATGAGCGGCATTTTCAATGGCATTCACAATCTGGATGTAGCCGGTACAGCGACATAGATTTCCCGCAACTCCTTCGCGGATTTCCTGCCTTGTCGCATCGGGATTCTTCTTGAGAAGCGCATAGGCGCTCATGATAAACCCCGGAGTGCAGAATCCACACTGGACAGCGTCCTCTTCGACGAAGCTCTCCTGCAGGAGGTTTCCGAGTTTGAGTTCGCTCATGGCTTCAATGGTGAGAATATCGGCGCCCTGCATACTGCCCGCAAGGACCATGCAACTGGCAACGGCATCACCGTTCAGAATCACGGTGCAAGCACCACATTCACCTACACTGCAACCTTCCTTGGTACCAGTCAATCCAAGATCGTCGCGGATCACATCAATCATGCGGGCACCGGGATTGGCCTCTATGTCGTACGGTTTGCCGTTGAGTGTAAAGGTTAAGTTAATCTTACGCATGTTGTTCATCTCCGATCAGTTCTTGCAGAATGCGTACGCTAAGCCGGCGGCATACTGGTTGCTTATAGCGTGTCGAGGCGCGGATACCGGCAATCTCCGGAATCTTAGCAGACAAGGCGCGAGCGACTTCGCTAATATCCTCTTTCGTGGGACGTTTGCCGACCAGCATCGCGGAAATATCCGGGAATGTCATCGGGCATGGGAACGTGGCTCCCATCGTCATGTCAAATCTTGTCACGACGCCGTTCTCATCAGTTTGAAGGAGTGTCGCGATAGTCATACGCGAGATAGAGAGCGCTTTTCTTCTGCCCACTTTCGTATAATCGTGCCGAACGTCTGCCGAAAGCTTGGGAACACGAACGCTGACGATCAGGTCACGATCGCCCAAATTGGTTTTATACGGACCTTCAAAAATCTCGGCGAGCGGAACAACGCTTTCGATCCCATCTTTGAGAATCACAACTTCAGCGTTGAGCACCGCCAGGGGCGCAAGTGTGTCAGCTGCCGGTGAGGCATTCGCGAGGTTTCCGCCAATCGATGAGTGGTTGCGAATCTGCACGGATCCGACCGAAAGCGCCGCTTCCGCCAGGATCGGCGCGTAACGGTTCACCAGTAGTGACTGTGCAATGGCTTCGTGCGTCACGCAAGCACCGATTACGAGATGGCCTTCTGTATCTTCAATTGTGCGAAGTTCCTCAATGCCAAAGATGTCGACCACGGTATGGTCTTCATAGCGATCATCCTGTCTCGCCTGAACGAGCAGATCACTCCCGCCCGCTAACAGTAGGACGGGTCCTTCAATGGACGCGATGGCCTTTTCATACTCCGCTTTTGATTCGACTCTTATATAGTCACGAAATTTCAACATCGTCTTCCCCCCAAAGTTCTTGTGCGGCCGCGAAGACACGGTCAAGGTCATACGGCAATTCATGGATCATGCCCGGCTTGCCCAGCGCCATATTGACGGCACAGGTAATCGCCGCGGCGCCCGGTTCTGTTGACGGTTCGCCAATAGAACGGCCACCAAACGCGGATCTGGGATCGGGATGCTCTTCAAGGATTGGCACGTTCGTATCCGGTACGTCGAGCACGGTCGGCAGCAGGTAACCTGAAAAGTTGAGATTCTTCAATGCGCCTGTTTTGCTGTCATGGCCCACATCTTCAGATAACGCCATGCCCTGGGCCATAGCCAGGCCTCCGTAAATTTGCCCGTGGACAAGGACAGGATTGATGGCACGGCCCATATCATGGCATCCGACCATCTTGATCACATCAACCGAACCGACATCGAGATCTACCTCAACCTCTGCCGCTTGACACGAATATGAATAGGTATAGAACGGCTCGCCGAAACCTTTTTTCGGGTCCCAGTTTGTGATGGGCACACTGTAGGTGCCAACAGCCATAGGCGTAAGGTTCGCGCCGTAGCAATTCTTGACCACTTCGACAAAAGATAGATCGTGATCATCAAACAGTACGCGATCATTTTCAAAGACAACGGGGCCTATATCTTCGCCGTATGTCTTCTGCAAGCCTTCCACCAGAATCGCATGAACGCGTTTACAGGCGTCAAGCGTTGCGCCACCGCCCAGCAGTGTGCCTCTGGAGGCAATGCAGGCACCGGTCACAGGAGATCTCGACGTATCGGTCGCTCCCATCGTGACACGGTCAACATTCACGCCCATGCCTTCCGCAACCATCTGCATCTGACATGTGCGAAGTCCCTGACCGAGCTCGACAAGGCCAAGGTTGGCATGAACGCTGGCGTCTTGCATGACTTCGATCAGGATGCGAGACACGTCATGCCCGTTGCCATCCGCGCCGATACTCACGCCGCGCATGCTTACCGCAATGCCGACGCCGCGTCTAATTCTGCGATTAGGGTCTTTGTTTTCTTGTTTGTACTGCGTGAACTTACGGTCAAAATCAAGTTCGGCCGCTGCTTTTTCCAAGAGAGACAGTACACTGACTTCGTGGAAATCAAGCACATGGCCGGCGGGACTCGTATCATTATTTTTGAGAAGGTTTTTTCTCTTGAATTCTGTCGGGCTCATGTCCAGCTTTTCGGCCAGTTGATCCAACGTATTTTCCAGTGCAAATAGCGCCTGAGGCACTCCAAATCCACGCATTGAACCAGTGTGATTATTGTTGGTGAGGACAGCGGTTGCTGTGACATCGACGTTGTCCAGACGATAGGGTCCGGCGCCGAGTGTAGCCGTCTTGTAAGCAACGGGTGGTGACATGTTCGTATAAGCGCCGCCATCTGAAATCGAATAAATACGCATGGATTTCAGCGTTCCGTCCTTAGTCGCGCCAATCTCCATTTCAAATTCGATGGGGTGACGTTTATAGCTCTCCCGCATTGATTCTTCACGCGTCAGCGTGTATTGAGCGGGGCGCCCCGTTTTCAGGGCGATGAGGCCTGCCCTGATGGACATTGCTTCCGCTGTTTCGATTTTGCCGCCAAATGATCCACCCACTGTGCTGGGGCGAAGGATGATCTGTGACATCGGGACATTGAGCGTGCGGTGAAGTGAAATACGCGCGTTGTAAGGTGCCTGCATCGATCCCAGAATGGTGAGTTCGGGACGCATCGGGCTCGGGATAACCGTCACAGATTCAGGCTCAAGGTAAGCGTGCTCGATGTAGGCTGAACGGAAATTGGTTTTCACAACCACATCCGATTCTGAGAATCCCTTCTCAACATCGCCTTTACGCATGTGGACTTCTCCACATATATTGCCCGGATACTCCTCATTGATCAGGTACTCGCTTTCCATGGCGACTCTCGGCGATCCGAGAACCGGCAATGGTTCGTAGTCTGCAGTGACAAGTTTCGCCGCCGCATCTGCCTGCTCCTGCGTATCCGCGGCAACCACAGCGATCACATCGCCGAGGTACCGCACTTTATCGTACGCAAGCGGATACTGGTCGATAAAGAGTTCACCGATCATGCGCTCGCCGGGAATATCCTGCCCTGTGACAACGCACACGACTCCTGGCATATTTTCAGCTTGTTGTGTGTGCACTGCCAGAAGTTTGGCGTGGGCGTATTGACTGTAGACACCTTTCAAGTAAAGAAGATCAGGCAGACGGATGTCCGCTCCGAACTCCGCCCGCCCCGTTACTTTAGCGTGGGCGTCTATCCTTCCGATAGATTTTCCGATGGTATAAGTTTTCATCTATTGGCTCCCTCCATTCGATGTGTCGGAGATTTGCTTGTTGGTTCATTGTAACTAATTTCATAGAAGATGTCCACGTTTGTTTATTCACTGTGGCACAGAGGATTGGCATGGAATATCGTCCATTTTATATGCATGGAAAGATCGTCATTCCGATCAATGTATTGATAAAAGTGAACTTAGCGCAAGACCGTACAGTGGAAACTTGCAGTCACACGTTTCATCGGCGGTAAATTTAAGTTTTAAAAACCTGATTCAACGCCATTCAAGTGTCAGCAACCCATGCGGGCACCGTTCGACGCAAAGTCCGCACCCGTCACAACGGTCAGGGTCGATCGCAATAGTGCCGGCCTCATCAAGGTAAACGGCATCTTGCAGGCAGCTTTGCGCGCAAATCAAGCACTCGGTACGACGGCATTTTTCATTTACAGACGCACAGAGAGATCTGGGGACGATATCCTCGAACGCGCGAAGTGACCGAAGCGCGGTGCCTCTTAATGTGTCAACACTCGAATAACCGTGTTCGGTAAGCCAATGTTCGAGATTGCGAACTATTTCCGTAATGATTCCGTACCCGCTGCACAAGATCGCAGATGCAAGCTGAACGGCCGTGGCGCCAAGCATAAGAAACTCAATCGCTGTTTCGTGATCGAGCACACCGCCGGAACTTACTACCTGCAACGGTGTGTACTGATGCAAGGCCGCCGTCGTCGCGAGCGATACCGGGCGGATATGTTGCCCTGTGTAACCGCCGTAAGTGGGCATCAGGGAACGCTGGTTTTCGATGTCAACGCCTGCGAGGCCTTTTAGGGCATCGATTGCACTGACCGCGCGAATTCCCGAAAGCTCAAGTTCCCGAAGAAAATTGGGGGAAGATGCCGCTTCGTAGGAGAGTTTAACCATGACAGGAATGTCCACTGCTTTGACAGCAGCTCCCATAAACTCTTGTATATCGCACGAATGCCTCAACATACGTAGATTGCGGCTTCCGATTGGGGCAGAAATGCTAATTTCGATCGCATCCGCTCCCATATGCTCTACTTTTTTCGAAAGATAAGCAATTTCAGACGCTGTGGAACCCCAGATACTGCATATCAGTTTGGCATCTTTTCGGTCGATCGTACTGAGCTCTTCCTCCCACTCCTCGAGGTGCATATTGGAATAGAGCATGGTATTAAAAAGTCCGTCGTCATCACAAAATAGTCTGGGACTGATCCGCTGTTTTGCCTCAAGGGAGATTGTTTCTGTGATCACCGCCGCCGCGCCTGCGTCAATGCAGCGCTGGATGCCCACTGCATCGCCCGCCCACGGGCCCGAAGCGGTCATAATGGGATTTTTTAGTTGAAGTCCCATTAAATCGATTGTATGTGACATAGTTACCTCTTCAATCAAACAGTTCAAAAATATCAGTGGTGTTTCCACAGGATTCGCGGATTTTTAGTTTTGGTTGCAGAATCATCTCCTGCGACACTCCCATATCTTGATCATCGTCTTCAATCCGATCAAACAGGAGTCGGGCAGACGCCATCCCGAGTTTTGCCGCTGGCATCTCTAGGCACGTGATGGCAGGTGAAACCACGCTGCAAACGGGAGAATCGTTAAAGCTTGCCAGCGCAAGATCTCCGGGTATGCTGAGATTCATATCACGTGCCGCTTTCAGGGCACCGATCGCTTGAAGGGCACCGGCTGTTACGAGAACATCAGGAAGATCCCCGTTTTGAACCATTCTCTGAACAGCCAGATAACCACCCTGCGCACTATTTTCCCCCGCAAAAGCCGTAAAGCGGATGGACCGCTTCAACTCGCGTGATACCCGGTGCAAGCCAGCTTCAATTTCAGGCGTGATATCGTCGCCTTGATTGTCATACAGCAAAACGATCGACTGATGTCCTAGTCCCGAAAGATGGTGGATCAGGCGATATGCCGCCTCTTCGTAGTCAAGGTAACACATCATTTCGCAACCGCACTCGCGATTTTTGCCGATGTGTACGCGCGGGATATTAAATGTTTGGAGCTCGGCCGCCATTGAAGGAGTGAGAAGCGACCGCACTTGGATGATCCCGTCAACTTTTCTGCTTTTCATTATTTTGAGAAAATTAAACTCTGCTTCCGCGTCGCCCCGTGTCTGACAAAAAATGACAACGAATCCCTTGTTACCAGCTACTGTCTCGACTCCTGAAATAATATTTCTGTAAAGATCTGAGTCGATTCCCGGGATTAGAAGCGCAATTGTTTTTGTCGAACCGAGCGTCAAATTCCGCGCGAACCAGTTGGGTGTGAAATCGTACTCTTCCGTGATAGCGAGCACGCGGTCTCTTGTCTCAGGTAAAACGCGTTCCGGATGATTGAACACACGCGAAACGGTTGCGACCGAAACACCAGCCAATTCGGCAATTTTCCGGATGTTCACGCGCTACCTCCTTCGACTGTATATCCTAATTATCATTATAGCGTCTGATGATCCATTTCGACCAGAACGAATCTCGGACATCAATTCGAATAGCGCTAACATCTCACTTATGTATGTCGATACGATCTGGCAACTGTCATAATTCAACATTATTTGACATCTTGTATATATAATTAGCCTCACTACGTTGACAAATGAGTGCATATTAGATTAAAGTAGCATTATCTACTCGTTGTAATTAGTTACAAAACGAATATGAGGAGGACTCTTAATGGAACAAGACAAAACTAAAATGGAGAAGAAGCAAGTAGTTGATATCGACTATTCGCTAGAGCCCGTGCCGCAGTCAGCGCGCAAAGGCTTCTTGTCCATGTTTGTCATTATGCTCGGCTTTACTTTCTTTTCAGCCAGTATGAGCGTAGGGGCAAAGATGGCCAACGGACTCGACTTGAGTCAATTTGTTTGGGCGGTGCTCATCGGAGGCGCGATTCTAGGCGCTTATACGGGAGCGCTCGCCTATATCGGAAGTAACACGGGCATGAGCCTCGACTTACTCTCACATCGTTCATTCGGCACGATCGGTTCATTCCTGCCATCGGGGTTAATTACCTTTACCCAGATCGGCTGGTTCGGCGTCGGTGTTGCAATGTTTGCGGTTCCTGCCGCAGAACTTTTGGGGATCAACCCATGGATTCTCGTCATCGCAGCCGGCGCGCTCATGACTTCATCGGCCTATTTCGGCATCAAAGGACTGGAAATTGTTAGCTTCATTTCTGTGCCCTTGATCGCGATTCTCGGCACATACTCCATGATCCGCGCAGCAGCGGAAGGCGGCGGGCTGGTCGCTATTTTCAGCAAATCCACCGGATCATTGACCTTGTTCGCGGCGATTGGTATGGTCATTGGCTCATTCGTCTCGGGCGGCACAGCAACTCCGAACTTTGTTCGGTTTGCGAAGAACAATAAAGTAGCCGTTACAACAACAGTCATTGCGTTCTTTATCGGAAACTCTCTGATGTTTGCGTTTGGCGCAGTGGGCGGGGCGTTCACCGGCCAAGAAGACATCTTCTACGTCATGATCGCTCAGGGACTTGCCGTTCCTGCACTCATTGTCCTTGGGGCCAACATCTGGACAACCAACGACAACGCACTGTACACATCGGGGCTTGGCCTATCCAATATTACAAAAATACGTAAGAAACCCATGGTCCTGATTGCTGGTCTAGTCGGAACAGTCACAGCAATCTGGCTGTACAACAACTTCGTTTCATGGCTCGCGTTCCTGAACGCGACGCTCCCTCCGATTGGCGCGATCATTATTCTCGATTATTTCTTGAGGAAAAATGCCTACGAGGTAGACTCGAAATTCAAACTCCGCAAGGTCAACTGGTTTGCTCTTGCCGGTGTTGTAGTTGGCGCGCTGGTTGGTAACTACGTGCCCTGGGGCATCTCGGCTATCAATGCCATGATTGCCGCCTGTATTGTTTACTTTGTTGGAACCAAGCTATTCTACAAAGACTAAGTAAAATCTAAGGCGCATTATTGACGTGCGCAAAGACAAAACCCCCGACTTGTTCGATAACAGACCGGGGGTTTTCTATTGAGTATATTGATTATTTTTTGGGATTTTTCAACACAACGACGCACTGGTGGCATTCACCCAAGACAAACGAAGATTCGTCACTATGTATCACCTGGTCAAATAAATTGAGAAACGGTTGAACACCTGCCGTCACATCCCAGCCGGCTTTGCCGTCGTAATAGTGCATCGGCAACGTGATGTCGGGGTTCGTTGCCCGGACGATTTCAGCCGCTTCCTGGGCGTCAATTGTGTAGTGCCCGCCCACAGGAATCATGAGCGCATCGAGGTTTTGCAGTTGTTGCGTTTCCTGTTGCGTGAGTGTTCGCCCGAGATCGCCTAAGTGTGCGATCCGTTTGCCGGCGACCGTCACGATGTGTACTTTGTTATCTCCGCGCAACTTGCCGCCCTCCGGATCATGGCTCGTTTCGAGCACTTCAATCTTGACGTCGGGTGTGCGGCCCGACAGTGTCACACGGTTTCGCGCATTGTGATCGTCGTGCTCATGCGAGACGAGCACCAGATCGGCCTGTAGGTTTAGTTCTCCGTACCCCGGCACTTTGAGATAAGGATCAAATACAATGGTCGCTCCTTGCGCTCGGACCTCAAAACACGAGTGGCCGTGCCAGATGACCTGGATATCTTTGGTAATCTCATTTTCATTTTTAGGGGACATTGCGAACTCCTTCCTGATCGGCTGATGGTCGCATGTTATGGCGACTTTGTTATTTGACCTTATGATACAGGCATCGCCTCTCATAGTCATTTAACTGCCCTACATACGCCCCGTCAAGCAAAGGTATACTAAGATAGACTATTATTATCTGTGCCGCTCACGTCCGGTTCACTCCGTCTAAGTGATAACGCGCGTACCAAACAGACAACTTTATTTGTTAAAAGGAGTTTTGTTATTATGAGTGTCAGGCAATTGCAAGCGACCTATCAAGCCGTCGAAGACAGACTATCCCGCGTTAATTTCGAGAACGTTTGGCCTGGCTTTGTGCCAGTCGATTTTGCGCTCTACACGCAAGAAACCATGTATTTTCGAGGCGAGATGATGCCAACTCCCGAGGGGTTCATCGGCAATACGTCGATCGAATATGAGGGCGCGTTCATCGCCATCTGGAACATGATTTACACCGAGATCACCGGAGAAGAATCGCTTGATCAACTGGCGGCCAATCTGGTCCATGAAATGTTTCACGCTTTTCAAAGACAACAGGGAGAGACGCGCTTTCCGATTGACCTTGAGCTGCTCCTCTACCCCCATGATGAAGCACTGGTCGCCTGGACGCGAAGAGAATTAGCCATCCTTACAGACCCCTTAATCTATGCTGTTGGTTCCCCCGCAAAAACCATCGGTGCACTGCGTGAGATCGCTATGATTCGATGCGAGAAAACTCGTATTAGCGGTGGCGCGACGATCAATGAATTTCGCACAGAAACAGTCGAGGGACTTGCTGAATATGCCGGCCTACGGGGGTTATTGGAGATAAACCCAGGACTTGCTGAAGACAAAGTCAAAGGATACCGCAAGCTCCTGAGCGACGGGAGATATTTATTTGATATCCGCAGACGCTGTTACTATTCCGGTGTCCTCATCGCGCTTTTATCGCAAGCGGCCGGACTCACAATCGCCCATGACCTGAGCACCAAGCAACCCTTCTGGAATCTGCTCGATATCACGGCCGCGCCGCTTGAGCCTTTAACGACAGATGAACTGTCGCAAGCGCGTTTACTTGCGACGGCAGACTATGAACGCCGGGAACAACTCCTCGCTTGCTTTAACGCGCGATTTGATCAAGAGAGACCTGTGGATGCGACCATCGTGGGATACGATCCGATGAACCTCACACGTGTCGGCCATTATCTTATTTCGACTCATTTTCTCATGATCGATGACGGGAAAACGCAAAAACCTCTCATGGGAGACCATCTTCTCCGGATGAAAGAGGACGATCCCCGACAGATTGTAGCCATCGCATTCGGATCTTCATGATGAATTTGCTACAATACTTGCTAAGCGGAAAGCGAATTCTGGCGGGCAATTAGTGTTCGACTTAAAATGCGCGCCTTGAACTGATATAACTAACAAGTAAATCAAGATAGTGGGAACGGAGGACGTCACGGGGACCTTACGCAAATCTTGCGTTATGGAGATCCCGCGGCAACAATCGATGAAAGATCGACTCGACGAAATACGCGAACAGGGTTTGGCTGCGCTCCGGGAAGCTGCTTCTTCGGATTTGCTGGAGCATTTGCGACAGCAATATCTGGGAAAGAAGGGCTTGCTGACTGAAGTCTTAAAAGGTCTCGGCAAGCTCTCTCCTGAGGAACGCAAGCAGTTGGGCCAGTTGGCCAACCAAGTAAAAGACCTGTTTGCGACAACACTCGAACAAAGAAAGCAGGAATTGCTTGAGCAGGCTTCGTTGCTCGCAGTCCCTCCGGATCTATCTATCCCCGGCTTACGCGTCGCGGGAGGCGGGCTTCACCCGATCACCCAGATGTGCTATGACCTCAACGATTCGTTTCGATCTCTCAATTTCGAGATTTTCAGCGAAGACGAAATCACGAGTGAGCTTTACGCGTTTGACTACCTGAATTTTCCGCCCGGACATCCTGCCCGCGACACCATGGATACATACTGGCTGGCCGGGACTGAGGACAAGCACGGCGCGGAGAGACTCTGCTTGCGTCCTCATCTCACGGGTGGCAGTATCCGCTATCTCCAGGAACACGGAGCGCCGGCACGTGTGGTCTATCCGGGACGTGTATTCCGAAATGAAGCCACCGATGCCCGACACGAGCGCGCATTTTATCAATATGAAGCCTTGATCGTTGACCGCGATTTTTCTTTTTCGTCAGGGCTTATTCTTGTCCAGACAATCTTGGAGCGCGTCTTCGGACGCGATATTCCCGTCCGCATGCGCGCCGGATTCTTTCCCTTTGTCGAACCCGGTTTTGAGATCGATATGCAGTGCCAGATGTGTCAAGGTGACGGCTGTCAACTCTGCCACGGAGTCGGCTGGATTGAAGTCATGCCGGGCGGATCTCCGCATCCCAACGTTCTGCGCGCGTCAGGACTCGATCCGGATATTTGGAGTGGCTTTTATATTAATATCGGGCTTGATCGGCTTGTTATGATGCGCTATGGAATCGACGATGTTCGCCTGTTTCACAGTGCTGACTTGCGCTTTCTCGAGCAGTTCAAGTAGGAGGGGACAACAATGAAAGTATCACTAAATTGGATACGTAACTATGTAGATCTACCAGAGGACCTCACAGCAGAACGTGTGGCATTCGACCTCACCATGCGGACGGTCGAGGTGGAATCAGTGGCCAACCCCGCCGAACTCGTCGAGGGTATCGTGGTCGGGCGCGTCGATCGTGTCAGCGCTCATCCCAAAGCGGACCGTCTCGTTATATGCATGGTCGATATCGGTCGTAACCGCTTTAGTCAAATCGTCTGTGGTGGCTCTAACCTTTACGATGGCGAGCTTGTAGCCGTTGCGCCTCCGGGAGCCAAAGTGCGCTGGCACGGAGAAGGTGAGCCAGTCGAACTTAAAGCGACCAAACTTCGCGGTGAGCTCAGCGAAGGCATGATTTGCAGCTCGATGGAAATCGATCTGGAAGAACTGTTGCCCGCTGCGGATGAAGGTATAATCGTCGATCTGACGGATGATTTTCCCGACGCCGTCCCCGGACAACCCCTGGCTGACCTCCTCGGACTTGATGATCTCATCATCGAGATCGACAATAAATCAATGACTAACCGGCCCGATCTTTGGGGTCATTATGGGATCGCACGTGAACTGGGCGCCATATACGGTGGCAAACTCAAGCCGTTACCTGAGTTCGTTTTGCCCGATGGCATCGAGCCCTATCCTGTGGAAATTTTAAGTCCCGATCGCTGCCTGCGCTATGACGCGGTTGTCTTCGAAGAAGTTAAACCGGTTCATTCACCCTTTTGGATCAAGCGGATGATCTGGTCGGTCGGCATACGTCCAATCAACTTGCTGGTCGACATCACCAACTTTGTGATGCTGGCCACAGGGCAACCCACACACGGATTTGACTCGACGCATGTCGAAGACGGCATCCGCGTGCGCACCGCGCGGGACAAGGAAGCACTGGAGTTGCTCGACAATCGTTTGCTGTCTCTTGCGGCAACTGATCTCGTTATCTGCGACGGCAAAGACAAACCAGTCGGGCTTGCCGGTGTGATGGGAGGCGCGCACGATTCGATCCTGCCCGACACAACTTGCATGGTGCTGGAAGTCGCCAATTTCGAGGCCATTGGGATCCGAAAGACAGCGACGCGACACCAGATTCGGACAGAGTCGTCAGTCCGCTTCGAGAAAGCGATTGACACCGAGCGATGTAATCAGGCGCTGGGACTTGCCGTCGCGTTGATGAAAGAACTACAGCCCGAAAGCCGAATCTCCGCGGCAGGACACCAACACTTAGGTCAAACTGAACTTGTTGTATTACCTGTTTCGCTTGACTTCTTATCTGTACGCTCCGGCCGCGCCTTAGAAGCAGATGATGTGATCGCGACATTGACGACGCTCGGATTCCAAGTCGAGTTCGACAGAAAAGACACGTTGACGGTTACCGCGCCGGTTTGGCGCGCGACGGGCGATATCGAGATCAAGGATGACATCCTCGAAGAGGTCTGTCGCATGATCGGCTATGACCAGTTCGATTTTGTGCCGCCTGTGATCACGCTGGACAGTCCCGTGCGTCAACTCGATTTCGAAAGCGAGCGCGCGATCCGCGAATACCTCGCGTTCCGGACAGAACTGCAGGAAGTTTTCACTTAC
>LFRM01030068.1_pt1 | contig 19337 bp, 12 predicted proteins | sample 618341 | NCBI WGS metagenome assembly LFRM01 (sample SAMN03654438, study PRJNA283298) | anaerobic digester metagenome | isolation source: pool of bioreactors CSTR01a, CSTR02a, and CSTR03a thermophilic anaerobic... | place: Denmark: Kgs. Lyngby | collected 2014-05-21 | reverse complement strand
GTTCATGACCGGTTTAGCCGATAAGCAGGATTTTTTTGATGGTTGCAAAAAATATAACATTCCGCTCAAAGATGATTGCCTCTATTATTTACTTGTTCATATCAAGAGGTATAGAGATATGCTTAAGCGCTATGAACGTGAAGAACAAGATACTTTATTTACAGCCATGAATTCGCTTATTTCTGAAAGCATGAGCAAAGAATGCGTATACGAAATCATGCGTCTATCCCCTGACAACTATATAATCCCGCTTTCCATACCTAATCATAGAGGAACTGCGGAGACAATGGATATCCTGCGCATATGCGCCACGCGCATTCAAAAGAGTGTCAGCACCTTTTTGGATATGGATGCGCTGGTGGGAATTTCGTTGCGCGTTCATGATGTTTGTCATTTGCCCGAGAGCCTGCAACAGATGATCCATCTGCTCAATAGAAATTTCTTCTTTCCTGACGAAACAATTCTATGGGAATCATCAAAGCTTGATAAGAGTGCCTTTACCGAAGCGATGAAACTCATGAAGCAAGAGCATGAAAAAGTGCTCAAGGGCAATGAGAAAGCAGATATATTGCAGTTGATGAAGATCGTTAAGGATAAGATTCGGGATACTAACGTAGTGCCTGATAAATCAACCTTTTTATATCTGCTGAAAGATTATGTCAAAACACTCATGACAAGCAGGGGAGAAGCAGAAGTGACTGTGCCTGCGGATATGACATTAGATCAAATGATAGGTTATATTGGAGAACTGGAGAATATTTCAGGCGGCGCTGATGTTCCTCAGAATTACTTGGCAGCTCAAGCTGTCGAGTATATCAACAATCATTTTGCTGAGGATCTCACACTGGATGATGTTGCGCGGGTAGTGGGCGTGAGCGGGGGGTATCTCAGCCGTATTTTTGCCAAGTTCGTTGGTCAGCCCGTCAGCAACTACATCATGCTCCAACGTGTTAACCATGCAAAATACTTAATGCTCAATACGAACTTAAAGCACTATGAAATTGCTGAAAAATGCGGGCTTAATTCTGCTGCTTACTATACAAGTGTCTTTAAAAAATATACAGGGATTACCCCTAACCAATTTAGAAATCAGCGCGGGGAGTCCTAGGAGTCCATGATAGTAAAAGAAAGGTCATGATCTTAATAGTAAAACCGAAACCGATTGACATATGAAGCTTGTTCAATCTGGTTTCGGTTTTCTTTTGGTCATAAAATTGACATAAAGCGTATAATTTTCTATTGATATTGACCAAGTTTTCCCCTAAACTAATGTTATAAGTAACCAACACAACAGTATGAGGAGGAGCAATATGAAAATGAAGAAAATGGTCGCAATGCTACTTATGATGGTAATGTGTGTCTCTCTACTAGGCGTTGCTACCGCTGAATCCGCCGAAAAAGTCACTTTAACGGTTGGCTATTGGGGATCATCAGGAGAAGACAAGGCTTTTGCAAAAGCTATCGAAGGTATCATGGAGCAATTCCCCGAAGTTGGCGAAGTGAAATTGCAACAGTATCCCGGCGTTGCAGACTTCTACCAGAGATTGCCCGGCGAAATCGCTGCTGGCACAGCTCCTGACATTGTAAACATCACCAACGAGCAGCATCTGCAATTGATCGATCAAGGTCTAGTCATCGCACTTGATGATTTCAATCTGGACATGAGCGCTCTATCCGAATCTTCCGTAAATGTTTGGAACTACGATGGCAAGCAATACGGCATCCCCACCACAGCGGCTCCTGCAACCTTTGCAGTAAACGTTGACCTGTGGACAGCTGCTGACCTAGGCGAATATCCCACGACTTGGGAAGAAGTCTACGAAGCATCCAAGGTTTTGACTAAAGACGATGTAGTAGGTGTTTGCCTTGATATCGGCAACATCTTCCACCCCACCCAGTACATGAACTCCTTTGGCGGCGGCTGGAATGGCGGCACGACCATCAACAGCAAAGAAAACGTTGACGCTTTGACCTTCATCTTCAAGATGTTTGAAGAAGGCCTCGCTACGACCGCTAAGGACGCTGGCAAGAGCTGGGACGGCGAAGTTTTCGCAGCAGGACAGTCTGCTATGTCTACCGGCGGTACATGGTATGTTGGCACAATGAGCGCAAGCGCACCTGACACCAACTACACCTTCATCCCCATGCCCGGCGGCGACGGCAACAACGGCGCAACCCTTCACTCCTATGCATACGCAGTGCTAACCGGCACCAAGAACGAAGAATTGGCTGCGAAGGTTGCACTATACATGGCTCGCCCTGAGTATCAGGTAGCGAATGCTGAAATCACAGGCGGACGCCCAAGCGATCCTTCCGTCATGGAGACATTCCTCGAGCTGAACCCTGAACTCGCAGTGCTGAACGACTATGAAGCAACTGCAACGGGCTTCAACTATCCTTCTGACCTTCAGTTCCAGACAGATTTCACCTCCGCATTGGAAGGCGTTATCTACGGCGGCGACACAACCACTCCTCAGGAAATCTTGGATGCGTTGTTCGAAGCATATGGCAACTAATCTAGCAGAATAAAGCGTATACACAAAGGGAAGAGCAGGGATAATTCCCTGCTCTTCCCTTCTGTATTGAAAGGAGGCCCCGCTATGAGAGCGAATGCAGTGAAACCCAGAAGCTTAGCCAATCGGGATGAGCATCTCACAGGACTAGTATTTATCCTGCCCGCGGCAGTCTGCTGGATTCTGTTTTTTCTCGTGCCCTTTGCACAAGCATTTTACATCAGTTTTTTCGACTATAATTTTGCTGTTCCCGACCGCAGCAAATTCTTGGGCCTACAAAATTATATCAATCTCTTTCAGGATAAGAATTTCATCAGCTTTAACCGAGGTGCGCTCTGGAACACCCTGTCATTTGTTGTGGTTGTCGTGCCTTTGCTGACAGCTCTTTCATTGGGGCTTGCCTATGCGGTAAACCAAAAGTTCCGAGGGCGTGGATTATTCCGCACGGTCTATTATCTGCCCTATATCATCGCACCAATTGCTGTGGCGACGGTGTTTATGAACCTCTTTGTCAAAAACGGCATGGCATCAAGGCTGTTTGTGGTATTTGGTTTTCCCAATGTGACATGGAACGCGAATGTAAACCTCGCCATGCCCATGATTGGAATCATGTTCATTTGGCAGCTGGTGGGTTTCTACATGGTGTATTACTTATCGGGGCTGCAAAACATCCCTGTGAGCGTCTATGAAGCAGCGGATATTGACGGAACAAATGGCTGGCAGAAGTTCCGTTTCATCGTACTGCCCATGCTAAAGCCCACGACCTTCCTCGTGATTACCTATGCGACGATTCAAGCATTCCAGTTGTTTGATCAGATCGCAGCGGTGAACACAGGCACTAATCTCGGCTCACCCGCAGGTGCAACCAGCACCATGCTGACCTACTTCTACATGAACTCCTTCCGCTATTATAAGATGGGCTACGGCAGCGCAATTGCTATTACGCTCTTTGTGCTGATTCTGATCGTAACGATTATCCAGAAAAAACTGACCGGCAATACCGATGACTAAGAAAGGAGCATTTCAATGAAACCACTCAAAATTGCGAAGAAATCTGCCTTTTATTTGCTCCTGATCTTGCTGGCATTCATCTTCTGTCTGCCATTGGGATATGCGATCTATAACTCGCTGCTCCCGCTGGATAAGGTCAATACGCTAGCGTCGATCACGGATTTTACGCTGGATTATTACGTGGAGCTTTTTACCACCCGCCCTGTATGGCGTTGGCTATCCAATACCGTTTTGATGGCTGTGTTCACGCTGCTAGGTCAACTGACCACGAGTCTTCTTGGCGGCTATGCGCTGGCAAAGCTTCGTTTCCCTGGGCGCAAGATCGTGTACACCATTGTGCTCATCACCCTGATGATTCCCTTCCAAGTATTGCTCACACCGCTGTATATCACGGTAGCGAAGCTCAAATGGGTGAACACCATTACGGGACTCACCGTGCCGTTCCTCATGAACTCGCTCTATATCTTCATGGCAAGGCAGTTCTTTGTGACGCTGCCAGATGATTTGATTGAAGCAGCACGCATTGATGGGCTGGGACATGCAGGGACGTTCTTCCGCATTGCATTGCCGATGGCAAAATCCATCATCGTGACGATTATCATTTTCAACTTTACTCAGTCGTGGAACGCCTATCTAGTTCCATCCACATTCTCGACTACTGAAGAGCATTATACGCTTGTGGTTGGGCTGAACACCCTCAAGGACACGTATTTTAACCGCACAAACCTCACCATGGCCGGAGTAGTTGTAATTACACTGCCTGTGCTTGTGCTATTCCTATTCCTGCAAAAGCATTTCATTCAAGGCGTTGCAACCTCAGGTATGAAAGAATAAGGAGCAGCTAATATGCAGATAACACAATGGAACATCATAAGTGAAGGTCTTGATCAGCAGCGGCGTTATAGTCGAGATGCGTTATTCACCATTGGTAACGGCTACTTCGGGATACGCGGCTTTTTTGAGGAAGATGATCAAGGCATCGGTGCACTTGGCGGACTGTATATGGCTGGTATCTTTGGCAAAGGCGAAGTGGATGTCGTCAGTGGTCCCAGCCGAGAGCTATGCAATATCCCGCAGGTCTTGAGGCTGCGAATTATTCTGGATGGGGAAAAGGTAGCACTTGATCACATCCAAGATTTCAGCCAAGAACTCAACCTGCAAAATGGCGTATATACAAGGAAGTATGTCTGGACAAGCAAAACGAGCGCACGGTTTGCACTGGTTTTTGAACGCTTTGCACGCATGGATCAGGTGCAGGAAATCTGGCAAAGGCTGACGGTGGTGGCGCTGGACAGCAGTGCGACGCTCAAGGTCCAAAGCCTGATGGATAGCAATGTCACCAACCTAAACTGGGCAAGCAAAGAGCCTTGGCCCATTCAACCGGGGCGAGATCATATCGCAAGCCGTACGCTGCGCGATAACCAGATGCAGATTCAGCTGGACGATGCGGATGACACCGTGCTTTGCATTGCGCAAAAAGTGAAGGCTTATTCAGGATATGAAGCAGTAACCTCCTCACCCTATACGGGTGATCGGGAATGTGGTTCCGTTTTCGAAACAACCCTTGCCGTAAATGCTCCTTTCGTGCTTGAAAAAGCGGTTCATGTCTACGCACCCAGAATGGATGCGCGTCAAGAACAGGCACAGGCCGCCTTTTTAGACGCTGCTACCACATATGATGAAGCGTTTGAAAAACATGCTTCCTGCTGGCTCAAACGCTGGAACACGGCTGATATTCAACTGCTTGCACCCGAGCGCGATCAAGGCGCATTGCGCTATAATCTATTTGAGCTCATGGCAGTCAGCCCGCAGCATACCGAACGCGTGAGCATCGGCGCAAGGGGACTGAGCGGCGAAATGTATGAAGGCTGCGTCTTTTGGGACAATGAAATCTTCCAGTTGCCCTTCTTCTATTGGAGTGATCCTAAGTCCGCACATCGAATGCTGCGCTTCCGCTACCACACATTACCTGCAGCAATCGAGCGTGCAAAAGAACTATGGTTCAAGGGCGCACTGTACCCATGGCAAGTCAGCGAAAAAGGCAAAGAACAAACAATCGTTGAAGGCGGCGCATACTACGCAATTCATATCACGGCAGACATTGCGTTTGCGATTCGCCAATATGTTGAGCTAAGCCAAGATGCTGATTTCCTGCAAAATGGCGCCTTTGAAATACTGGTTCAAACCGCACGTTTCTGGGTGAGCCGTTGTGACGCTGATCCAGCGGATGGAAAGTATCATATACGTTCCGTGCGCGGACCGAATGAATACGATGTCTATGTGGACGACAGTGCCTATACAAACTACCTTGCAGCCTACAACCTGCGCTCAGTTGCGTGGGCATGGGGGATACTCAAGCAGCGTGATGCTGAGCAATCACAACGCCTAGCAGACAGCTTGGGACTCATCAGCAAGGAAGCGGAATTGATGCAGGAAATTGCAAATAATCTGGTGATTCCCGCAACCGAGGATGGGATGCTCATCCTAGAGGACAATCGCTACAGAGAGAGACGACCGCTTGATCTGACAAAAATAGACACGGGCGGAAAGCGGCTGATCGACTCTGTCATGCCATACGAAGCCCTTCCCTTATATCAGATCACCAAGCAAGCGGATGTTGTGCTGCTGATGAACCTATTTCCGCATAATTTCACCGATCAGCAGAAGAAGACAGCCTATGAGTATTATGAGCCCCGTACAGCGCATGATAGCTCCCTAAGCTATTCACCCCACGGACTGATGGCTGCAAGGCTTGGATTAATGACGGAGGCCTATGATTACTTCGAGAAATCTGTATTGCTGGATGTAGAAGACAGGCAAATGAACACCGTGAGCGGCATTCACTATGCGAACTTCGGCGGCACATGGCAGATTGTGTTCTATGGCTTTATGGGGATTTCTGTCAACGGCGATACGCTATGCATTTCACCGCGATTGCCAAAGCAGTGGCAGGGGTTCAGTACAAAGTTTTACTTTCGTGGGGCTGTATTCCAGATCCAATACCGCAATGGCGAATTAAGTACTGAGCTCATTTGTGGTGATGGGAAATACATGGTTATGCTTGAAGACGAGAAATTTATTCTTTCAAATGAAAAGCCAAAGGCCATCGTGAAGAAATCACTCTAATTGCTCATCGTTATATATCGTTTTGATGACGCAGCTAGGATAAAACAGCAAATCAAGAACCCTGATACCGTTTTGTTGCGGTATCAGGGTTCTATTAAAATATCGCGGTAAACCGGACATGCCAAATTGAATTTCAAGCTTGACAGCTAAGACCATTCACTATACCATGATTAGACGATATCAAACGAATAATGGGGGTAAATGAAGATGCGCTTTGGAGTTCAACTATTCGGTGTTGCTGAGCAAAGCAAAAACCAGCAGGATAAACTTTTTCAACATCTACACAAAAGCGGCTATCGTCACGTAGAGCCATGTGTTGCTTTTGGTGAAATGGATGGGTTTGAAAAAATCATCTGGAGCGAGGAAGAACTGAAGACATTTATGCCAGCGCTTGAAAAACACAAGCTTGGCGTATTTTCCTGCCATGTCTTTGCTAAAAACCTCTTATCTGTGCTGCCAAGATTATCTGATTTAGTATGCCAATACAAGCTAACGGATGTCGTTGTTCCCTGCCCAGACTATGAAACCAAAGGGGAGTATGAACAAGAAGCCAGCATCCTTTCTGCCGTCGCAGATGCATTATGCAGCGTTGGCGCTCGACTTCTTATACATAACGGATCCGCCGAATTACTCAAGCATATCGACGGCATTTCTGCTTATGAATGGTTGGCTCGCAATAGCGGGGATCATGTTGGTATGCAGATTGACGTCGGTTGGCTAGCCTATGCAGGGGAAGATGTCGAAAGCTTTCTGTGGCGAAATAAAGACATCATTCATTCCATTCATTATAAGGACGTTCGCGGCGATCATACGCAATACTCAGAAACCCAATGCAATGCAGTCATTGGAGATGGGATCATCCCGCTGACCGCTTGTTTTCAGTTTGCCAGAGCCCAAGGAATCTCACAAATCGTTGATCAGGATATGAGCGATGGTGATATCCTTGATGATTTGGCATTAGTTTATCAAAGGATTTCCAGCTTGACGAACACGCGCGAATACACAGACAGCGAGCTTTGCATATTGGACACACAAACAGGTGAGGTTAAGATTGTATACCAAACGCAAGGGATTATTGAGGCACCTAACTGGCTTCGCAATGGGGATATGATTTTTAACGGAGAAGGGCATCTATACCGGATGGACTGCAAAAGCGCGGCGGTAATGCAAATTGATACTGGGACCTGCGATCAATGCAATAACGACCACGTAATATCACCTGACGAAAAATTCATAGCCTTTAGCAATAACGATTCAGATGGCTCAAGGATTTATATGCTGCCAATCACAGGTGGCGAGCCTATTTGTGTGGTTAATGAGCCGCATAGTTACTTGCATGGATGGTCTCCAGATGGCAATGAGTTATCGTACTGCGCGTTTCGCTCAGTTGACGATGAGATGAAAGTGGATATATACACCGCATCAATCCACGGCGGAGATGAAATACGCATAACGGATGGCATTGGCTATAATGATGGCGCCGAATATGCACCTGATGGAAAATCCATTTGGTTTAACAGTACGCGCTCTGGTTTGATGCAGATTCATCAAGTGGCATGTGATGGAACCGAGCAAAAACAGATGACCACCTCAAATGCAAACAACTGGTTTGGACATGTGTCACCAGATGGCAAACAGGTTGTCTATATTTCTTACCGTAAAGGCGAGCTAGATCCAGCAGAACACCTGCCTAATATGCAAGTTTCACTGTGGATAATGGACGCGAACGGTAACAACCAAAGGAAATTACTTGATTTGTTTGGCGGTCAAGGCACGATCAATGTGAATTCATGGAATCAAGACAATCGTCATATAGCCTTTGTACAATATCGCCTCAATCATAAGTAACACTAGTTCTGAAAAGCAAGCATCGGTCTGTACTCATAAACGCAGCAATCGCTACGAATGATGTACAAGTCGATGCCTGTTTTTTAAGTATTTGAGTTGTATATCAGCTTTGATAGTACTTATGAAAGTCCACGAAAAATTCGTCAATATCACGCAACTTGCTGCGAATTTCTGCTAAACCTTGACTGTTTTTCTTCGTTTGCAGCCATAGTTTCAGATAACCATTGTCCCCATACTTTTCTTGTATGTGTTCATAGGTTCTATCGTAGTGTTGCTTGGCTGTGTAGTCGGGATAGTGCGCCAAACTATATTGAATGGTGCGCATAAGAACCGTATGGTAGGATACATTTCTATCGGCTTCAGAAACGATCTTCCCATAGATTGTGCGAGGTTCCCAATCGTTGGAAGCTCGGTGATCCTCGACTGCTTCTTTCATGATATTGATCTGCTCTGCAGAGAACCATTGTTTTAAAGCAGTGTCTGATTGTAATATTTCACCAGACCGCTTCTCATGATCCCGCCGCCCAAGAGATAGTCCCAAATCATGATAAGCCGCAATCGCATAGACCATATTGCAGTCCACGTCATAGTCAGCGGCTATTTGGATACTGTCTTGAATCACTTGTATAGCATGATTGATATCATGTGCCTTATCAAAGGTATTATATTGCGGAAGAATCGTCTCTCCGATATATTTCGTAAGCTCTGCATCGGGCTTGCTCATTGCTCTATCCACCCCATGCCAAAGGGGTTAGTGATTGCGACTCGCCCTTCGCATACATCGCCAATTCCGCTGTATAGGTCTACCATGCCGTCCTCACGTGTCACAATACCGCTGGCAAAAGCGCAAGACTTCAAATCAGGCACTTTGCATGGAGCCGGCAAAAAAGAACTCCTTGTAGCGATGGTTTTCAGGCCTAATAAAGTATGTGTCTTGGGACAAAAACGGAAGGCAATATTATCATAGATTTTTTGCGCGATGCCATCTTGATCTACTTCTTCGCGCGATTTATGACCAATGATGCCGATAGTGTCATCCAAAAGCATGTAGGCTTGATTGCTGCCGCCCCATTCGCCATTGTCAAAAAGACCATCAATTTTCTTTGCATGCGCAATGATATCCGGAGTGAGCTCATCAAGGGATGCAATTGTAGTGAAGCCCACAATAGAACCAGAGCCATGTAGTGCCTCGATTTCAGGTCCTCTTGGACGCGAGAAGACACCGATTCGTCCATCACGCATTTGAACCAGACGAATATCCTTCATATTTGCAGGACCTGTGGTGAAATATTTGAGATTCAAAGGATCACTGCCACGATAGAAATAAGCATAGTAAATGCTGACCGTACCATTGATTTTTTGGACATGTGTACCGCAAAGCACGTATTCTCCGCAAACATAAGCAACGCATGGATCTTCAAGCGGATAGATCATGCTGCCTTGTACGAGTTTGTACTCATCCTTGTTAACACGCTGGAAAAGGCGTACATGGGAAGTAGCCCATTCTTCGCGTTTTTCTACGCGGCCGAATAGGTATGTGTTACCACCGTACTCAAAAGGAATGGATGTGTTATAGACATCATATTCGTCCACACCATGGAAGATAAGGATACCAGAATCAGTATTCATGATGATAACTCCTTGTTGCTAGAGCGGGGAAGGGTTACTGCCCGCTCAGAATTGAATTGCTTTTGCTTTGTGAACATCACTAGCATATCATAAGACCGCTAACTGCGCTATCCTCAAAATCATTTAATCACATACAGATCATTGTATTCATTCTCATTTGGCATATCAAGCAAGATGTAAGCTGATTCTTTCGTTATTTGCAAGATAAAACCATCGTTCTAAATCATAAGGTAGTCAAATATCCTGTTTTATGGTTGCTTAGGTAGTTGCAATAGCTTGTTTGTGCTATAATAATGTTTATATAATCAATGAATCGACAGGATCATAAACGGATTGAAGATGGAGGATTGACCATTTGATATCGCTGTTATATTTATGCAAAATCTTTGAGTAACCTCAGGGAGCTCGCATTTTGGCGTCGTACATATCAACTATGACACACAAATGATAGGCTTCATACGAATGCTGTCAAACCAATATATAGGAGGCACGAGAGATGAAACAATGGTGGAAGGAACGAGTTGTCTACCAAATTTATCCAAGGAGCTTTCAGGATTCAAATGGCGATGGAATTGGTGATATCCCAGGCATTATTTCAAGACTTGACGAGCTTAAAGATCTAGGAGTAGGTATCATTTGGCTATCACCGGTCTATGCTTCGCCTGATGCTGACAACGGTTACGATATCAGCGACTATATGGACATCAACCCCAAATTTGGTACACTTGAGGATATGGATAGGCTCTTTGCAGAAGCGGAAAAGCGTGATATCAAGATCATTATGGATTTGGTGATCAATCATACATCTGATGAACACCGCTGGTTTAGTGAAAGCCGGAAAAAAGACAGCCCCTATCGTGACTATTATATCTGGCGCGAAGGAAAGAAAAACGGACGGCCTCCAAACAATTGGACTTCTTTTTTCATGGGAAATGTATGGGAGTATGACGAGCAGAGCGGAGAGTATTACCTGCATCTATTCGATAAAAAGCAGCCTGATCTGAATTTCCGCAACCCAAAGGTCATCAGAGAAGTGAAAGACATATTGCGATTTTGGCTGGATCGCGGGGCCTCCGGTTTTCGCTGTGATGTCATCAATGTCATATACAAGACCACGCTGGACGACGGAAAACGTGCAATAATATTGCAGGGACTGGAGCATTATCGCTCGCAAGAGGGCAATCATGAGATTTTACGTGAGCTTCGGCATGATGTGCTAAGCAAGTATGATTGTTTTACGGTAGGGGAAACCGTTATGGTTGATTTGGAAGATGCCAAGGAGCTGTGTGAACCCGAGCGAGAAGAGCTTGATATGGTGTTCTACTTTGATCACTTGGAGGTTGATCGCCGAATATCAAGATATTTTCCAAAGAAGTTCAAGGCGAATAAACTACTTGATGTCCTCACCAAATGGCAGCAGGGGCTTTCATGGAATGCAATCTATCTGGAGAATCATGATCAGCCGCGCATTGTTTCACACTTTGGTGATGACGTAAGGTATCATGAACGCAGCGCAAAATTACTTGGAACAATGCAATTTACACTCCGAGGTACACCATTTGTCTATCAAGGACAAGAAATCGGCATGACCAACTTTGATTTCACAGGTATGTCTCAGCTCAATGATGTAGAAAGTCACAATATCTATAACCTCATGGGCAAATTTTTCCTGCCTGCATCATTTCGTTGGAAGATTATCAAAAGCTCCTCAAGAGACAACGCCAGAACGCCTATGCAATGGTCAGCAAAACTAGGCGCAGGCTTCACAATAGGGATGCCTTGGCTTGGTATCAATCAAAATTATCATACGATCAATTATGCTGATCAAAAACAACAACCTGAATCGATACTTTCCTACTACAAGCAGCTCATAGCGCTTAGATCATCCAGTGACACATTACGATATGGAGTTTTTACGCCATTGTACTCTGATAGACATGTCATCGCGTATGCTAGAAAGCAGAATAATGAGCAGTATATCATCATTCTCAATTTCTCTGATGAGAATAAAAAGGTGAATTATCGAGGAGATATTGCCATATCAAACACAGGGCGCAATGAATTTCATGGGGAACTGATGCCTTGGGAAGCAGTGGTGCTAAAGCAATGTGATAAGGAGGTGCAATGATGATTTCGTTTGCTGATGATGTATTCAAACTGAATACCATAACCAGTAGCTACTGGTTTAGAGTAACGAAAGTTGGACATCTGGAACATATCTATTATGGCAGACGGTTGCCTGATGATCAAACGATCGAGCCGCTATTGCTCAAGCGAACAGCCCAGCTTGGCAGCAGTGTGATGTATGATCAAAGCGACGAGACCTACTGCCTTGATAATATATGTCTTGAATGGTCTGGAATTGGAAAAGGCGACTATCGAAACGCCCCCGCTCAAATCAAAATGCCTGATGGTACATTTACGGCTGATTTTGTTTATCAAAGCCATCAAACCACCAAAGGCAATGTAACGATGGACAAACTACCTGCATCCTATGGCAGTGAGGATAGCTGCGAAACACTCGAAATCGCGCTTATTGACCAAAGCAACAATGTACATCTTCTGCTATATTATACCGTTTATCCCAAGGTCGATGTAATCAGCCGCAGAACCGTGCTGAAAAACCGCAACCCAAAGGAGCTCGCCATCAGAAGCATCATGAGCATGTCACTTGATATCCCCAATCAAGGCTTTCGCCTCGTAACATTTAATGGCGGCTGGATCAAAGAGGGACATAAGCAAGAAGAGCGTCTGGGCTATGGCATTTATGTCAACTCATCAACGACAGGGGATAGCAGCAATCGGCATAACCCTGGATTTCTCTTGGCCTCAAGCGATGCGACGGAGTCCGTAGGTAGTGTCTATGGGTTCAACCTTGTATATAGCGGCAATCACTATGGTTCGGTTGAGCTATCCAATCATGACTTGGTGCGTATTCAACTGGGTATTAACCCGTATTGCTTTGAATGGGTTTTGAATCAAGACGATTCTTTTGAAACACCAGAGGCGTTTATGAGCTATTCGGCAGATGGCTATAACGGCTTGTCTCACCACTTTCACGACTTTATCAATGAGCACATCGTGCGCAGTGAATGGAAAGGGAAAGAACGACCTGTTCTTTTGAATAACTGGGAAGCTCATTTTTTTAAGTTCACCCGAGGAAAACTCCTAAAGCTAGCTCGCCGCGCAAAGAAGGTTGGCATCGAATTATTCGTGCTGGACGATGGTTGGTTTGGAAACCGCGACAGCGACAAAGCAGGGCTTGGAGATTACACAATTAACCGAAAAAAGCTGCCTCGGGGGCTTGATGAGTTTTCCAAACGCATTCACAAGATGGAAATGAAGTTCGGTATCTGGTTTGAACCCGAAATGCTCAATGAGGATAGTGAGCTATACCGATCGCATCCTGAATATGCCCTAAGGACACCCAATAAAAATCCTGCCCTTGGACGAAATCAAATGGTTTTGGATTTGTGCAATGAAAAAGTACGAGATTATATTGTACAAAACGTTACGCATATACTCGACACCTGCGATATCGACTACGTAAAATGGGATTATAACCGTCACATCAGCGACGCATGTTCGATTGTAATCGAGAATCAGGGCGAATTTTTCCACCGTTATATTCTTGGCTTGTATGATGTGTTGGAACGGATATTTAGACCACGCCCGCATATATTGTTTGAGAGCTGTTCCAGCGGCGGCAATCGCTTTGATGCAGGAATGCTATGCTACTCTCCTCAGGTATGGACATCTGACGATACCGACTCAATCGAGCGGCTGAAAATACAAGGAGGCATGTCCTATTTGTATCCGCTCTCTACGATGGGTGCGCATGTATCACAAGCGCCGCATCAGCAAACGCTCAGAAACACGCCGCTTTCCACTAGATTTAATGTGGCTGCGTTTGGCTGCCTTGGGTATGAGCTGGACTTGAAGTATTTGTCCCATGTCCAGAGGAAAGAAGTCAAGTCTCAAATTTCATTCTACAGGACGTATCGCAGCATAATGCAATACGGTAGGTTTTACAGAGGCGAGGAATACAAGAGCAACAAGGTGGTATGGCATTGCGTGGACCCGCGTCATGATACCGCGGTAACGGGCTTTTTTCAAACCCAGACCACAGCTAGCGAAGGCTTTGACAGGCTAACGCTAATGGGACTTAAGGCAAAACAAAAATATACTGTCAAAACCAAACCGCAAAGTCTATACATCAAGAGCTTTGGAGGCTTGGTTAAGCATATTCTGCCCATCACGCTAAATCCCGATGGTATCATTCTTCGCATCGCCAATCAATTCTTCTGCCTCACAGACTGCGTGGAGGCATATACTGCCTATGGTCAAACCCTTATGGACGGTGTTTTGCTCAACAATCAGTTCGTTGGCAGCTATTATAATGACAAGATACGACTATTAGGCGATGGTGGTTCTAGCCTGTATATCACACAGAACGAATGAAAAAAATAGGGGGTTGAGTCCATGCAAAAGGATAACAGTCGGAGAAATAGGCTATGTTTTGGTCTGGGTACCATTGGCAGAGACATGTTTTATACTATGGTCAGCATGTACATCATGGTGTATATTACCGAGGTTATTGGTGTATCAAATGCGACACTTGCCATGATGACAGTCGTTCTTTTGGTATTGCGTGTATTTGATGCGTTTAATGACCCAATCATGGGTGTGCTGGTTGACAACACAAGGAGCAAGTACGGCAAGTTCAAGCCAGGCATGCTCATCGGCGCCGTTGTCGGCGGGATTTGCATGGTGCTCATGTTTACGGACTTTGGGCTTGAAGGGGCTGCCTATGCAGCCGTGTTCGCAGTCTGCTATCTGCTGTGGGATATGTTCTATGGACTGAATGACATTGCGTATTGGTCCATGATGCCCTCGCTATCAACAGACCAAAAGCAACGCGAGAGCATCGGTTCATTTGCTCGTATCTGTGCGAATATCGGTCTTTTTGTGGTTGTGGTCGGTATCATACCCGTCACCAATGCCATGGGCGAAGCAATAGGAGATCTGAGACAAGCATGGTTTGTATTTGCTATTATCATTTGCTTGTTGATGCTTGGGTTTCAATCGATCACCCTCATAGGCGTGAAGGAGAACAAGGGCTATTTCAAGGAAGAGGAAAAGACAAGCCTCAAAGAAATGTTTCATGTATTGTTTGCTAATGACCAACTCATGTGGGTAGCGATATCCATGTCATTGTTTATGATTGGATATTGTATCACCACAAGCTTTGGCGTTCATTATTTCAAATACGTTTATGGCGACGAGGGTATGTACTCCATCTTTGCAGCCGTCTTGGGTGTTTCACAGCTTGCTGCGCTCAGTGTATTTGGCTGGTTTAGAAAACATTTTACCAGACGCAAGCTATATACCATCTCAACCATCATGGTTGTCATGGGTTATTTGTTGTTCTATTTCTCGCCCATGAATATGATTTTCATCGGCATGGCAGGTGTGCTGATTTTCGTTGGTCAAGCATTCATACAAATGCTAACGCTCATGTTCCTTGCGGATACAATTGAATATGGTCAACTGAAACTAGGCAAACGAAATGAAAGCATCACATTCTCAGTGCAGCCTTTCATCAACAAGATCGGCGGAGCGATTGCCAACGGCGTACTTGGTTTGACGCTCATTATTTCAGGCGTTAACGAAGCACAAACCGCAGCCGATGTGACATTGCAAGGTGTTACCACCATGAAGCTATCCATGATGATCTTGCCGCTGCTAGTCATTGTTCTAAGCTATATTGTCTATATGCGAAAATTTAAAATCGATGAACAGCGCTATACGGAAATACTCACCAGCCTAAAAGAGCGCGGAGACATCAAGGCATAAACGCTAGGTCCATACTTTTTGACACCTATATTATATGCATTAATCAGAGCTATCAAGCAGCAAGAATTTTCTTGCTGCTTGATAGCTCTGATTTGCGTTACATTCAATATTGCACTCCGATAAAGCATGAAGTATAATGATATATAACGTACTCTCACTTCTTTATAGAATTATATGAGGAGTGTACAGATGAAACGGGAGGCAGACAAAATGCATGCTAATAGAAACTATTTGTATACCTCCCTCTACTTTGTTTTGGTATTGGTTTTATGGCTTGCTATTTCGTACATACCAAAGCCGCAGACTGTTAAGGTTGCACAAATGAACGGGTTTTGCGCCCTCACTCAAATGGACTTTTCTGATAAGGTTTACAGTCTGGATGATTATTGGGAAACTTGGCCGGAAGAACTGTATACGCCGGATGATTTCACCAATGGTACAGTAACCACGGAAGCACAGTTCATCGAGCCTTCTGCATATAAATATATTCCTTATGCAACTCACAAGCTGCGACTAAATCTTCCGCCTGGCGTAACCTATGGCATTTCCATGTTAACGTCAGATTATGCGATGCGAATCTATATAGACGGAATAGAAATCGATAACGTCGGTTCGCCTGGCAAAACACGCGAAACCACTGTGAATAGATCACTTGAGCGTACCTACTATTTCACCACGGAAAGTGGGAACGTAGAACTCATTGTACAAGCCGCGAATTTTGTTCATGCAAAGGATGGGACATGGCCTCCCAGCTTTATTATTGGAACGGTCAAAAACATGACACATCGCGACAGTGTCATTCACGCTCGAACTTTCTTAGTCATCGGCTGTTTATTGACTTCATTTTTATACCACTTAGGATTGTTCTGTTTGAATCGACGCCGAACCAGCGTATTGCTTTTTTCGTTATGCTGCTTACTTTTAGCAGTGCTCGACAAGCATGTATTGATGCTCGTTGCTCAAGAATTTGACTGGCAGGTTTCCATTAGAATTGAGTACTTCATACATTATTCAACCTTTGTAATGTTATTCGCATTCATGAATTCAATCCATCCTAGAATGTTCAATCAAATAATCCTTCGCAGCTACTATGCGCTAGCCGCTGTATATTTCCTGATTACATTATTAACGGATTCGCTTATCTTTACCGCTCTATTGATTTATTTCGAAATTGCATCCATATTGTTCATTGTATATGGACTCACCAAGCTAACGCTAGCCCTTAGAAACGGAAAAGAAAAAGAAGTATTTTCATTTCTAGGGGCAGTCGTGCTCGGCTTGCTAAGCACAAGTGATATTCTCTATTATCGCGGGATAACCATATTTCCAATGGTAGACGGACATTTCTTTATGTCTCCCATTGGAATGGTTTTTTTCGTATTTTGCTATGCGATGGTATTATCCATTGAGTATTTAGAAACCGCACACGCAATGAGAGAAGCGCAAGCTAAAGAACAGCAGCTCGCTACAGAAAATGCTTCGCTTGAACGAATGAACAACTTCAAAACCGAACTAATGTCAAAGATTTCTCATGAAGCAAGAACGCCTTTGGCAGTACTGGCAAGCTATTCTGGACTGGTCTCCATGGAACTGAGAGACCAAGGAGTCGATGCACAGACGGCTGCGGATTTGGATAAAATCGCTTATGAAGCCAAGCGTGTAGCGGGACTGATTGATGGTATGAAAAGACTTGCGATGCATACAGATGCAGTTGCAAATCAAACCAATGTAAATATAGGGGAGCTCATGGTACAAACCGCGCGGCTATACCGACCTATGCTGGAACGAAGTGGTGTAAAACTGATCATAGATATTGATGAGGACTTGCCGTCTGTACTTGGCAACCTGGAAGAGCTAACGCAGGTGCTCTTTAACCTGCTTCAAAATTCCAAGAATCACACCAGCTCAGGAAGCATCACACTTACAGCCAAGAAGCAAGGGGATACAATCGTTGCCACGGTCGCAGATACCGGAAGCGGCATATCTGAAGATCTTCTGCCGCATGTATTTGAATGGCGGGTCCACAACAAGAAGAACGGATCTGGACTTGGCCTTGCCATCTGCAAGGAAGTGGTGGAGGCGCATAGGGGAACGATTGAAATCCAAAGCACACTTAACCATGGGACGCAGGTGTTATTCACCCTTCCCATCAACTTGCAAGGAGGTACCGAATGACCAATCAAGGCATTATCCTTCTAGTGGAAGACAACCACGAACTCAACATCGCAAACAGTCGAGTATTGAGACTTCGAGGCTATGAAGTTCTCACAGCTTTGACATTGCAAGAGGCCAGAGAAAAATTATCACAAGCACAACCTGATATTATTTTACTTGATGTAATGTTGCCCGATGGGGACGGCTTTGCTTTTTGCAAGGAAATTCGCGATACAACAAAAGCACATATCCTATTTCTGACTGCTAAGAGCGAACCTCATGACTTGATACAGGGGCTATCTAATGGCGGAGATGATTACATCACCAAACCATTTCATCCAGAGGAACTACTCGCTCGTATCGCAGCCGCTATGCGCAGAAGAGATATGGTTTCACAGGAGAATGTCAAGATCATCCAAAAAGGCTCATTGGTGCTTGATATTGTGGCGTCGCGTGCGTCACTCGACGATGTGGATTTGTCGCTAACGCCTAGAGAGTTTTCTTTGTTGATGCTCTTAGTTCAAAACGAAGATCAGATCTTAAGTGCAGAAATCATATACGAAAAAGTCTGGAAAGCGAATTTACATGGCGATAAAAATGCTGTACAAGCGGCCATTTCCAAACTGCGTCACAAACTGGAACACACTGGATATATCATTAATTTCCAAAGAGGACGTGGATATATATTCACTAAAAAATAATCATCGGCGCTTTATGACTTTAAACCACAGAAAAAGCCACCATGCTTATGATAATGTAAGCATGGTGGTTTTGCATATAAACGACATTCTTACATGGTATAATGAATCGAAAGTGACAAGGCAAACTTACCATAAAACTAAATCAAATGACTGGAGGAACACAAATGAAAAAAATGATATTGATATTATTAATGGTGACTTTAGTTCTTACACTCACTCTACCCGCACTGGCAGAACAAGTTCTTTATCTAGAGGATTGGGGAATGACCGTTACCGTTCCAGATGGCATGACCGCCGTGGATGTAAGCGGCAAGGATGCTGCGATGCTTCAATTAACAGTAGATGGCCGCGATGACCTCGTGTATATCATACAATTCAGCTATGATGAGACATTCGCGGGTCGCACACTAAACGATATTACAGATGAGGAAGCAGAGGAACTTGGTACACAATTAGCACAAGCATATCCAAATCCAGAGTTTGCCGATTATATTGATGA
>LFRM01045578.1_pt1 | contig 19342 bp, 16 predicted proteins | sample 618341 | NCBI WGS metagenome assembly LFRM01 (sample SAMN03654438, study PRJNA283298) | anaerobic digester metagenome | isolation source: pool of bioreactors CSTR01a, CSTR02a, and CSTR03a thermophilic anaerobic... | place: Denmark: Kgs. Lyngby | collected 2014-05-21 | reverse complement strand
GCGATGTAAAAAAACAGGTTAAAGAAAACCGCTGTCAAGATGAGATGGCCGAACGCTTACGAATAAGTCTGCAACCCTGCGTTAACTGTCTACTATTGATAGTACGGCAACGTACCCTAGTCCCTAACGTCACCCACGAGCAAACCAAGTGTACAGCTTGTACTAAGCAATAGTTGATTAAATTAAACTCAAAGAGAACAACATGAAAAATAAAAAATCTTCATGGTACTGGCTACACATGCCGTTTTATGTCTCGGTGTTCGCCATACGGGAAACTGCCTGACAATGAGCATCTACAAGGTAAAGCCATAAATCAACAACTCGCTGAAGCTCAAGAACAGAACTTAGGCATTGTATTAACGCCTATCCTCCACGTCCGAGACATTGAAAAGTGAAATCTTGCTTTAGACGATGCAATGAATCAACGTGTGCTAACAAGCTTATGCACGCAAGTAACAAGCAACCGAACTCTAAACGTTCTCTTTGAAAAAACCGTTCAAGCAGCTACTCAATCAGTAACAGCAAACCAAAATAACTGTTGTAAAATGCAAGATTCTCACTAAGAATCTAATTGGACAGTAAATATATTTACTGCCCATTCAATTGCTTTATCTATTGCACAACAAGCTCAACCCGCCTATTGCGAGAGCGACCAGCTTCCTGCGCATTACTTGCTACTGGCGAAAAAGAAGCTACCCCTTTAGCAACCAACCTTGCCACATCAATACTATACGAGTCACGTAAAGCCTCAACAACCGCTTGTGCTCTACTCTGAGACAATGCAAGATTTGTATCAAGTGAACCTTGGTTATCCGTATGGCCTACTACATACACTTTCAGACCAGCATTACTGGTCAGTAATTTAGCCATTTCTGACAAAGCCGCACTAGACTCCGGCTTAATCTCTGCTTTAGCGCTATCAAAGTAAATACCTGGAATAGCAACATACCCGTGACGCTCAAGTGATTGCTGCAACTCATCAGCTTGGAGAGTTTTTATTTGATCTAGCTCCAACGCTGTACCTTCTATAATTTGCTGATAGAGATACGTTCTATTGTTAGCTGTATCCTCTACTACGTGCAGGAACACATGCACCTCCCCTGTTTCATCGCTACGACGCGACAGTACAATCCGCTCACTTGCACTACCAAAGACAGCATCACCAAAGCTTTGCGGTCGTACACGCCCCTCCAAAGAAATAAAAGGCATCATGTCCGTTCCACATGTTTCTGGACCGTGACAAGCAAACAATGTTTCAAAACCTCCTTGCTGCAGTGCCTTTTCATAGTTTCGAAAAACTTCTAGGGCGGAGTGTTCACCCGGGATTCTGTAAGAGATACTAGTAACCTTACCTTCCAGCTCAAGCAGCTCACTCGGTGCTTTTCTATCATCAATCTTAGCTCTTGGCAAAGACGCTGCATCGTAATTTTTTTGCAAGTAACTACGAATCTCTGCTCCAGGAAACCGATTTAATAGCTGATGATCCGATGAGCCTTTCACATCAGCAGCTAAGACAGTAGTTACACCCCCAGCTAATAATACTAAAAGCATTGATGAAATCGTTTTTTTCAACATATTCTTAAATAACCCGCAAAAAACTTAATCGCTAGAAATTGCTCTTTACAAGAGCCAACTACTACACACTCTTATACATAAAAACTTTACAGATCTTTTGGAAAGCCTATATTTTACAGAGTGCACTACGCACCGCCCCACACTTCGTTAGGGCGGTAAACTCAAAATTCGTAACCAAACGCGTCTGCGGATCATATAACATGGTCAACTGACACAAACGTAATACGTCTCTATCTTCATAAATAATACCTGTCCTCATTCCTGGGCGATCCAAATTATGATACGCATAAGCATCAACTTCTACAGTCACTCTTTGATAATAGGAAAGATCCCATGTGTAGGCAGCCTCTCCATTCAAAACTGTTTCAGCCTCAACGCTACGACCAAACACACCGCGATATTTCTCTATTCTCTCGCCTCGCACCATAGGTTTCTCTATGAGGAGAGAACACCAAGAGCAGAACCAATCTCAGCTGCGCAACCACTCAAGCTTAGTGCCACAAACACTGTTAAAACTATTATATAACACGTGTCATTTTTAGATCAAAAACATCAATTAAATAAAATTTAATCTTGAATAAAAACACGGAATTCTAACAATAATTAATAACGTTCACAATTACAAAACACATCAATTTCCAGATCGATAAAAGCCCCAGAGAAAATAACTGCAGCAGATAGATTTTTTAATCTCGAATAAAGCGTTAAATTTCTCTCAGAATCGTTATTCAAGTAAAAACTGTTCGCTTTCGTAAAAAACGCAGAAAAAACTTTCAATAATAAAAATTATATTGTCGTGTGAGTATTATTGATCTTTAACAGCACAGTTTTGCCATTCAAATTTTCCTGAATGGTAACACCAGCCGGCAGCCTCCATCGCATCTTCCAAGACGAATAATGGTGCAATACTGGTTTGGTTATCCGACTGGCAGGTAAAAGAGGCAATATTTTCATCCCCTTTTGATACATTAACACCAGCCTGTAACTCAGCCTCTTCGTCCAGACGGTCGAAGCTTTGCCACACATGGTATTGATATCCCTGATGGTTAAATACAACACTTGAGTTGATAGCTCTGCCAACGCCTTTCCATGGCGACACCGTTTTGGCGGAGAAATTTTCGCTTAGCGAAAGTCCCTTCTTTTCTTTCTCACTGAACTTATAGGTAAATTTCGGCTCTGCGTTGTCAGTGGCAGGCTCTATGCAAACCTGTAAATGTTTATTCTTAGCAACATTGCAAGAAACGAATACCTCTCCGATACAACTTTCTGCTGCTAATGCCGAAACAGGATAATTAATAAGGAAACCAGCAGCCAATACTTTCATGCAGAAAATTGAAGCACAAAATCTATAACTTTTCATCAACTCACACCAAATCGCTATAATGCATCGACAAGTTAATCGGTGAGTATACAGATTAACGCATTAGGCATATAGAATATTTTTAAACATTTTGAAACAAAAATCAGGATAGGCATGAAAAAAAATGCACTCATAGTACTATCTGGCCTTATCCTTGGGGGCATATTCGGTTTACTTGATGTCAGCAGCATGATCGCTGATCAGAACGTAAACCCTGTGATTGGCTACGGCTCTGCTGGCGCTGTATTAACCATTCTTGCAACAGCCGGAATGATACAGTTGCCATGGGTCATTGCTGGTACTGTTCTCAACGGACTGATCATCAGTTTTTTAGCTTCTTTTGCCACAAGCGGCATTCTCACCGGCGAATATTCGGGGCAAACGGTCAATGCAACCCCCATGCTGATGATCATCCTATTGCCACTGCCGTTTTTAGTGGCTTACGCACAGACCCGTCGTTTTGATTATGCCATCATCTATCAGTCCGCATGGAATATCTGCTGGCGCGTCTTCGCAGCGCTTGCCTGCCTTTTTTGGGTCGCTATTTATTCTACGGCTTTGGGCATCGGTACCGATATTGTCGATCCTGAATTGATGCGCTTCATTTCCTGGCTCATTGCTGGCGCGATAGCAGGTGTCGTTGCCATATTAACAGATCGTCTTGAACCGTCTTTTACATCACCAAGATCACGTTTTATTGCTCATCTGATAGGGCCACAGCTATTGTTGCCGCTCATGGCGCTAATGATGCTCATCGTGTTTTTTGGCACGGAGTCGAATTCCGACTCCCAGCTTTCAATCAGCCTCACCGTGTGGGCAATGTTAAGCTGCTCTATTATTGCAACCATCATTAGTGAGCGTAATGAAACTGAGCGCCTGCAAGGAGCTTACGACAAATTAGGAAAAGTCGCAGCGATTGCTGTATTAGTGTTCGGTTTCCTGTCCGCACAGCTGCTTTATGAAGACTTTCAAAATTTTGGCCTTGCGCCCGTTGATGTCACATTCATTTACCTGACAACCATCGGTCTCGTATACGGATTTTCCTATCTATGGGCGCTCACAGGCGGAGCAGTCTGGACACAGCGTTTACGGCGCATCAATCTTGTCACGGTGCTTCCTGTTTACGGTATCTTTGCTCTAGCATTGACTGACGCGCTATCGCCATTGCGTATTGCTGCTCAACAACAAGTAGCGATGGCTCTTTCCAGCGATCAGCGTTTTACTGAAAACAATGCACGCCAGCTTATAAAATGGGGGGAGCCCGGTAAAAATGCATTAAAACAATTAAGAGAGGCAGCCGTTGATAAGCGTGATCTTGCAATCACCTTGGGCACACTGCTCCCCAAAAAACCTACAGCCCTCTCCGTGCCTGCTCAAGTTATCACGCCAGAACAAGGACTAAAATTACGTGATGAGTTAATCAATCAAACCGTTTTTGTGCCTAACACTGAACATACCCGCCTGGTTACCCGCGACGCGTTTTCACTGATGCCTGATTATTTATTCCAAGAGTATGCTCATGCCTGCAAAAGCACCGACACACATAAAGGCTGCACGATTTATCTTGCTAACTTCTTGCCGCAAGTACAAGGCGTCACGATATTGATCGATACTCACAAAGCCGATCCGTTTCGTTTTCAGGCCTTACAAGTCAATGAGAAAAATTCGGCTTCCCTGCAAGTCTTTGTTAATGGTGACATTACCGATCAAGACAAAGGCAGCACCATGGTTCCTGTTGCGGGATGCAATGTTAATGCCATGCAATTTGGCAAGTCACTGGTTTTGGTATTGGATGGATTGGATAAGAAAAAGGCATGTCAACTATGAGCAAACCATTAACTTCTCTTTTTCGATCAGAATTTATCCTAGTCGCTGCTTTGAGCCTGTCCCAACCATTATCAGCGATCGCTAGTGAAGCAAACGGCGATCTGAAAGGAGCAAAACTACGCGAGCTACTGGATCAATCTGGCATTCAATGTCATGATGAAAAAACTTTCGACTGCGCCACAGGCCCCTACAAGGTCAATATTCATAGTGACTGTTCTGTTGCACCTTACTATGGGGCAGTTTACGGTCAACCTACCAAACTCTACACAAAAGCAGACAGTGTTGAGAATGATCCGAATACTCTCACCAGTCTCGCTGAAGATCAGCTCATTTGCATCAAGGCTACCGCCAAATACGGTATTTCTGATGTGGCATATTTCATTATGGCGATGCAAGATGATCGATTCGAAAACTGCAACACAGCAGATATTTTATGTCGCGTCTCTGCCCCCTTGCCTGAGCCGTATAGCACGGCTATGAAACACTGTAAGCGCTTAGAAAATGGGGAAATTACATCCTGCCCGCAAGGTTGGGTAAAAGCGGACGCTATCGAGCCTTACCCGAATGGACTGCAATAGATAAGAGCAAAATAAAATGTTGCTATATACCGATCAGGTTGGGGGCAATGCTTAGCCCAATGAAAAACAGCCCTCCTTGCATAAAAAAGTTGATTGCCTCTATTTCTCGACCAGGCAAAGCGTATATGAACGCAGTTTGAAACCATCATCAATACGAAAACGATCCTGCAAAACGATTTTTAGCTGTGCTTCATTTAAAAACTCAGCGCGCAGTTCGGGTTGTGCGCATGTTGCCTTCAATGAATACTCTCCGTCACCGATTAATGTTGGCTCGGAAAATTCACATCGACTTTCAGCTATGCTGATATGTTGATTACTCAGCAAAGCCGTATTGATATTGTCAACCGCTTCACACTGTGTGCCCTCAACTGTATAGCGCCCTTCTTTCAAGGGCAAACGATCATCAGCAAGACTTGGAAAAGAAAAAAGGCAGAAAATTAGCAAACTGCGTATCGTAAAACTCATCATCAGATATTAGTCCCATTTATGCGGGGGCTGCGGTGGCGGTGAAAAATTTTCTGGTCCTAATATCCTATATCGCTCAGCCAGCATGGCAAGCTCTTTACATTCAGAAATCAACAGAGGCAGTAGTGTGCCGCCTCCAGCTTCTTTTTCAGCATCTGCATGACAGCGAGATTGAAGCTGTTCCTTCCACTCAATATAATCTCTATTTCTCTTTGCTTCGGTCGTTTCAATCGCATCATCTAGCAATCGCTCGGCCACAATAGCACGCTGAAAAGCACATAAATTAATATCGCGTTGGTTCAATTCACAAGCTTTAAGTGCAGATTGTAAATCACCAACTACAATACCACTTCGGTTCGCAATCTCGGCCAACATATGCTGCTCCATATTCCCCGAAGGTTTTTCGGCCAATACGCTTGATAACAATAAAACCAACTTAATTACAAATAGTATGAAAATTTTATTTTTAATCAATAAGTTGAAAAACGATATCGCATTGATACCACAATCAAAATTGGTATCAAAAAACTTCTTGTACCCTAAATAACTAGCTGCTCCAGCGCCTTAACATCTTTGAAGACAACATCTGACACTCACTTGAAGTGCTTACGACCACATTCAATTTTCAGGTTCTCCTTGCTTCTTCGCTCACCCGTAACCGTGCTCGACTTAGTTTCCGCGACAAAGTAGACACGGGTGTCATTCTGAAACACCACCGCGCAGTCTGGGTTGTAGCTCCCCAATGGGGTATTAATATTGTAGCAATTGATAAACACGTAGATGGGAAGGTGCTTGGCACAGGAAAGCCTGTAATTTCATCCAGGAAAGTCCGTGGGCAGGAAGGCCGATCCATTAAGGTATGAGCCCATCCTTCTACACTTGGCGTTACGCGGACGCTTAACTTTGAATTCCGTTGTGATCATACTTGCAGGATCATAGTATGCTGTAACGCTGCAGTGGCGCACTCGCTGTTCGTCTCTAAAGGCAAGGCCGCCGGATACTATAGGTCCACCACCAGGAATTTGTCGTGTGGTTCCGTACGAAATCGTAATTGTTTCTGTTTCCGTAAATTTCCACTGAAAATAGGGGCGACCTTTGTCGTCAGTGCCTTGTTCAATGCCATAACGGGGCATCGTCGCAATCACATCCGAGACTGGATGCCCCACAAAACGTCGCGGGGATTCGTAATTGGTGGCGCACCCAGCCAGCCCCATCGCGAAAGTACCTATAGTAAGAGCAAAACGGGGAAGCCTCTTCAACAATTTCCGGTCTTCTTTATTTTGAAACAAGCTGTTTGGAGAAATTTGAAGCGCATCGCTTTCTAACCGTTTGTTGTTTATATCAGGCATGATTGCTTTCCGTTTTTAGCTCGATGGAAAGTATACCTTAGAACTTTAAAAAAAGAAACGCGGCATGCGCCTAGATTAGCGGATTCCAAACTTCCAGTTTTTATTTGCCATTTTTCTCGGTCGCTACAGCTCTTTTTAATTTGCGCGCTTCCCTCAAAAAACAATCAAAAAATGACTTCTTTAGATCATTAGAAGACGACCAGAAAAAACTTTTGTAAAACAATGCATTACCAATGATGGGTGTGACTCCCAGGAGTCACACCCTGTGACAAATACTCAAACTGAATCGCCCCGGGAATCGCGGAGGCTGTTTGGTTAAAGCACAGCGTTCATCGGCACGGCAGCGGGGTGAGTACGGTGATAGAGTTCCTCCGCCTGTGCAGGAGGAATATACCCGATGGACCCGAGCAGACGCTGATGGTTGTACCAGGCGACCCATTCCAACGTTGCCAACTCCACAGCAGCCCTGGTTTTCCAGGGAGCTCGGCGATGGATCAGTTCGGCCTTGTACAGCCCGTTGATAGTCGCAGCCAGGGCGTTGTCGTAGCTATCGCCTCGGCTACCGACAGACGGCTCGATGCCTGCCTCGGCCAGGCGTTCGGTATAGCGGATGGACACGTATTGCGAGCCCCGGTCAGAATGATGGATCAGAGAGTCTGCGGGGCGCCGGTCATACAGTGCCTGTTCCAAGGCATCCAACACGAAGTCTGTACTCATGGTGTTGCTCACGCGCCAGCCAACGATACGGCCGGCGAATACGTCGATGACGAAGGCCACATATAGCCAGCCTTGCCAGGTCGACACGTAGGTGAAGTCCGAGACCCATAACTGATTGGGCCTGTCGGCATGGAAGTGGCGATTGACGCGATCCAGTGGGCATGCCTGCGAACCGTCGGCAATGGTGGTGCGCACCCGCTTGCCTCGGCGCACGCCCTGCAGACCCAGGTGACGCATCAGGCGCTCAACCGTGCAGCTGGCCACGGCAATGCCTTCGCGCTGCAACTGGTGCCATACCTTGCGTACGCCGTAGACTTGCATGTTGGCTTGCCAGACACGCCGAATCTCAGCCATCAAACCCTCGTCGCGCTGGCTGCGCGCACTGCGCAGTTCTGGACGTCGTTGGCGGGCGGCATGACGCCGATACGCCGATGGGGCAACCTGCAACACCTTGCAGATCGGCTCGACCCCGTAGACGTCCCGGTGCCGGTCGATATAGGCGTTTACTTCTTCAGTTCGCGGTCGAGCGCCGCCTGGGCGAAAAAAGCACTGGCCGACTTCAGAATCTCGTTGGCTCGGCGCAGTTCCTTGACTTCGCGTTCCAGGGCCTTCATGCGCTCGCGTTCACTGGTTGTCATGCCATCACGCATGCCGCTGTCGATCTCGCTGCGCTTGACCCATTCCAACAGCGTGGCCGGCACGCAGCCCATCTTCGGCGCTATGGACTCGACGGCCGCCCACAGCGATGGATACTCGCCACGATGCTCTTGTACCAGACGCACGGCGCGGTCACGGACTTCCGGGGAAAACTTGTTCTGCTTGCTCATAAGGGCTCCATTCTCTCAAAGGTTGGAGCCTCCGCAAAACCCGGGGCAATTCACATGGTATCGGCTATCACTCATGGCATCATGTCTCGATAATACCACCTTGGATACCACGCTCAAGCGGTGCTTCCCGCTGCCATCAGTTGCCATATACTGCCAGACACAAATACAAAAAAGCCCGCAATTACGCGGGCTTAGCGGCTTTTTATGCCATCAGATGCCTGGCCGTGCCAGACGCGGGATCACTCCCACTCGATTGTCGCAGGCGGTTTGCTGGACACATCATAAACAACACGGTTAATGCCGCGCACTTCGTTAATAATGCGTCCGGAGACTTTGGCCAGCAAGGGGTAAGGCAACGGTGCCCAGTCTGCTGTCATGAAGTCTGAGGTTTGTACCGCACGCAAGGCTACAACATAATCATACGTACGGCCATCACCCATCACTCCTACCGATTTGACTGGCAGGAATACGGCAAAGGCCTGTGAAGTCAGGTCATACCAGCTACGACCCGTTTCGGGGTCTATGGTGTTACGCAACTCTTCTATAAAGATGGCATCGGCACGACGCAGCAAATCTGCGTATTCCTGTTTAACCGCACCCAGGATACGAACCCCCAGACCCGGTCCGGGGAACGGATGGCGGTAAACCATATGGTGCGGCAATCCAAGGGCAATACCCAATTCGCGCACTTCATCTTTAAACAATTCGCGCAAAGGTTCCAGCAACTGCAAATTAAGGGTTTCAGGCAAGCCACCTACATTATGGTGTGATTTGATGGCAACCGCCTTACCGGTTTTTGAAGCGGCCGATTCAATTACATCAGGGTAAATGGTGCCTTGCGCCAGCCATTTGGCATTTTTGCGCTTACCGGCCTCTTCCTGGAATACTTCAACAAACTCACGACCAATGATTTTACGTTTGGCTTCAGGGTCGGCAACCCCCTCCAGCTCGCCCATGAATTTTGCTTCCGCATTGACATGAACAATATTCACGCCCAGGTTTTCATGAAGCACTTCCATCACCTGCTTGCCTTCATTCAGGCGCAGCAAACCATGGTCTACAAACACGCAGGTTAATTTATCACCAATTGCCTTATGAATAAGCGCCGCGGCAACCGAAGAATCAACCCCGCCTGACAAACCCAGAATGACCTCATCATTGCCCACCTGTTCACGGATACGGGCAACCGCTTCAGTGACGTAATCAGGCATATTCCAGTCACCCTCACAACCACAGATATCCACCACAAAACGGCTGAGCAATGCCTGCCCTTTAACCGTATGGGTAACTTCAGGGTGAAACTGGACACCATAGAAATGACGCTTTTCGTCAGCCATGCCGGCGATTGGGCAAGAAGGCGTAGAGGCCATCAGCTTGAACCCTTCTGGCAATTCGGTCACCTTGTCACCGTGGCTCATCCAGACTTTCAGCATGCCATGACCTTCGGGAGTTTCAAAATCCTGAATGCCTTTGAGCAAAGCGGTATGACCGTGGGCACGTACCTCGGCATAGCCGAATTCACGATGATCTGACCAGCTTACCTTTCCACCCAGCTGCATGGCCATGGCTTGCATGCCATAACAAATACCCAGAACAGGCACGCCCAGCTCAAAAACCGGTGCGGGCACTTTCAATGAGCTTTCATCATACGCAGAAGAGTGGCTGCCAGAAAGAATAATACCTTTAAGACCCTGTGACTGCTGTTCTTTAAGGAATGCTTCAGATACATCACCAGGATGAATTTCACAGTAAACACCCGCTTCACGAACACGGCGCGCAATCAGCTGCGTTACCTGAGAACCATAATCAAGAATTAAAATACGTTGATGCATATAAAGACCATTAAATGTAGCAATTTGTGCCAAAAGCACAGACAGGATAAAGCGTAAATTATAATGTATTGTCCAGTGCGAAATGAATGTATTTTGTCCTGCAAACACATTTATATAGGCCCTTTCCCGCTTCTTTTCCTAAAAAAACAAATAAATACCCGTAACAGGAGACAACATGACAGAACTTACCCCAACAACATTTGTATTGGTGCATGGCGCCTGGCACGGCGGCTGGGTATGGCAAACACTGGCCCAACACTTGCGCCAGCAGGGCCACCGGGTATACACGCCCACCCTTACCGGTTTAGGTGAAAAGTCCCACCTGCTCAGTGAACGCATTAATCTTGACACCTTTATTACCGATATCGTTAACCTGTTTAAATGGGAAAGAATTAAGGATGTAGTCTTGCTGGGCCACAGCTTTGGCGGCCTGGTGATAAGCGGGGTGGCCGACAGGATTCCCGAACACATCCGGCAATTGATTTTCCTGGACAGTTTTCTGCTTGAAAACGGTCAATCCGCTTTTGACACCTTGCCCGAAAAAGCGGTTGAAAAGCTGAAAAACATTGCGGCGACCCAATGCAATGGCCTGGCCCTGCCGGCACCAAGACCGGTATTGCTGGGCTACCCCGATGATGAAAACACGACAGAAACCATTGCCGGCCTGCTTACGCCCCACCCCATTGGCACCTACGCCAGCAAGCTGGAGCTGCATCAGCCGCTTGGCAATTATTTACCGGTTACCTATTACAAATGCACCAACCCGGTTTATGACCCGGTTACCCAGTCACATGCGCTGGCCAAAAAACAGCAAGGCTGGAGCATCGTGAAATTACCCACCTCTCACGCTGCCCCCTTTACCCATCCACACTTGCTGGCTGATTTACTGCTTTCATTTTAAGCCAGCCACGCTTGCTTGAGACACAGTATTCGGACACGGGTTATTCATCCTTGGAAACGCGCATTTACTGGTCGCAAGCAATAAAAAACCCTTCCGAAAAAATGACGGAAGGGTTTTTGCCTTAACGACAATGCCGGACTTAACCAGTCTTAAACGCGCTTAATCAGCACGGTAGTTAGGGGCTTCTTTGGTAATTTGCACATCATGTACGTGAGACTCGCGAACACCTGCAGAAGTAATTTCAACGAACTCGGGTTTGCTGCGCATATCATCAATGGTGGCACAACCACAATATCCCATGGAAGCACGAATGCCGCCTACCAACTGGTAAATAATGGCCAGCACGCTGCCTTTGTAAGGGACGCGGCCTTCAATGCCTTCAGGAACCAGTTTATCAGTGTTGTTGGAGGCTTCCTGGAAGTAACGGTCTGCCGAGCCTTTCTCCATGGCAGCCAAACTGCCCATGCCACGATAAGACTTGTAAGAACGGCCCTGGAACAGAACCACCTCACCAGGGGCTTCTTCGGTACCGGCAAACATACCCCCCATCATGCAGGCATAAGCGCCAGCAACAAGGGCTTTGGCTACGTCTCCGGAATAACGGATACCACCATCGGCAATTAAAGGAACACCTGTGCCTTCAAGGGCCTTGGCCACATCTGAAATAGCGGTAATTTGTGGCACACCCACACCGGCCACCACACGGGTAGTACAAATTGAACCGGGGCCAATACCTACTTTCACGCCATCGGCACCCGCCTCGGCCAGTGCTTTGGCCGCTGCTGCCGTGGCAATATTACCACCAATGACATCAATCCTGGGATAGTTTTGCTTGACCCAACGAACACGATCCAGCACACCTTGAGAGTGGCCATGAGCAGTATCCACAATGATAACGTCAACACCGGCAGCAGCCAGTTTGGCCACTCGCTCTTCGGTACCTTCACCTACACCCACCGCAGCGCCAACGCGCAACTGACCGAAGGCATCTTTGCAGGCAAACGGGTGTTCAGTGTTTTTGACAATATCCTTAACGGTCGCCAAACCACGCAATTCAAAATTGTCGTTAACAATAAGCACGCGTTCCAGACGGTGTTTATGCATTAAGGTTTGGGCCTCTTCAAGCGTACTGCCTTCACGCATGGTCACCAAACGCTCTTGTGGTGTCATGACATTCTTGATAGGTTCGTCGTAGCGGTCTTCAAAACGAAGGTCACGGTTGGTAACAATACCCACCAGCTTGCCGTTTTCAACTACAGGCAGGCCTGAAATACCGTTTTGTTTTTGCAATGCAATGGCATCACGAACGGTCATGGTAGGCGTTACCGTGATTGGGTCGATAACAATACCAAACTCATGACGCTTGACACGGGCCACTTCACGGGCCTGTTCATCAGCCGTCATGTTTTTATGAATAATACCAATGCCGCCTTCCTGTGCCATGGCAATTGCCAGGCGTGACTCGGTGACGGTATCCATGGCGGCCGACACAAGCGGAATATTCAGGCTGATATTACGGGTTAACTTGGTTTTTAGAGAGGTGTCGCGTGGCAACACATTGGAATACGCAGGTACCAATAAGACATCGTCAAAGGTAAGCGCTTTTTGAACTAAACGCATGAAAGACTCCGGGCGCAAAACAAGATTATACGCTTAAGGGATTATGCACTCAAGCCATTGAGCACATTGCCATAAAAAAACCCATTTGCCAACCCGCAATTGACTTGCAAATTGGGCAAATGGGCATTCGTTTCAGCCATGACCGTCAGGCGAAAAACAAGCCTAGCCCAAAGCCACCCTGGCGTTCATGAACATGCGCATCCAGGGCGTGTAATCACCGCCGTCATCCTTGACACCCCAGGACTCGGGGGCCCAGGACATCATGACATTACGTGTTACCCGCTCGGGGTGAGGCATCATGATGCTAAAGCGGCCATCTGCGGTGGTCACACCCGCCAAACCGTAAGGACTGCCATTGGGGTTTGCAGGATAAGTTTCGGTAATCTGGCCGTAGTTATTCACATAACGTACGCTAGCAAGCACTTTTTCTTTGTTGCCTTGCTCGGCGAAGTTGGCATAACCTTCTCCGTGCGCAACCGCAATGGGCAATTGCGCGCCTTCCATGTCTTTAAAGAAAATGGATGGCGATTTGGCAATTTCCACCATAGTCAGGCGGGCTTCGTATTTGGCAGACTGGTTATACGTAAACTTTGGCCAGTACTCGGCACCCGGGATCATGGAAGACAGGGTTGCCATCATTTGGCAGCCATTACATACACCCAGGGCAAAAACATCAGGCCGGGCAAAATACGCCGCAAACTGTTCAGAAAGCCGATCATTGAAGCGGATTGTGCGAGCCCAGCCTTCACCGGCACCCAGCACGTCACCATAACTGAAGCCACCCACCGCAACCAGACCCTGCACATCAGAAAGATTGGCTTTGCCGCTCAGCAAGTCAGTCATGTGGATGTCGTAGGCATCAAAGCCGGCCTTGGTAAAGGCCCAGGCCATTTCAACATGACTGTTACAGCCCTGCTCACGCAATACCGCCAATTTGGGGCGCGCACCAGTATTAATAAAAGGCGCGGCAATATTTTCCTGGGGGTTAAAATTCACTTTTGGCGTGAAGCCAGGATCTGTCTTGTCATCCCATACACTAAGCTCGGCCACGGCGCAGGCGGGATTATCACGACGCTTCATGATCTGGTAGCTGACTTCGCTCCATTCCTTACCCAGCCCGGCACGATCAAAACCAAATATACGCTTGCCGTCACGGTAAAACTCAATCTCGTCATGGGTATTCAGGCTGCCAATAACATGCGAACACAAGGAAAGGCCAGCACCGCGCAATACCTGCAATACAGCATCACGATCGGAAGCTCGCACCTGAATGACAGCACCGGCCTCTTCATTGAATAAAGCTTTGATAGTGCTTTCATCACGCTGCACGGCAACCTGTTCTGGACGAATCTTGTAATCTCCCCAGTCGGCCACATTCTGGTCAAAGGTCAGCATATCCAGATTAATGGAGACACCGGTATGCCCGGCAAAAGCCATTTCACTGACTGTTGCCAGCAAACCGCCATCAGAACGGTCATGGTAGGCAAGAATGGAACCGTCTTGCGCCAGCGCACGTATGGTCACAAAAAACTTGCGCAGCAATTCCGGATCTTCAAGATCGGGAACTTCATTGCCATACTGATTGATGACATTCGACAGCACGGAACCGCCCAGACGGTTTTTACCCAAACCGAGGTCAATAAGAATCAGGGAAGTATTACCCTGATCGGTCACCAGTTGCGGGGTCAGGGTTTGACGCGCATCATTAACCGGTGCAAAAGCGGTCACTACCAGGGAGACTGGTGAAATGACCTCTTTCTTTTCATTGTTCTCTTCCCAGCTGGTACGCATGGACAGGGAATCCTTACCGACCGGAATGGCAAGACCGACTTGCTGGCACAATTGACTGACCGCCTGTACCGTATCATACAAGGCGGCATCCTGACCTTCCGACCCACAAGCGGCCATCCAGTTGGCGGACAGCTTAATGTCTTCAATTTTGGCAACATCGGCAGCGGCCAGATTGGTAAGGGCCTCAGCAATCGACATCCGTCCTGAAGCGGGCGCATTAATGATGGCCAGCGGAGAACGCTCGCCCAGTGCCATGGCCTCACCACGATACCCTTCGTAATCAGCCAGTGTAACCGCACAATCAGCCACAGGCACTTGCCACGGCCCAACCATCTGGTCACGGGCGTTTAACCCACCCACCGAACGGTCTCCAATGGTGATCAGAAAGGTTTTATTGGCCACGGTAGGATGACGCATGACCTGGCGGGCAACGGTATCAAAGTCAAGACCGGTAACATCTATAGGCGCTTCGCTTAACTGAACCCGGGTGACATCACGGAACATGCGTGGCGGTTTGCCAAGGATCACATCAATAGGTACATCGACCGGGCGCAGTTCGGTGGCGGGATCCAGTGAGGTGGTACCTGCCTCGCCAGGCAGCCCTTCCCCATTAGTGACACGCAACACACGCTCTTCAGTGGCGACACCCACCACCGCATATGGACAACGCTCACGCTTGGCAAGCGCGTCAAAACGCGGCAAGTCTTCAGGCAGGATGGAAAGTACATAGCGCTCCTGGGCCTCGTTGCTCCAGATTTCAGCGGCAGACATGCCCGACTCTTCAAGGTTGACCCGTTTCAAGTCAAAAATCGCTCCCCGGCCGGCATCATTGACCAGTTCAGGGAAAGCATTGGACAAACCACCCGCACCCACGTCATGAATGGCGATAATGGGGTTGTTATCCAAAAGCTGCCAGCAGGCATCAATCACTTCCTGGGCACGACGCTCCAGTTCAGGGTTGCCGCGCTGCACGGAATCAAAATCAAGCTGGGCCGAATTGGCACCCACACCCATACTGGATGCTGCACTGCCGCCCATACCAATGCGCATGCCCGGGCCACCCAGCTGAACCAGCAGGGCTCCGGGTGGAATTTGGTTTTTATGTGTTTGACTGGCATCGATGGCACCCAGGCCCCCTGCCAGCATGATGGGCTTGTGATAGCCCCATTTTTTTCCGGCAACGGTTTGCTCATAAACCCGGAAATACCCCAACAAGTTGGGACGGCCAAACTCATTATTAAAAGCGGCACCCCCAATAGGACCATCTATCATGATATCCAGTGGTGTCGCAATGCGGTCTGGTGCGCCATGGGAGTCTTTTTCCCAGGTTTCCGGGGCGTCATCAAACTGAAGATTGGAAACCGTAAAGCCGGTAAGACCAGCCTTGGGTTTGGAACCGCGTCCGGTCGCGCCCTCATCGCGAATTTCACCGCCCGCCCCGGTAGCGGCACCGGGAAACGGCGCAATAGCGGTTGGGTGGTTGTGGGTTTCCACTTTCATGAGAACGTGAGTAAGACGCTCATGCGAGCTGTATTTGCCAGGACCGGCTTGTGCCGTATCAGGATAGAACCGCTGGGCAACACCACCTTCCATAATGGCCGAGTTGTCGGAATAGGCAACCACGGTACCCAGAGGCTGGGCCGCATGGGTTTCACGAATCATGCCAAACAGTGTATTTTCTTTATTTTCACCATTGATTTTCCACTTGGCATTGAATATCTTGTGACGACAATGCTCACTGTTGGCCTGGGCAAACATCATCAACTCAACATCGGTGGGATCACGTCCAAGCGTGTTAAAGGCATCAACCAGATAATCAATTTCATCTTCGGACAAAGCCAGACCCAACTCGGTATTGGCCGCCTCAAGCGCTGCTTTACCCTGTGCCAGCACCGACACGGTTTGCAAAGGCTTGCCTTCAAGCGTCTTAAACAATTCCTGCCCGTCAAAATCGACATCGACCACGGTTTCAGTCATGCGGTCGTGCAGCATGCCTGCAATGCTGGCAAGCTGCGCTTCGGTAAAATGTTTGCTACCCAACAAGCCTTTTTCAGGAATCAACAGGTATTCAATACCGCGCTCAATTCTTTTAATGCCAGACAAACCGCAGTTATGGGCGATATCAGTCGCCTTGCTGGCCCATGGGGAAATGGTTCCCAAGCGGGGCAAGACACGCAAACTGACTGTTTTTTTATCCTGAATGTCTTCGGCATTGACAGGGCGGCCATAGTCAAGCAACTGCTTCAGGCGCTGCTGTTCGGCTTCGCTGAGGGTTTGCTCACTGAGCACGTGGTGCTCGTAGCGGGCAACCAGATTGGCAATGGGAATACCCGCCGATTTCATTTTGGAAAGAAGACGTTCGCGTTTAAACGCAGACAACACTGAAGAACCGGGAATAAATTGGTAAATAGACACGTTTTTGTTCACAAAAAAACAAGCTGGATGGAAAGCATCCATTTTAGCCTGCCTTGACGATTGGCTCTTGGAAAAAACCCATACAGGTAAAAATATTGGCCAGGTCTTTTAAAATTTCCATGTCCCCACCATTCTGTTACAACAAATTACAACTTAACAAGTAAACAGGCTCTCCTGCCAATAATAAAAAAAGTCTTATAAATCAAACCAGTCCAATATTCCAAATCTCTTAACAATGAATTTAAAAAGAACCGCTAACTATTTAATATATATACTTTTTTTATATTCAATTCTATAATTGACAAAACCCTATTCTAATTATATATATCCTTGACTATGCGAAAATACCTGAACAAAACCTTGTCAGCGTGCCTGGGGGCCTTTTGCGCCTTCAGCATGCAGCTGGCCCCCGTGGTTCATGCCCAAACGCCCGGCAAGCCCGTTTCCGGCCCAAATGTAACCGGCCTGGCCGATGCGGGCGCCTCCCTGAAATCGGAAGTTGCCTTCGTGGTAGACCTTAATTCGAACGAGGTGCTGTTTTCCAAAAACAGCGACACCATACGACCTATCGCCTCTATCAGCAAACTCATGACAGCTCTGGTTATTGCCAAGGCACATTTGCCCATGAATGAGCAAATTCAAATTGTTGATGCCGATGTCGATCGCTTCAAATACTCCAGCTCACGACTTAGTGTTGGCACCACACTTACCCGTCGTGAATTGCTGCATCTTGCGCTCATGTCCTCTGAAAACCGGGCCGCCCATGCATTGGGTCGCACTTATCCGGGTGGCATGGAAGCCTTTGTGCGAGAAATGAACGCACAGGCCCGTGCCCTTGGCATGACCAGAAGCCGCTTTGTAGAGCCCACTGGCCTGTCACCCATGAACGTCTCCTCACCCCGCGATCTGGTAAGGTTGATTCAGGCAACTTCAGAACAACCACTGATTCGCCAACTTTCCACCAGTGATGAATATGAAGTGGTCACCAGCAATGGAAAAACACAAAAATACAAGAACACCAATCGTCTTGTGAGAAACTCAAACTGGACAATCCAGATTTCAAAAACCGGATACATTAAAGAGTCCGGCGACTGCCTGGTCATGAAAACACAAATGGATGGCCGGCCAGTTGCCGTTGTGTTACTGAATTCACAAGGACGTCTTACCCGTTTTGCCGATGCGGTCCGGGTACGCCACCTGGTACAAAGCGATTACCCCACCTTGCTGTAAATTCAAATAAAAAAATCCCCGGTAGAAAAATCGGGGATTTTTTATTTGTAAAACCACAATATCAATGAATCGTGTCATCGGGTTCGGGGCCCGTTTGACGCAACTCGTATTCGCCTCCTTCGGCTTCCTGCCAGAATCTTAAAGGCACACAGGTCAACAGTCGCTCTATCATTCTCTTACTAAGTACCGGGTCTAGCGAGTTTTTGGTTTTATTGGCAATATCCACCGTTGCGTCACCCTGTATTTGATCTATATGAAGGTGGGTATCACGGGCAAAATGAATACTGACTTTCTCATCTTCATCAGCATGCAATAAATGAATGGTCTGTTCAATAGAGAGGGATTCAGGCAATTGTACATACCGCCCGCCAAAAGTAATGACCCGACCTGCCGGAACCTGTTCGGCCTTGGTCAATTCAAGTACCACGCTGGCGGCATAACCAACCCCAACAAGGGCGGTTGCCTGGGCGGGAAGACCAAACTCTTGCCTTTTTTCATTAATATAAGCAAGATATTGTTCACCACTTTGCGACACCATCTGGCCCAGTTCCGCTTCTGACAATACCAAATGCTGCAGCAGCTTTCTTTCCCAAGAGTCGGGTTTATTGACCTGAGCCGGATAATGGCAAACCGCCACCACCGCAGCATTTTCAAAATGCTTGCATATTTGCTGAACCAGCACATCAAGATTATCTTTTTGCCGTATATCATCAAAAAAGATAATAAATAATTGCCTGATATCGTTATTTCCGGGAACAAGTATTCTTTCAGTTACCAGCTCTGTCATGTAGATGCCTATAAAAAACTGCGTAATAATATAACTCTATCTTAACATTCCCCTGGAATTTTCATGTC
>LFRM01150835.1_pt1 | contig 19357 bp, 19 predicted proteins | sample 618341 | NCBI WGS metagenome assembly LFRM01 (sample SAMN03654438, study PRJNA283298) | anaerobic digester metagenome | isolation source: pool of bioreactors CSTR01a, CSTR02a, and CSTR03a thermophilic anaerobic... | place: Denmark: Kgs. Lyngby | collected 2014-05-21 | reverse complement strand
GAAAAGGGTTATATTCTGCCACTACGCCACAACTTTTCATCGCTTCCTCCTTTTATTACTTTTTACATGCAAAGAACCACCGTGGACTGGTTTCTGAAACAGACTCGCGACCAAAATCGGCGGTTAACGCGACTGACTTGAACCCAGCTTCGATTAGTAACTTTTTGTAGACTGCGATTTCAAATACGCGTTCCTCGTGTAGTTCTTGGAGACGATTAAACGAACCATCTTCATTTTCGACGAAAAACGTCAATAAATGCTCAACAGAGTTCTCTAGGTCGCCCTCAAAACTCTCCCACAAGAAAACATCATCTTCATCTTGGTGAATATATTGATAACCAGGGAATACGTTATTCACTTGATGTAAGGAGTGAACGTCGAATAAAAAGACACCCTCGTCTTTTAGATTCGCGTACACGCCCTCAAAAACGGCCTTTAAGTCGTTTTCTTCCCTCAAGTAACATAATGAGTCGGAAAAGCACGTACAGACATCAAAGTGCCCAATATCTGCCAGTTCACGCATATCCCCCTGTAAGAGTTCAAACGAAACATTTTCTTCTTGCATCCGTTCATTCGCTAGAACAAGCATATCCTCTGACAAATCAAATCCCGTTACATCGTGGCCTCTTTTAGCCAATTGCACCGCAATCTGTCCGGTTCCACAAGCAAGTTCCAAAATCTCCAGGTTCTTATCAGCTGGTTGGTATTTATTTATAAATGCCATCCAGTCATCATAAACGGACTGATCCATCACTTTATCATAAAAATAGGAGAAGATGTGATAACTCATTACTCAGTTACCCACTCAGAAATATCTACTAACGGTGCATCGCTCCATAGTTTTTCCAAGTTATAGTATGAACGCTCGTCGTTACTAAAAATATGAACGATTACGTCGCTCAAGTCGATCAAAGTCCAGTTACCTGAATCTTTTCCTTCTTGATTTTTCAATGGGATTTTGTTTTTATGAACGGATTGAGTAATACCTTCCGCAATCGCACCCATTTGACGTTCGTTACGACCGTTCATGACTACAAAATAGTCACCGATTGACGTTAGACCACGAACATCCATTACCACTATATTTTCTGCTAACTTATCGTCAGCCGCTCTTACTACAACTTCTAAAATTTCTTCACTTTTCAAAATATTAATCCTCCATTTTTTGCATCCATTGGTTATAGACAGTTAAGGTGCCGGGATAAATACGTTCTTCCCGGTCTACTAAATGTTTCAAGGTTTGTTTGATTTTATAGATGACTGCTGCATCGAGATCCTGATTGGCAAGTTCTCTGGCTTCAGATACTCCCGGAAAATCACGGCCGTTTTCGATATAATCGGCAATAAAAACAATTTTGGATACCAGACTCATCTGTTCGCCACCAATTGTATGTTGATAGATAGCATCCAGCACCTCTTGATTAGTTACTCCAAATGTTTCTTTTGCATAATAAGCCCCTGCCGGACCATGCCAAATCTGGCTGCCAAAAGCCAGCATTTCAGCGTCAATATGCGCTGCTTGCTGAATTTTTACAACTTCAGAACGCGGCATGTCTTTTGCATAATCGTGCAGTAAAGCTGCTAATTGGCAAGCTTCTACATCGCCCGCGTATTTATGCGCTAATTCAATAGCTTTCGCTTCTACTCTTAAAATATGCGCAAAACGTGCTTTTTTCACCCTCAAAGAGACTTCTTCCAAAAGCGCTGCTCTATCCCATTTTGTATACATATTAGTCAAGATAAAGATCCTCCTCAACGATGTACTGTTCCACTTCTTCCGGAACAAGATAACGAATGGATTGACGATTCTTTACCATTTTACGAACTTGGGTTGAACTAATCGCGACTTCCGGGGAATCTACCCAGATAACCGGATAGGAGCTCACTTTTGGATATCCGGGACGCGCCACACCAACAAAATTTACGATGGTGAGAAGCTCATCGATTCGGTGCCATTTCGGTAAATATTCCACCATATCGCCCCCAATGATGAAATAATAATCGGTGTTCGGATTATTTTTTGTCAATTCCATCATTGTATCGAAGGTGTAACTTTTACCGCCCCGTTGCAATTCACAATCTTCAAGTTCAAACATTGGATTGCCCTGGATGCTGCGTCGAACCATTTCTGCTCGGTGTTTACCTGGGATGAATGGCTTTTGATCGACGTGTGGCGGCTCGGCATCTGGCATAAAGTATACTTTGTCCAGTCCGAGTTGCTTCCCTGCTTGCTCAGCCATAATAAGATGCCCGAGATGGGGAGGATTGAATGTCCCTCCTAGAATGCCGACTCTTTTGCGCTCTGGCCCCTCTTCAAGTGGTTCAGTATCTGCCAGCACGAAAAAATCCAACTTTTCGAACACGTTAATCAAATTGACCATGCCATTCACCTTTCTACTTATATCTTTTTAACTTGTACGGAAATCTTTTGATATTTTTCTTTCGATGATTCGCGGAAGAAAATAATAGTCTTCCCAATTTGTTGTACAACGAAAGCATCAATGCGTTCTGCTACTTCTTCAGCAACGTCAGCCGCTACTTCATCCGTATTTTGTAACAAGTTAATTTTGATTAATTCTCTTTTTTCTAATGCTTCATCAATTAAACGAATGATTTCGTCCGTTAAACCTGCTTTTCCTATTTGAAAAATAGGTTGCAAATGATGTGCTTCTTTCTTTAAAAATTGTTTTTGCTTTCCTCTTAATTCCATAATTTCCCTCAATTCTAAATAATTGGCTCACGAATAACTGCGTCTACGCCTTCTGGAACCCATACGGCTACTTTACCCGGTTTATGGACAGCTATCCATCCAAGGCCGGAGAATACAATATCCGTTGGTTCTTTCACTACGAATTCACGACGCACTAATTTCGGAAACTGTTCAATTTCTGTTTCATTTGGCGGCTGTAGCAGTCCACCTTTATGTTTATCATAAAAGGCATCTGCTTTTTCAGTTTTGGTACGGTGAATCTTTAAATCATTTGAGAAATATCCTGTGAAGGATGCACGTTCACCCAATACATAATCAAAGCGAGCAATTGCTCCAAGAAACAGAGTTTGACCAGCATTCAACTGATATGTCATTGGTTTCAATTCTTTTTGCGGTGACACAAGATGTAAATCTTTTTCTGATAAAACATGTGCCATTTGGTGACGGTGAATAATTCCCGGTGTATCGATTAAGCTCGATCCATCATCAAGAGGGATACGAATTTGATCCAATGTCGTTCCAGGGAATTGTGACGTTGTAATCACGTCTTCATTGTTCCCTGTTGCTGCTTTGATGATTTGGTTCATGATAGTTGATTTACCAACGTTTGTAACACCTACAACGTAAACATTGCGGCCTTCACGCAGTTCTTCAACCTTCTTCAATAAATCATCAATGTACGTTGCTTTTTTACCACTTACGAGCATCGCGTCAACGGGTCTTAGTCCTGCTGCACGTGCTTGCTTCATCATCCAATGCGTAACACGTGAATGTTTCACAGATCGTGGCAAGACATCCACTTTATTACCCACTATCAAGATTGGGTTTTTACCTACAAAGCGATGCAAGCCCGGAATCATACTACCATACATGTCAAAAATATCGACAACTTTAACAACCAACGCATCCTCGTCGCCAATGCTGTTTAACATCGCCAAGAATTCATCATCCGTAGCTTCAACTTTTTCTAATTGGTTATAGTGGCGCAGACGGAAACAACGTTGGCACAGCAACTGGCCTGTTTCGATTCCTTTTGCTAATGCACTATTTGGTGTATACCCACGCTCGTCAGCATTTTCTGTTTGAATCTTGGCTCCACAGCCGATACAAAATAATTCTTCCTCAGTCAAGTTCATTCCTCCACTTCATATCCGGGTTTTTATTTAATAGGTGACGCATGATAAACCGTTCGAAAAAGCGGTTTATGCTTGTATTCCAAGCATCCGATTGTACAATAGGACGTACTAAAATCGTGCGTAGCCCTGCCCGGTTAGCTCCAAGAATATCTGTCAGCAATTGGTCTCCGACCATGACACAATTCTCCAATGGGATGCCAACTTTTTTACTGGCACGTCTATAGCCTTGGCGCGATGGTTTCAACGCACGTGCAATATAATAGAGTCCCAAATGATCTGCAACAATCTTAATACGTTCATCTTTATTGTTGGAAACAATAACAACAGGAATCCCGTTTGCTTTTACGTCTTCAATCCACGCCAGCAACTCCGGTGTCCCGTTCGGGTTATTCCAAGCAACAAGCGTGTTATCTAAATCAGCGAAAACAGCTTTTATATTATGTTTTTTTAACTTTTCCGGGGAAATTTGATAAATATTTTCCACCATCCATGTTGGCCTAAAATTATCCAGCATATGTTCTCCTCTTCTTTTTTACTAAGCATTTTATTTTACCTTTATTATAGAAGAATAGCAAAGAAACACAAGAAAACTGAGAAGTTTCTCTCAGTCCGCTTTTACAATTCGAACGCCCTGTTTATCCACTTTCGTAAGATGAACCAGACAGTCCGGCATTTCATTTTTCACACGTTCCACTAATGCAGGTGCGTATTCGGATGCAATCACGGTCATAACCGTCGTACCTGCACCACTTAAGTAAGTTCCATAGGCTTTTTCTTCATGAGCGATTTTACGCAGCTGTACGACTTCCGGAATCAGGGTTGCCCGATAAGGTTCATGAAACAAATCTGCCTCCATCATTTTCCCTGCCGTGGTCAAATCGCCTTGTTGCAGAGCAGAAAGCAATACATTGGCAATACTACTGGCTTGGACAGCTTCCGGGAATAGTAGTTCCTTCGGCAAAACCGAACGGCTTTCCGTCGTTTTTAGTTCACGTTTAGGAATAACCGATACGAAACATGCATCCGGGAATGGAATCTGCTTCCAAAATACCTGTCCCGCTACATTTGCACCGACGACAAAATCGCCGACAATCGCAGGCATTACATTATCAGGGTGCCCTTCAATCCGTGACGCAATCTGGATTTTTTCATCAGCCGTTAAGTTAAGTTTTCCTAGGAAATTCGCCAATTCTATTCCCGCTACAATCGCTGCCGAGCTACTGCCCAGGCCGCGTGCCGGTGGAACCTCGGAAGTCATTTTCAAATGATGGGGTTCTAAGTTTGGTGCTAACTCCAGCGCCGTTTGAATAATCAAATTGGAACGATCATGGGGGAGACCGTCCAGTTCATGAGTGATAATCCACTCTGAAGCAGGTTGAAGGATTTCCAAGTCGAGGTATAAAGATACCGCTACTCCGAAAGAATCAAAGCCTGGCCCAAGGTTTGCAGATGTTGCCGGTACGATAATGTGTGTCATAATATCCCTCTTTATAATTTTCTATAAATCGCTTCAACGCGTTCATTAGCTTCCAACTCTTCCAACTGTTGCTCTGTTATATTGGAAAGATACAGGTAGTCGGCCCCATATTTCGAAACCTCGCCGTTCAATTTTTGAGAGACTAGCGATGCTACTGCCTCTTGATCACCAACACGAACTAAGGCATCGGTAACCAAGGTACCCGCTTGATGCCATGAATAATCATTGGAAACGAGTGGCAAGAACGATTCCGTCTGTTGCCACTTGATACGATCCGAAATGGCCAAAATATCCGCTACCACGCTGTTGGCAGTTGGGAGACTTCCTGCACCCGGCCCGTAAAACATGGTTTCACCTATCGCTTCACCTTTTACAAAGACACCATTGTACTCGTTTTTAACCATGGCCAATGGATGAGCGAGCGGAACCAGATACATNNCAATTGCTTCGCACTACCGATTAACTTGAGTGTGAATCCATAGTGTTTGGCTGCATCAAAATCGTGTTGTTTCAATTGGGTAATACCTGACACGGGAAAGTCATCAAGCTTCATTCGGTAGCCAAATGCCAGCTTCACCAAGATGATTAACTTGCGCGCGGCATCCAAACCTTCCACATCCCCGGTCGGATCGGCTTCTGCAAAACCTTTCTCCTGAGCGAGTGCTAACGCCTGCTCGTAAGATTCTCCTTCTTCACTCATACGGCTTATAATGAAGTTGGTCGTCCCATTAATGATACCACTGACCTCTTGAATAGAGTCCGCAATAAAACTATCTGTTAGTGCCCGGATGATGGGGATACCACCGGCGACACTGGCTTCAAAAAATAAGTTCTTATTATTCTCTTTTGCAACACGCGTCAATTCTTCACCGTATAACGCCAATGCATCTTTGTTGGCCGTTACCACGTGTTTCCCTGCTTCAAGCGAGTGGATAATATATTCTCTGGCGGTTTCAGCACTCCCCATTACCTCTACAACAATTTGTATGGTCGGATCATTCAAAATTTCCGAAAAATCCGTGGTAATTGGAACGCCCTTCTCAATAGCTGCTTGGTGTTTGGTTCTATTACCAACCAATATTTTACAGATTTCAAAATCCACTTGTTTCTTTTGAGTTATCTTGCTTTTATTCTCGGTCAGCATCTGATAGACACCACTTCCAACCGTCCCAAACCCAAGTAACGCTACTTTAATTGTCGGTTCCATGTGCTTCTCCCTCCATTTATATATACTAAAAGGAGCAGAACTTGCGTTCCACCCCCTTTTCCAATTGCTTAGTCTTGTATCAATTCGAAAATTTCGATTGCTACTAAATCTAAATCATCAAATTCGTACGTTTGATTGCTCGCTGATTCTTCTAGTTCAAACATTTGGGATTCACGGTTATATCTTACAACGCATCGCTCGTTGCCGTCTTTCTCAAAGCGACGAACTTCGATTTCTCCGTCGTCTTCCATCATCACTTCTAAACGTCGGATGATAGCTGATAATTGTGAAGGTTTCATATATTTTTCCCCTTTCCAGACTAACTTCTTTATTATTCTAGCATTATTTCACTTAGAAGGCATTAATTTTTTTCAGAAATCACGCTTCCCACCAGAGTTTAATGAGTGCCTGCGTGCCGGCATCCTCAAATCCTTTGCCTGCAAGACGCTCATAGAGGTCTTTTGCAAGTTTTGTACCTGGTAAATCGACTCCGAGCTTATCAGCCTCTTCTAATGCTATTTTCAGGTCTTTGATAAAATGTTTGACGAAAAATCCGGGTGAATAGTCATCAGTAAGGATACGTGGTGAGTAGTTGGCCAGTGACCAATTTCCCGCTGCTCCCGAACCCACTTGCTCAATAACCTTAGCAACATCCAAGCCCGCTGCTTTGGCGTAAGCCATTAACTCTGTCATCCCAGTCATCGTTCCGGCAATCATAATTTGATTCGCCATTTTTGTGTGCTGTCCACTGCCTGCTGGACCTTGCAACATCACTTTACCGGAAAAGACATCCAAAATAGGTTTCACTTTTTCAAAAGTTGCTTGGTCGCCACCAACCATTGTAGTTAATGTCCCGTTTTGTGCCCCTTTGTCTCCACCGGATACTGGTGCATCTAAAGCTTCAGCGCCTTTTTCTTTTGCAGCTTCATAAATTTTAACAGCCAAGCTTGGCTGACTTGTGGTCATATCAATTAAAACGTCACCTGATTTGACAGCATTCAAAATGCCTTTTTCGCCAAAATAGGTTTCTTCCACATCAGTAGGATACCCGACAATCGTTATGATTACATTTGACTGTTTCATCACTTCAGCCGGCGATTCTTGCCAAATAGCACCCGCTTCAACAAGTGAATCAGTTTTTTTCTTTGTGCGATTGTAGACATGTACTTCATGTCCGGCATTTAAAAGGTGGCGGACCATCGAAGCACCCATCACTCCGGTTCCCACAAATCCTATTTTTTCTCCCAATATAATCTACCTCCTCTAAAGCTCTAACCATACACTCTTAGTATAACACTCCTAGTAGGTGCATTCCCAATAATGTACCGAAGAAAAAAGCTTTTTGACAGCGTGAATCACTCGGGATTTTCATAAGATTTCTAATTCGTAGAATTGAGTTGGATAGCTACAGAAAAAGAGGGAGAGACTTTTTGTCTCCCCCTCTTTCAAGTATTAACGGTTAATCTGTTTAATTTTCCTCATTAAAATCGTTGTCTTTTTCTTTTCCGTTTCAAAGACATCATTTGCAATCACATTGCGATAGTAGCTCAACACACGCTTTGAAAAAGTTTCCGCTGATATTTCACGAATAAGCTCTGCTTCTTCTAATTGTTGCTGATTAGATTGTGTCTTTTCAATGGTCTGGATGATATGTTCTGCCATTTCATCATCTTCGGTAAAAAGTGAACCTAATAATGGGTTCCGAATAATTTCTGATAAATAGTCATTTCGTTTGGCAACGACCGGACAGCCATTTACAATGCTCTCCAAGTACGTCAGTCCTTGTGTTTCTGATTCTGATGCGTTGACATAAACATCTGCCATTTGATAGTAGTTCGGCACAGCTTCGTAAGCAACTTCCCCAACAAATGAGATAGAGTCAGTCAGTTTGGAGTCTCTAACCAGTGTTTCTAAATCTTCACGAGCTGGACCATCTCCCGCAAATACGAGCTTTGCATTCGGATATTTCTTCAATACTGCCGGAAAGGCATTAATTGTCTTGTGAAGATTCTTTTCATAAGCCAAACGTGACAAGGAAAGAAGTACAATTTCATCATCTTTCAATCCAAGCTGCTGACGCATCTTCTCACGTATGCCTGGTATAGCTTCTGGAATAGGAATCCCTGTTGGAATCACACGAATCTCAGCCTTCACGCCATAATCCATAAGCATTTCTTTCATTAATTGACTTGGAACAATAATACCCGCTGTCCGATTACAAAATATTCTACTCAGACGAATAACATCGTTTTTACGGATTATTTTGCCTCTTGCTATATAGTGTACGTATTTCTCGTACATCGTGTGGTACGTATGGATACTTGGTATATCGAGCATTTTTGCGACATATTTCCCTGCAATCCCTAAACTAAATTCGGTATGTGTATGAATAATATCAATTTTATATTTCTTCGCTTCTTTCAGCGCTTTGGAAAATCCTTTAATCGCAATGCGCCGTTCTTTGAATGATAAAAAAGGAATACTGGTTAAGCGGACGATATTCGGTTCCACAACAGCATGGGGATCTGTCGTCGTAAATATAATCACTTCGTGTCCACGCGCTTCCAACTCATCTTTTAAAATTTTGATGGATGTCGAAACCCCACTTATCTGTGGAAAATATGAATCAGTAAACATTCCAATTCTCATGTCTTCACCTTCTTTTCATTTACATCTTTCATTTGAGTAAAGTATAAACCAAAAATCCTTAAAAGAGCATAGCACTTTAGTCCTATATTAACTTGAAAAACGATGATTTCCTCCATCATCCAAACGATACGTAATTATACAGTACTCTGTTTTTAGCATAAATACAAAAAAAGAAAACTTGAACTGCCCCCTGTCAAGTAGACAGGTAAAAAAACAAAATAGTTTATGCCATGTATAACGTTTGTTGTGCATGGCATTTTTAATTGCCCCCGTATTGGGTGTTGGCGAAGGAAATGCCCTCCGGCCTGCGGGATTTCCTAAAATTATATCTACTAGCATCATATTTTTTAAGCTGGAATCCCCAAGCCCATCTTCAAGGTCACCCGTCGGGTGTTATAAAAAGCAATGTATTGTTTAATATCCTGCTCCAGTTCCTCAAAACTCTGATAGGTCTTGAGGCGGTACATCTCCTCTTTGATGATTCCCCAGAAGTTCTCCATCGGCCCGTTGTCGATGCATTTGCCCACTCGGGACATGCTCTGGATGAGGCGGTTTTCTGCCACGAATTTTTTGAAGCCATGCGAGGTATACTGGAACCCGCGGTCACTGTGCAGCAGCGTTTTGCTTGGGATAAGCTGGTCCTTGATTTGGCTGACGGTATCTCGGACCAAGGCGTTGTTGTTCGCCTTCGACAGTTGATAGGCCACAATTTTATTTTCCCCATAATCCAAAATCGCGCTGAGATAAGCTTTGGATTGCTGCCCGTACTTGAATTCCGTGACATCGGTCAACAGCACTGTCATCGGCTGGTAGGCCTTTCGGAATTCCCGGTTCAGGATGTTCTCTGCCACATGTGCTGGCTTGTGCGGTTTATAGGCATAGCGTTTCCGGCGGATAACGGCCTTCAAGCCCGCCAGTTTCATCAATCGGAAAATAAACTTTGCTTCGAAGCGAATTCGCTTAGTTTATTGCTATATAAAAAAAAGCCCCCTCATTACATCACGAACCCTCATTACAGGATTGGTAAAATAACAACGGAGCTGCTTTTTATTATTTAATTAATTCTTGCATTTCTTCAACTAAAGCAATAACTTCTTCAACTGTTGCACATTCGTTGATTGCTTTATTTGCTAGTTTTTCCATTTCTTTGGAATCCAATTTAGCCACTAAGCTTCTTGTTTTCAAGACACTTGAAGCGCTCATTGAGAATTCGTCCAGACCTAGACCTAGCAACAATGGTACAGCTGTTTGGTCGCCGGCCATCTCGCCACACATACCAACCCATTTGCCTTCAGCATGTGCTGAATCAATAACATGTTTCAACAATGTTAAAATAGCAGGGTTATATGGTTGGTACAAGTATGACACGCGTTCGTTCATACGGTCAGCAGCCATTGTGTATTGAATCAAGTCATTTGTTCCGATACTGAAGAAGTCAACTTCTTTAGCGAATTGATGAGCTAATACTGCTGCAGCAGGAATTTCAATCATGATACCCACTTGGATTTCATTTGAAACTTCTGTTCCTTCTGCTTCTAGTTTTGCTTTCTCTTCGTCCAAGATTGCTTTCGCATCGCGGAACTCATTTACTGTTGCAATCATTGGGAACATAATGCGTAATTTACCATGTACAGATGCACGTAGCAATGCACGCAATTGTGTACGGAACATTTCTGTTTCCGCCAATGAAATACGAACAGCGCGGTAACCCAAGAACGGGTTCATTTCTTCAGGTAATTGTAGGTATGGCAATTCTTTATCGCCACCGATATCCATCGTACGAACAACAACTGCTTGTCCGTTTACACCTTCAAGAACTGCTTTGTAAGCTTCGTATTGTTCATCTTCAGTTGGGAAGTCTTCTGAATCCATGTACAAGAACTCTGTCCGGTACAAACCGATTCCTTCCGCACCGTTTTCGATAACACCTGTTAAATCTTTAGGTGTTCCAATATTTGCTGCGATTTCAATTTGTTTGCCATCTTTAGACAAACTCTTTGAATCTTTTAATTTAGCCCACTCAAGTTGTTGCTCTTTGAAAGCAGCAGCTTTTTCTTGATAGACAGCAATTGTTTCTTCATTCGGACGAATAATAATGTCGCCTTCTAGACCATCGATGATAACCATGTCACCTTCAGCGATTACTTGTGTTACTTCTTTCGTTCCTACAACAGCAGGAATTTCTAAAGAACGCGCCATAATAGCGGAGTGAGATGTACGTCCACCGATATCGGTTACAAAACCTTTAACATAGTCACGATTCAATTGTGCTGTATCACTTGGTGTTAAGTCTTTGGCTACGATTACAACTTCTTCATTGATAGTAGCCGGGCTAGGGATTTTAACGCCTAATAAGTGTCCCATTACTCTCTCAGTTACATCTTTAATATCAGCTGCACGTTCTTGCATATATGGATTGTCTTCCATTGACTCAAACATGTTGATATACATTTTTGCAACTGTTGATAAAGCTGCTTCAGCGTTTATCATGTTTTCTGTAATATCATTTTTAATGCCATCAAATAGTTCAGGATCGGATAATACCATTAAATGTGCGTCGAATACTTGCGCTTCATCTTCACCAACAGCTTTAGCCACATGTTCACGGATACCTTGGATTTCATTTTTTGATTTCTCAAAAGAATCCAGAAGGCGCTTAATTTCGCCTTCTGGATCTGTAATTGAAACTTTATCAAAAGATAAATCTGGCTCCGTTAGCAGATATGCTTTTCCTATGGCGATTCCATCACTAGCAGCAATTCCTACTAACTGGTTAGTCATTACTCAGCCAAACCTTCTTTCTTAAGTGTTTCGACGATACCTTCCATTGCTTCAGCTTCGTCTTGTCCATCAACAGTGATTGTTACTTCTGCACCTTGGCCTACACCAAGAGACATAACACCCATGATTGATTTCAAGTTTACAGATTTACCTTTGTACTCTAGGTTAATATCTGAGTTAAATTTGCTAGCTGTTTGAACTAACAATGTAGCTGGTCTTGCGTGAATACCTGTTTCAGCAATAATATGAAAGTCTTTTTTCTCCATTACGTTGGTCCCCTTTTTATATGAATTTGGAAAGTATTCCTCAACATTTAGATTATACATCAACCGATGACTTTTAGATATTATAAAGTTCTCTAAAAAATTCTTCTATAGTAAAGGAATAGAACCCTTTCATAGAACTAGATTACCATTTTTTGTAACTTAGAACAACTCTTTTAAGCGTTTTTATATGGATTGCAATCTATTTAATCGTTAATTAATCAAAATGCTTGAAAGTCAAAATTGGTCAATGTATACTAATAGTGCAAGTAAAAATAAAAAAACGCAATACAGAAAGGATGTTTAATAATATGAAATGTATAAATTGTGGCCAAAATGAAGCATCCATCCACCTCTATGCGTCACTAAATGGTCAAACTCAAAAAATCGATTTATGTCAAAATTGTTATCAACAACTAACAGCCTCTCGCGGGCAAAATCCTAACATGGGCTTCTTCAGAAATCAAATGGGTAACGATCCGTTTAACTTCGGCGACTTAGAGCAGTTCTTCCGCCAAGCTCAACAACAAAACCGTGCCCAAAAACAACCAAACGGTCCACAACCGCAACAAGGTACAGATGGCGGCAAGGACGGCGGGCTATTAGGTCAGTACGGTGTTAACTTAACCGAATTGGCACGTCAAGGAATGATTGATCCGGTGATTGGTCGCGACAGCGAAATTGCCCGTGTAATTGAAATTCTAAATCGCCGTAGTAAAAACAACCCTGTTTTAACGGGTGAAGCAGGTGTTGGTAAGACATCCGTTGTCGAAGGTTTAGCACAAAAAATCGTGGATGGTGATGTTCCGCAAAAACTGTTGGACAAAGAGCTTATTCGTTTAGATGTCGTTTCTCTCGTTCAAGGAACAGGAATCCGCGGTCAATTCGAAGAACGGATGCAACAATTAATGGACCAAGTCCGTCAAAATGATAAAATTATTTTATTTATTGATGAGATCCACGAAATCGTTGGTGCCGGTAGTGCCGAAGGAAGTATGGATGCCGGAAATATTTTGAAACCTGCCCTAGCGCGTGGCGAATTACAACTCATTGGTGCGACAACGTTAAATGAGTATCGTAAAATCGAGAAAGACTCTGCTTTAGAACGTCGTTTCCAACCCGTACGTGTCAGCGAGCCTACACCTGAACAAACATTGATTATTCTGCAAGGATTACGTCCGAAATATGAAGAATACCACCATGTTAAATATTCAGATGAAGCGTTGGAAGCTGCTGTTAAACTATCACATCGTTACATTCAAGATCGTTTCTTGCCTGACAAAGCCATCGACTTATTGGATGAATCTGGTTCCAAGAAAAATCTGACTCTAAAAATTGTAGATCCAAAAGAAATCGACGAACGCATTGAAGCGGCAGAAAAAGAAAAAGACGCTGCTCTAAATGCTGAAGATTACGAAAAAGCAGCTTATTACCGTGATCAACTACTGAACTTACGCAATATGAAAGAAAATCCGACTTCAATGGATAACAATAACAGTGTGACAGAGAAAGATATCCAATTAATAGTGGAAACTAAAACAAATATTCCAGTTGGTGAATTACAAGAAAAAGAACAGAAACAATTGAAAAATTTGGATGCTGACTTGAAAGCCCATGTCATTGGACAAGATGAAGCAATTGAGAAAGTTTCAAAAGCGATTCGCCGTAACCGTGTCGGATTCTCTCGTAAAAACCGCCCTATCGGTTCTTTCCTATTTGTTGGACCTACTGGTGTCGGTAAAACAGAATTGGCACGACAATTGGCTAATGAAATGTTCGGAACGGAAGATTCCATTCTTCGTTTCGACATGAGTGAGTATATGGAAAAACATGCTGTTTCTAAAATGATTGGGTCTCCTCCTGGCTATGTCGGGTACGAAGAAGCTGGGCAATTGACAGAACGTGTCCGTAGAAATCCATATAGTATTGTGCTGTTGGATGAAGTTGAAAAAGCCCATCCAGACGTTATGCACCTCTTCTTACAAATACTAGAAGACGGACGTTTAACAGACTCTCAAGGGCGTGTGGTGAGCTTTAAGGATACGATTATCATCATGACAAGTAATGCGGGTACCGGCGACCAGGAAGCAAGCGTGGGGTTCGGTGCTGCTCTTTCTGGAACAACACGTTCTATCATTGATAAACTGGGTAATTATTTCAAACCAGAATTTATCAATCGGTTCGATGCCATCGTCGAATTTAAATCCTTGTCTAAAGAAGATTTGACAAGCATCTTGACGTTGATGTTGGATGATGTAAACAATGCTTTGGCTGATAAAGAAATTACGATTAATGTAAGTGATGAAGCGAAAGCGAAGTTAATCGATTTGGGATATAACCCTGCTATGGGCGCGCGTCCATTACGTCGTATTATCCAAGATCAAATCGAAGACCGTGTCGCAGACTACTATCTAGACCACCCTTCCGTTAAAAACTTGGCCTTCGATATCGATTCAGAAGGAAATATCGAGGTAAAGCAAGCAGAGGAAGAACAGCTACAAGATGAAGAAGAAGTACGCGAAACAGAATAGAAATTTTAGCACGTTTACGCCACTATTATCTATCATTACAAAGTTATGTCCTAAAGTGAGGAATGATTCAGACATCATTACCCAGTTATGTCGCAAAGTGAGGAATGATTCGGGCATCATTACCCAGTTATGTCCTAAAGTGGGAAATCATTCGTTAATAGTAGAGGAGCCGGGAGTTATTTCCCGGCCTTTTTGCTTGCGTGTTACTATGAAGGTTATGATGCTTTCCGGTTTAATTTTCCCTTATGCTTCTTTAATTTTTAGAAAAGGTTTATAATGAGGGTAATTGAAAAAGCAGAGGGGGGTATTATATGAAACTAATTGACGTAACCAATAGCCATCCGGAACTTGTACGTGAGCAATTAGCCAATACGGACGCAAACTTCGTCAAGGTTTATTCGCTCGGACAAACAACAGTAATTTTTACGGGTGCCCCAACACACGAAGACATCATTCTTCTGAATCGGAACAGACGCGTTAAACAAAATGAAATTGATTTTGTTCGCAACAAATTAACAGACTGGACGGAAGAAGTTGATGTTGAAGTGATGCCCGGACACAACTTTGTGGAATTATCTTATATCAAAAAAGATGCGCGCTGATTACAGCACGCATCTTTTTTTGGTTTTTATAGTAAGGCTTTTAATTTAACTTCAGGGTACTTATCTTCGAACCAACGCATAGCGAATTGATTTTCGAATAGGAATACTGGGTTATCAAAGCGGTCCTTGCATAACAAGTTACGACTTGATGACATGTTCACATCTAGATCCTCTTCTTCAATCCAACGTGCAATTTTGGAGCCCATTGGAGTCATATCTACTTCAGAATTATATTCATTCAACAAACGGAACTGGAATACCTCAAATTGCAACTGTCCGACAGCACCCAAAATAAATTCTTCCGTATGGTACGTTTTATACAGCTGAATGGCACCCTCTTGAACTAATTGTTGAATCCCTTTGTAGAATGATTTTTGTTTCATAACGTTCTTAGGCGTTACTTTCATAAATAATTCAGGGGTAAACTGTGGTAATGCCTCGAATTGAACTTTATTTTTACCTTCATACAGCGTATCGCCGATTTGTAAGTTACCCGTATCATACAGACCGATAATATCGCCTGCAACGGCACTTTTCACTGACTCACGGGAGTCCGCCATAAACTGCGTTGTATGTGACAATTTTAGTTTTTTACCTGTACGTTGGATAGTAACATCCACACCCGGTTCAAATTCTCCCGAGCAGATACGCATAAATGCAATTCTATCACGGTGAGCAGGGTTCATATTGGCTTGAATTTTGAAAATAAACCCAGTCAAATCTTCTTTAGAAGTTGGAATTAATTCTCCCTCTTCCGTTTTCTTAGCTGCTGGACTCGGCGCAAAGTCGATGTAAGCGTCCAAGAATGTTTGTACTCCAAAACCTGTTAAAGCAGAACCGAAAAATACCGGTGTTAATTCGCCGTTAGCGATTGCTTCTTCATCGAATGGATTTCCTGCTTCGTTTAATAGAAGAACATCTTCCATAGCTTGTGTGTAGATTGTTGATTCTGTAATAGGATAGTCGCCAATGATTGCACCATCTTCATCCAATGGCAAGAAATCATTGTCCCCGTTTTGCTCAGGGTGTGTCAATTCAACACGGTTATTGTAAATATCGTAGATACCAAGGAAGTTTTTACCCATTCCCATTGGCCAGTTCATTGGGTATGCATCGATTTCCAATACTTCTTCCAATTCAGCAATAAGATCCATCGGTTCGCGTCCATCACGGTCCAATTTATTAATGAAGGTAAAAATCGGAATACCGCGCATCCGACAAACTTTAAATAGTTTTTTCGTTTGCGGCTCAATCCCTTTACCACTATCGATAACCATGACTGCACTGTCTACTGCCATCAGTGTCCGGTATGTATCTTCTGAGAAATCCTCATGTCCTGGAGTATCCAAAATATTGATTTGTAACCCATCATAATCCACTTGCATAACTGAACTTGTTACGGAAATACCACGTTGTTGCTCAATTTTCATCCAGTCGGATTTAGCAAATTTCCCTGATTTCTTCCCTTTTACCGTACCCGCTTGACGGATTGCTCCCCCAAATAATAGGAGTTGCTCTGTAATCGTCGTCTTACCAGCATCCGGGTGAGAGATAATTGCAAATGTTTTTCGTGTGTTTACTTTATCTGTTAGTGTTTGTGCCATGATTAATCCTTTCTTACTTCGTATTCTCGTGAATAGCCTTAGCTATTATAAACATAAATGACAACTCCGGCAACTGCGAAGAGTTAACCGGAGCTTAGAAGTTATTCGCTTTCTTTATTTACTCATTTTTGGAATTTCATCCACAACAAGTCGTTCCGGTACTTCATGATGCGTGCCGTCAATATAACGCACACCCACTCTGGCCAAGCGATTGTTGTCAAATTCAAGTGTTTTGATTTCTAAGCCGTTTACCTGGATAGTTGCTGACTCTCCATTTTCAGGTAGCATGCCGATTTCCGTTAATAGATACCCCGCGATTGTATCGACAAAAGTCGACTCTAATTCTGTGCGGAAGAAATCATTGAAGCGATACAATGGTGTCGCACCATCCACTTCAAAATAATTTTCATCTTTGCGTTCAATTAACACGTAAGCCTCATCATACTCATCTTCGATATCTCCGACAATTTCTTCTAAAATATCTTCCAATGTGACGATTCCAACCATCCCACCGTATTCATCATGTAGAATTGCCAACTGGTTATGACTGCGTTTTAAGACGGCCATCAATTCATCCGTTGTAATTGTTTCAGGAACAAATAAGGGACGATTTAGGATTTTTCGTAAATCGATTTCTTCAAGTGGCGTTACACGCGATTCTTTTAATAAGTTTTTCAAGTGTAACAAGCCGATTACATCGTCTTTATCATCATTGTAAACCGGGATTCGTGTATAGGGAGAATCAAGGGCTTCTTTAATATTTTCGTACGTGTCAGCTGTAATATCCAACATAAATGTATCCGTACGCGGCACCATCACTTCACGCGCCAACTTGTTATCCATTGCCAAAACACCTTTTAACATACGAAACTCTTGGGCTTCAATCGTTCCCTCCGAGTTACTTTGTTTCAATAATGTTTGCACTTCTTCACGTGAATAACTTTCGCTGTCATCCTTGAATGTTATCGGTGTAATTTTTTCTAAAAGACTAGTAGAGAAAGAAAGCAATCGCACAAAAGGTTTCATGAATTTTTGTACAATCGTAATAATACCGGCTCCCCGATAGGCGATTTCTTCAGAATTCTGCATCGCAACCTGTTTCGGAAATAACTCTCCAAAAACAAGCGAAATATACGATAACAAAACCGTTACAATTAATACTGCGAGTTGTTTTGCGCCAGGAAGTGCTGTGAGATAGGGTTCTAAGATTCCCGCAAAAGAATTTGCTGCGGATGCACTTGATAAGAAACCAGCCAATGTAATGGCAACTTGAATGGTTGCTAAGAAATCGTCGGAATTATCTAATAGTGCTAATACTTTACGCGCCTTTTCATCACCTTTAATGGCCTCATTAGCTACTTTATTTTTATTTAATGATACAAAAGCCATTTCCGCTGATGCAAAAAAGGCATTAATGCCAGTCAACAAAGCTACTAATAACAACTGCCATATCAAATTCTGACTGTCGGGATCTGCGTTCATTTTATTATTTCTCCTTTTAAATGTAATACGTTAATTATCACTTGAATTTCCTTAAAATACAAGTTTTTTTTCGTGGTGGCCACCAGCGACTGGGAAAGGGCTCACTCAGATCAAAATTCACGGTTGAGTGAGCTCTTTTTGAAATAAGGGCTCACTCAAATCAAAATTCGCGGTTAAGTGAGCTCTTTTTGCGATAAGGGCTCAAGNNACGGTTGAGTGAGCTCTTTTAGTTCCAGCTACACAAAAAGACAGGGCTCTCGCCCTGTCTTTTAATCACGATTATTATGCTTGGTCAAATGACTCTACGTCAACATGGTTTAACATGTTTTCTTGTTCTAGAGCTTTGTGAGCCAACAAGTTCAAGTAGTTCCATGGACGGTCGAAGTGTGGTTGGAAGAAGAAGTCTACCAATGCCAAGTCTTCGATAGTCATGCGGCCTTGAATTGCCAATGACAATGTGTTTGCAGATTGTGTAACGTCATATTTAGACATTACTTGTCCACCAACGATACGAAGTGTATCTTTTTCGTACACAAGTCTCATAAGGATTTTTTCGTTTGATGGCATGAATTCTGGACGGTAGAAATCTTCGAACAATACAGATTTTGTTTCTAGTCCGAATGCTTTACTACTTGAGTCAGTAACACCAGTTGAACCAATGTTAAATCCGAACAAGTGTAGTCCTGATGTAGATTGTGTTCCACGGTATTTCATTTTTGGTTCGAAAATGTTTTTACCAACCAAGAATCCCATACGTACAGCATTTGTTGCTAATGGAATGTATGCATGTCCACCGTTTGGATTGTAGTTAACTGCACAGCTATCTCCTGCAGCGAAGATATCTGGGTTGCTTGTACGCATGTAATCATCAACGATGATTGCGCCGTTTGGCAACATGTCAACTTTGTCTTTCAA
>LFRM01330632.1_pt1 | contig 19386 bp, 21 predicted proteins | sample 618341 | NCBI WGS metagenome assembly LFRM01 (sample SAMN03654438, study PRJNA283298) | anaerobic digester metagenome | isolation source: pool of bioreactors CSTR01a, CSTR02a, and CSTR03a thermophilic anaerobic... | place: Denmark: Kgs. Lyngby | collected 2014-05-21 | reverse complement strand
TTAGGTGTATCCGGTAGATTTCAAAATGAACTTTGTGTTCATAAACGAGAAGGAGAGCCATGTTTAATATGTAATACTAAAATTATTAGAATCAAAGTTGGAGGCAGAAGCACTTATTATTGTACTAATTGTCAACCTTAATCGGTTGATTTTTTCTTTCAAAACTTAAAACATCTTCACCAGTTAACATTTGATATATACTTGCTACTTTTAATTCATATTCTTTAATTAATGAATCATTAATTTTTGATCCGATTAAAATTTGGTTGTCTTTTTTTATCTTATTTAAATATTTTTGACCATTATTATTGAATCCTAAAACACGAATATATTCTGGAAAGTTGTGTTTTAATTTATCTTCTTTAGTTAAATTAACTAGTATATGCATTAACATTCGATTAATTCGATTATATGTATATCTTTTCGATTTAATTCTTTTGACTAATTCTTCATAATTATTTACGTCATTTATTACTTCGATTAGTTTGTTATCAATTCCTTCATCGACTGTTAATACAGTATTTAATTTAGTATTAGTAATTATTTGATACTTAATTAACAAAAATAATAACTCATAATTAATTTTATTAAGACTAGTTAATGAAGAATTAGGTAAATAGTTATTAATTTGTTCAAAATTATTTATTTTTTTTCTGATATTAGTCGCGCTAATAATTTCATTATTACTTAATGTATCGTGGTAATCATTTGTTCTTTTAATAGTAATTGGAATAATAGTAGATTTAAGAAGTTTAATTGATTTAATATATGAAACACCAAGTAAATCATTTGGTGTAGTAATATCTGAATTAATGGCTCTGCTTAATGCTGTTGGATAATTAATCCCAGATTTTAAATTATTCTTTACATCATCATTAAATTTAGTAGTTAATTGTTTAAGAGCAATTTTTTCTAATTTTTTAATATCATTTGATTCACTTCCAAAAATAAGTAATTCACATTTCAATTCATCAAGAATCTTAATTGATGATAGTGCAAATATATCTGCAGAATTACTCCCAAAGAAAAAAGGTAGTTCAACAACTAAATCAATTTTATTTTCTAAAGCAATTTTTGTTTTTGATGATTTGGATAAAACACTAGGTTCTCCTCGCATTAAAAAATAACCATTTAATACTAAAATAATTATAGAATCGGGATACATTTCTTTAACTTTTTCAATGTGATAAATATGTCCATTGTGAAATGGATTATATTCAGCAATTATTCCAATGACTTTCATATGTCACTTCCTTGGAATAATTATAACAATATTCTTTACATTTATCAAAAGTTAGGTATAATAAAGCAAATCAAAAACAAGAGGAGTGACTTTATGTATATTAGATTAAAATCAAGCATTGATCAAAACATAAAAATAAACGGACCAATTAATATACCTAAAGGTTTTCTCACTAGTACAAAAATTAAGTCATTAAATTGTTTTGTAAATGGGTTTCTAGATAGTAAAAAAAATCTATCTTTAAATGTAAAAGGAAAGATAAAAACGACAAGTATATATACATTTGAACTAGAAATATCAAAAGATGTCACAAAATATTTGCAAAATAATCAAAATGCACTTGATATTAATTTAATTGTGTGGGAAAATATACTACTGGAAGTTCCATTAGATTTTATGGAAGAAAAACAAGGATTAATGTTAGATATAATCCCGGAAAGTGGAAGGAGTGAATAATAATGGCAGTACCATTTAGAAGAACTAGTAAAACTAAAAAAAGAATGAGAAGAACCCATCTTAAGAAAGATGCACCTACTTTAACTACATGTCCAAATTGTAAGGCAACTATTACACCACATCGTGCTTGTACGAGTTGTGGATATTATAAAGGAAAAGAAGTTGTACCAGTTACTGAAAAGAAAGTCGAAAAAAAAGAAGTTAAATAATAACTTCTTTTATTTTTCATTAAATAAATTATCCGAGTAGAATTGTGGTTCACATGTTAAATTTATTTTTAAACTTTTTAATATTTGTAAATCACCATTGTATAGCATATATGAAGAGTGTGCTTCACAACCTTTTAATTTATCTAAATTTGCAAGAGCTTGCTCAATAATTGGGTTGGTTGCTGAACAAATAGATAAGGCAATAAATACATCTTGTAAACCTAATGAAGTTTGATTTTTATCAAATAGAACTGGTTTGTATTTTAAAATCGGATTTAAAACTGATTTTGATAATAAATCAACATCATCAGGAATCTTTGTAATGCTTTTAATGGCATTTAGAATTAATGCGCTGGGAGCACTCAATAAAGATGATTCTTTTCCAGTTATTATCTTACCATTAGGAAGTTCAATAGCAACAACATGAACTCCTGAAATTTCTGATTTTTTTAAGCAAGTAGGAATTACTTTTCTCATTTCTTTATTTATTTTAAGTTCATCCATTAATACTTTTATTCTACTAGATACTTCATATTCTTCCTTACCTGATTTATGATCACATAAAGCCGTATAATAACGCCTAATTACTTCATATTTAGCCGCATTTTCAATTATTTTATTATCAATAATACATTCACCAATTAAATTTATACCCATATCAGTAGGTGATTTATATACATTAGTATTAGTGATTTTATATAAAATGTTTTTTAAAATTGGAAAAACTTCTAAATCACGATTGTAATTGACACTTGATATACCATAAGCTTCTAAATGAAATGAGTCAATCATATTAACATCTTTTATATTTGCCGTTGAAGCTTCATAAGCAATATTAACTGGATGTTTAATCGGTAAATTCCATACTGGAAATGTTTCAAATTTGGCATATCCAGCTTTGTTACCTCTTCTATATTCATGGTAGAGTTGAGATAAGCAAGTCGCTAATTTACCTGAATTAGCTCCAGGAGCAGTGACAACAATTAATTTACGACTAGTTTTAATATAAGGATTTGCTCCATATCCATCATCACTGACTATAATATCGATGTCAGTTGGATATCCTTTAGTGAAGGTATGTAAATATGTTACGATTTTCTTATTTTCTAATTTATTTCTAAATTCTTTAACCCCTTTTTGGTTATTGAATAGAGTAATAACAACGGAATTTATTTTGATGTTTAAATTTTTAAAGTTATCAATTGTTTTTAATAGATATGTTTCATAAGTAACACCATAATCAGATCTAATGCGGCTGCTTTCGATATCATTAGCACTAATGACAAAAATAAATTCCATTTCGTCCTTTAATTGTTCAAGGATTTTAATTTTAGTATCAGGAACGAAACCAGGAAGTACTCTTGAAGCATGATGGTCGTCAAAAAGTTTACCACCAATTTCAAGGTATAATTTGTCATATTTTTTCATTCGTTCTTTTATTTTTGCACTAGTAATTTTTAAATATTTATCATTATCGAAACCTATTTTCATGTTTTACCTCATCATATAAATTTATCTTATCATAGTTTAAATGTGGTTTATAGATTTTTTTAATTTACATTGTTTTACACCTATATTGTAAAATTATAAAAATTAGTCAAAAACACTTGCTTTTTTAAATATTGAATAGTAATATAATGGTAGACAGTGGTACATTGTGGTTGAAAGTGGGGCGATCGAGATGTTAATAGGTGAATATCATCATTCAATTGATGATAAGGGACGAATTATTATTCCTTCTAAGTTCAGATATGACTTAGGTGAAAAATTTATTGTTACACGTGGACTTGATAAATGTTTATTTGTCTACAGCGAACAAGAATGGAATAAGTTAGTTGACAGGTTAAAAAAATTACCATTCACCAAACAAGACGCTCGAAATTTTCTCCGCTTTTTCCTATCAGGTGCTACTGAATGTGAATTTGACAAACAAGGTCGAATTAACATTACCTCCCCATTGGTTAGTTACGCCGATTTAAAAAAAGATTGCGTTATAATCGGCGTAAATGACCGACTTGAAATATGGGCAGAAACTGGCTGGAACAATTTTATCACAAGTAATTCTGATAACTTATCTAGTTTAGCCGAAAATTTATACCTAGAAGCGGATATTGAATCATAATGCATGAAAGTGTTTTACTCGAAGAAGCAATTCAATATTTGAATATTATAGAGAATGGCATATATGTTGATGCAACACTAGGATATGGTGGACATAGCAACGAGATATTAAGGAGATTAAAAAGGGGTTTCCTATTCGCCTTTGATCAAGATAGCGAAGCAATCTTGATCAGTAAAAACAAATTAGAACAAACTAGTTCTAATTTTAAAATAATCCATTCTAATTTTAAAGATATGAAAAATCAACTTGCATTAGAAAACATTAATGAAGTAGACGGAATAATCTTTGATTTAGGAGTATCTAGTCCGCAAATTGATGATGGATCTCGTGGATTTAGTTTCATGAAGAATGCTAAGTTAGATATGAGAATGGATCAAGAAAGTCATGTATCAGCTTATGAAATAATTAATTATTATTCTGATACAGATTTATTTAAAATTTTTATTAGTTATGGAGAAGAAAAATTTAGTAAACCAATTGCTAAAAAAATTGTCGAACTACGAAAAACCAAACAAATTGAAACAACATTTGATCTAGTTGACGTTATAAAGGCAGCTGTACCATTTAAATACTATATTAATAATCATCCTGAACGAAGAATATTTCAAGCAATAAGAATTGAAGTGAATAAAGAATTAGATGTTTTAAAGAAAACTTTACCAGAAGCAATTAAATTATTAAAACCAAAAGGAAGATTAGTAGTAATTACGTTTCATTCGTTAGAAGATCGAATCGTAAAAAATATATTTAAAGAATATACTGATATCCCGGACATTATTAAGGGAGATCCAAATATAAGTGATGAATATTTACCAAAATATAAATTAGTTACTACAAAACCAATTATTCCCAGTGAAAAAGAAATGAATAATAATCGAAGAAGTCAGAGTGCAAAACTAAGAGTAATCGAAAGGATATAAGATTAAAATGAAAAAAACAACCAAAATTAAATTATTTAAAATTGATAAAATACTATTTTCAATTATGATAGGTTTTGGTTTATTAATTCCAACATTAATAGTATTTTTAAAAGCAACATTATCATCAACAAACATTGATGTTGAAAAACTTAAAAATAAAATTAGTAAACAAGAATCAATTAATCAAAGTTTAGTGATGAAAATAAACGAATTAGCATCATTAACAAATATTCAAACGATTGCAAAGGAATATGGTTTAAGTTATAATAACGATAATATATTAGTAATCAAAGATAATTAGGATGTGAGTTATGAAAAGACAAGCTAAGAGGATAGAATTCAATAATATTTGTTTCCTATTAATTGTCTTTTTGTTTGTCATAATAACCGGAAGATTGTTATATATTTCTAATAGTAAAGTAGTAGATGGAACTAATATGAAAATATTTGCTTCAAATCGTAATATGAAAAAACAAATTTTATATGCCAATCGAGGATCAATATATGATATTAGTGGAGAAGCATTAGCCCATAATGTAACAGCATATACCGTTATTGCATATTTGAATGAGACTAGAACTACTAATCAAAAAAATCCTCAACATGTTATTGACAAAGAAATGACAGCTGAATTATTAGCGCCATTAATCAATATGACTAAAGAAAAAATATTAGTTTTATTGAACAAAGACGTCTATCAAGTTGAACTTGGACCTGGTGGAAGAGATATTGGAGAAGTAACAAAACAAGAAATAGAAAAATTATCTTTGCCAGGAATTTCATTCATTAAGGGTTTGAAAAGAGAATATCCTAACGGTCAATTTGCTAGTTATATTTTAGGTTATGCGAAAAAGGATGATTCTGGAGAAATAACTGGAGAAATGGGAATTGAAAGTTATTATAATGATAAATTAAAAGGAGAAGATGGCTACAAAATTTTTCAAAAAGATCGACATGGTTATCAAATTCCCGATACTCCATATAAAGAAGAAAAAGCTATTAGTGGACAAAATATATATTTAACAATTGATAATAATATTCAAATATTTTTAGAAAATGCTCTAACTAATTTAGTTGATGGTTATTCACCAGAATGGGGAATATTAACCGTAATGGATGCATCAAGTGGAGCCATTGTTGGAAGTGCAACTTACCCAACATTTGATCCTAGAACAAAAAACATTTCCAACTATAATAACCCATTAACTTCATATACTTTTGAACCTGGATCAACAATGAAAATCTTTAGTTTTATGGCAGCAATGGAAAGTGGAAAATATACCGGAAGTGATACATATAAATCTGGAACGATTGATATTAAAGGAACAACTGTTAAAGACCACAATACAAAAGGATGGGGAATTGTTACATTTGACCAAGGTTTCACCTATTCATCTAATGTTGCAGCAACAAATTTAGCACAAAAAATGGGGCTAAAACATTTAGACAATTATTATAAAAAATTAGGTTTTTCTAAAACAACTGGCATAGAATTATCGGGTGAATTAGAAGGAAAAATCGATTTCAAATATGATATTGAACTTGCTAATGCATCGTTTGGCCAAGGAATTTCTGTTACACCAATTCAAATGCTTCAAGCAATGACCCCTGTTACTAATGACGGAGTATTATTAAAACCATATATTATTGATAAAATAATTGATCCAAATAATAATGAAATTATTTTTCAAGGAAATAGAACTGAATTAGGATCAGTTGCTAGTCATGAAACAATTAACCATATCAAAGATTTAATGGATGAAACAGTCAATGGAGAAGATGTAAATATAACCGGAAGCGGATTTAAAACAGAGGCTGTAACAGTAATTGGTAAAACAGGTACTGCTCAAGTTGTTGGAAAAAATGGTCAATATTTAAATGGTAAGTATGATTATATTCGAAGTTTTATTGGAGCGTTTCCTAAAGAAAATCCTCAATATATTATTTATATTGCAACAAATAAACTTCAAGGTGGAAATAGTATTCTTGGTCGAACAATCAAAGAAGTAGTTGAAAATATATCAAAAAATAAATATTTAAGTGATGTTGATGATCAACATGTTAATGAAAATATTTACCAACTTTCATCATTAGTTAATATGAGTGTTGAAAGTGCAAAATCAACGATTGATGGCCATGCTAATCAGTATTATATTATTGGTAATGGAAATTATATAATTAAACAATATCCAGCTAAAAACACCACAATTCATAAAAATACTAAGGTATTTTTATTGACTAATTATACTCAAATAAAAATGCCAGATATTATTGGCTGGTCGAATACTGAAATTAGTGCATTATGTAATCTAATAAATCTAAAATTCCAATTTAAAGAATATGGTTTTGCAACATCTAGTTCTATCCCCACAGAACAGATAATTGATTTAAATCAAACACTAATTGTTGATTTAAAACCAAAATTACGATATAATAGAATAAGAAAGGTATGATAAAAGTGAAAGAGGATAATAAAAAGGTTGTAAAAAAAGGAAAAACAAAATCAACCGCAAGCAAAAAAACTGGATTAAGCACTAAAACACCAACAAAAAAAGTAATTAAAAAACCAGTTGTTTTGGAAGAAGAAAAAATTGTAGTTGTTAAAAAATCTGAAAATAGTTTTTCAAATAATTTACTTCCAATATTGATTTTTTCTTTATTAACTAGTTTTATTGCCATCTTTGTTGCATATTATACTACTAGCAAAGAAAACATATTCACCTTCAGTGGTTTCAATAGCTACATTAGTGTTGATAGTGGATTAATTGCTACAACCCAAAAAGTAAATGGTTTTGAAGGAAATAATATTCAATATATTTATAAAGATGATATTATAGTTACTAAATACGAAATAGGATATTATTTAAAAAACAATAACTTTTCAACTCCAATTATTAAGTTTGAAGGTAAATCAGAACAAGGAATTTCATTAAAGAAAGTAATTGATTCAATTGTTGGACTTGATTTTACAGAACCAGCAAATGTCGAGAATTATTTAACTAAAGAATCGATTGAATTATTAAAAGAAAACAAATTATATTTTATTATTAAATATGAAACCGAACATGACAATGAAACAATTCCAAATAATATTGAATTAAAATTAAATGTTTTATATCTTGGAAATAAAAAATAAGAATAATCTTCTTATTTTTTTTATTAGTAAAGTAACATTAATAATTTGTTGAAGATACTCCTTTTTATGTTAAAATAATAATATAGGAAGTGATATCATTGGAAACAAAAAAAATACTTTATAATAATGAAATAATAAATTTTATCATTAGTGTTTCTGATGATGAAATAGAAGTAAATCTTCCAATAGTAATTAACAATCTTGATAAAACCATTGATTTATCTAAAGAATTTTATCTCCTTAGAGAACTGGAAGGATCCGATCAAGATGAATAGACAAATAGAAATGGATAAATTTATTAAATACATTGCTCTTGTAAGTGAAGAAAATCAGGATATAAAATTTGATGAGAAAATAATTTATTCCGAAATGATTAATTTTTTAGTTCCTAAAGAATATAAGGAAATAAGTATCTTTCAATTATTTGTTAAATGGATAAACCATTTTAAAACATATCAAAAAATCGATGCTTTCATTGATCCAAATTGGAATAAATATATTCAATTTTATCGCAATGCTTATGCTTTAAATTCTTACTGTTATAAACTGTCTTTATCTTTAAATGATATTGGTTTTAAATCTTCAGCAATTATTATGTTACTTGATTTTCTTGACCAACAAGAAATTAATTTTATGGTTAAAATATTTTATAAAATAAAGAGTGATTCAATTACAATTAGAGTTAATTCATCTGATGAAGTTACTAAAATAATTGATTATATTAAAAATAATCAATTATTTCATGACAACATGCTAAAAAACAATCCTTTTATTATTTGCCAAGACAATATTGGAATTTGTTATGATCAAAGACTCAGTTATAATTTTGAAGTTGCCGTGTTGATTAATAATTATATTAGACATTTATCTAAAACATTAGACTATGGAAACGCAAGTTATAATGGTTTTTGTTTTTTTGTTAATGAAATAAAAAAAGCTATGATAAATGATTCAGATTATATTAATGAGTATAAAAGCAATCGAATACCTTTGAATGGTTTAATTGCCGATAATTATGAATTTATTAAAGAAATTGATTTAATTCAAAAAGCAATTCTAAACAAAGTATTATTTGAAGACATTAGAAAAACAAATATTAATGATAATGAATTAGACATTCCGAAAATTACATATTTAGAAAAGGCAACATATGACACATACAATACTTTAGGATTAAATCAGACAAAATTAGCAGTTTATGAGTATGTAAAAAATAATAATTTTATGGGATTTACTAGAGAAAATCGATGTCGATATAATTTAACGACAAATACAAACAGATACTTAATTAAACAAGAAATTATGAGTGTTAGTGATGACTTGAAAATCAAGGGTACTATTGAATTATATGTTGAAATAACTTTACAGAAAATTCGTGATATTCAAGAAGAAGTGTTAAAAAAGTTAATTCAATTAATAGTAATAAAATATAAAGACGAATGGTCATTGTCTAGTTCATTAGAATCAATAAAAAGTCATGACTATAGTGTATTTACAAGAGATTATAATATTCGTTCTACAATTAAATATTTGTTTATACCAAAAGACATTTTGTTGACTATGCGAAGAACAATGCAAAAGGAGAATCCTAAGTACAAATATTTAAACGATGAAATGATTGTCAAAAAATATGAATCATTTATCATAGATTCTATTAAATAATCACTAGTAAAATAACGTTTTTAATGTATAATAAAGAAGAGGTGGAAATATGTTAATTTTAGCTAAAGCAGCCATGGCAATTATGATTGGGTTTATTACTGCTTTAATTTGTGGTTTTATTTTAGTACCAATGTTAAAAAAATTAAATGTAAGACAAAAAGTTAGCTTGTTTGTTGGAGAAAGACATTTAGCTAAAGATGGGACTCCAACTATTGGTGGATTAATTTTTATTATACCCACATTTTTAGTAACGATATTCTTGTTTTTAAGAGGAAGTGTTAATTGAAATTCAAATCTGATTATTTTATTATTTGTTTTTATTGCATATGCAACTTTAGGTTTTATCGATGATTTTATAAAAATAAAATTTAAAAACAATAAAGGTTTATCAATTGGAGTAAAATTAATTGCTCAAATGTTTATTGCCTTAGTATTTTTTTACATTTATATGTACAATGGTGGTCAACCAATTGTCGAAATAAGTTTATTTAATATTACACTCCATATGGGATGGATTTATGGCTTATTTATTTTATGCGTTTTGGTTGGCACAACTAATGCAGTAAATATTACCGATGGCTTAGATGGATTAGCTGGGGGACTTTCTCTAATTGCTTTCTTAGCTTTTGGGATTATTTCTTGGGGAACTTCGTGGGTTAGTGGATATCAAGATATTGCGATTTTTTGTTTTATTTTAGTTGGTGGATTAATGGGATTTTTAATTTTCAATACCAAACCGGCTAAAGTTTTTATGGGTGATACAGGAGCGTTAGCTTTGGGAGGTGCACTCGCAACAGTTGCAATATTAACTCGACATGAAATGTTACTGATAGTTGTTGGTGGAGTATTTGTAATTGAAACTTTAAGTACATTAATTCAAATATTTGCAATTCGAAAGCTACATCGAAAAGTATTTTTAATGGCCCCATTACATCATCATTTTGAAAAACTCAATTGGGAAGAAAATGATATTGTAAAATTATTTTGGGCTATAGGTTTTATTTTAGCAATGATTGCTATTACATATGGTGTTTGGATTTAAAAGGAGAATATAAATGTTAAAAATATATAATGTTTTAAGGCGAACAAAAGAAGAATTTAAATCAATTAATGAAAAAAAAGTAAATATGTATGCTTGTGGTATTACTGTTTCTGATAATGCGCATATTGGACATGCTTATCAAGCTATTATATTTGATGTAATTAGAAAATATTTAGAATATATTGGATATGATGTTAATTATGTTCGAAATTATACAGATGTTGATGATAAAATTATTATTAAAGCTAGAAATCTTAAAGTTAATCCAAAAGATTATGCGGAAAAATTAATTATTAAGACTGATCGAGAATTAGTGAGTTTAGGTGTTGAATTACCAACTATTTCAGCTAAAGCTACTGAATGTGTTCCCGATATGATTAAATTTATTGAAAAACTTATTTCTGCTGGACATGCTTATTCTACTGAGAGTGGCGATGTTTTCTTTTCGGTAAGTTCATTTCCCAACTATGGAAAATTTTCAAATAGAATTGTTGAAGAAAACATTAGTGGAGTTCGTAAAGATGTTGAACCAGGAAAAAAAGAAGATGCTGATTTTGCATTATGGAAAAATGCTAAAGATGATGAAATATTTTGGCCATCTCCTTGGGGAAATGGAAGACCAGGATGGCACATTGAATGTTCAACAATGAGTATGAAATATTTAGGAGAACAACTAGATATTCACGGTGGAGGAAAAGATTTAGTGTTTCCTCATCATGAAAATGAAATTGCTCAATCTGAATCATTAACAAAACAAACATTTGCTAATTATTGGATTCATAATGGCCTAATTAAAGTAAATGGTCAAAAAATGAGCAAATCATTAGGAAATGGTATTTTAATTGAAGATTTACTAAAAGAATATAATTTTGAAGTGATTAGAATGACACTTCTTCAAAATAATTATCGTTCAGATTTAAACATTATTGATGGTATGTTTGAAATGAATGAACATAAAATTTATCAAATGTATGAAGTGTTTAATCAAATAAACAATAAACAAATTGAACAATCCTTAGATTTAGAGATTCAAAATAGAATCAATAATGAGTTTAAAGATGCTATGGACAATGATTTTAATTCATCTTTAGCAATTGCCAATCTTTTTGGTTATATAAATGAAATGGCAAAAATTATTAATGATAAGAATCAATTAAAATTGTTGTTTTCTATGAAAGAGTCAATTATAACAATATATAAAGTATTAGGCCTTGCCAATCAAGATCCTGCCGGTGTCTTATTATCAATAAAAAATAAATATTTATTAAAATACAATATTTCTGAAGAATATATCAACACACAAATAAATCTCCGTAGTGAAGCAAAGAAATCTGGTAACTATGTTGAAGCTGATCAAATTAGAACCAATCTATTAGATTCAGGAATATTCATTATGGACACTAGAGAAGGAACATCTTGGGATATAAATTTTAAAGAATAAGTTCGTTTATCGAACTTGTTTTTTTATAATTAATATAATTTTATTTACGGTTTTATTATGAAAAGATATTAAATTAGTTATTTATAGTATATAATAATACTTATAAAGGGTGAGTATAATGCGAGTAATTGTCAGCGCTGGTGGTACTGGTGGACATATTTATCCAGCTTTAGCCATTATTAATAAGTTAAAAGAAAAAGAGAATGTCGAAATATTGTATATTGGAACCCATAATCGTATGGAAAAAGATATTATTCCAAAAGAAAATATTCATTACGAAGAATTAGAAATTTATGGTTTTAGTAAGACAAATTATTTGCGAAATTTTAAAAATATATTTTTGATTATTAAAGCCCAAATAAAATGTCGAAAAATTATGAAAGAATTCAAGCCGAATATTGTAATTGGTGTTGGTGGATATGTTACTTATCCTGTTATTAAATCTGCACATAAGTTAGGAATTAAAGTTTTTTTACATGAACAGAATTCAATTCCAGGTCGAACTAATAAAGTGTTAGCTAAGTATGCTGATGTTATTGGTGTTTCGTTTGAAGAATCAATAATCCATTTTAAAAATCATTCAAAAATTGTTGTAACTGGGAATCCATGTGGTGAAAGAATATTGAATTTAAAACCGATGTCAAAAAAGAGTCTTGGATTATCAGCAAATAAAAAATTGATTGTTATTGCATCTGGAAGTTTAGGAAGTCATACTGTTAATGCCAAAATGAAAGAATATTTACTTAATGTTGGATATGAAAAATACGAAGTTGTGTATATTACAGGAAAAAATTATTATAATGAATTTATTAATAATGAAGAATTTCCCGAAAATGTAAAAGTTTTACCGTATTTAGATAATTTATCTGCATTACTTAAAAAAACTGATTTAATGGTAACTAGAGCAGGTGCCAGTACAATTAGTGAAATATTAGCTTTAGAATTACCAGCAATTTATATTCCGAGTCCATATGTATCTAATAACCATCAATATTATAATGCTCTAGAAATTGAACGATCTGGTGCAGGAGTTATTATTACAGAAGATAATTTATCAGAAGATAAATTAAAGAAAGAAATTAACCGTTTATTGTATGATCAAAATAAATATAAAGAAATGAAAGATAATTTAAAAAAAATGAGTAAACCCAACAGTGGCGAAAAAATTTATCAGATTATTAAGGAGTTGATTTAATGAATGAACTAGAGAAGTTTGGCAATGTTTTGGAAAATGTTTCATTAAAAAATTATACAAGTTATAAAATTGGAAAAAATTCAAAATTTATTGTTTTTCCTGATAATGTTGAAGATTTAGTCAAGTTAATTCAACACCTTAATTATAAAAAAATCAAATATTTTATTTTAGGAACTGGGTCAAATATTATAATTCCCAATAAAGATTATGATGGAGTAATCATTAAATTAGATAATTTTAATAAGGTACATTTTGTAGGTAATACGGTAAGTGTTGGCGCTGGAGTCTATTTACCTAAATTAGTTCAATTATCAATTGAACAAGGATTAATGGGTTTAGAATGGGCTTTGGGTATTCCTTCATCAGTTGGTGGGGCAGTTGTAAGTAATGCTGGAGCATATCTAAGTTCTATGTATGATTTTATTAAAACAGTAACTATTCTAAATGAAAAATTAGAAGTAGTACTATTATCAGTCAAGGATATTGAAAGTTCTTATCGTTATACATCATTTAAAGATAATAAGAAAATCATTGTGTTAGAAACAAATTTAGAACTTGCAAAAGGTAATTATGAATCATCAAAAGCTTTAATAGAAGATCGAATGAAAAGAAGATTACAGTCTCAACCATTAGAATATCCATCTGCAGGTAGTGTTTTTCGAAATCCTGAAGGAAATTTTGCCGGTAAATTAATTGAAGATTTAGGTCTTAAAGGACATATTATAGGCGGTGCTCAAATTAGTGAAAAACACGCAAATTTTATTATTAATATTGGCAACGCAACTGGTGAAGATATAATTAATTTAATTAATTATACTAAAGAAAAAGTAAAAGAAGCATATGGTATAGATTTAGTTTTAGAACAAGAAATAATAGAGTGGTAATGATGGATAAAAAAGTAAATGATAAAAAAATTAAAAAACATTTTAGATTTAGAAGATTTTTTGTTCTTATACTTTTTGTATATCTAATATATAGTATTATCATGTATATAATGAATATGCCGATAAAACATATTGAAATTATTGGCAATAAACATGTTACTGATAATGAAATAATTATGATTGCTGGAATTAAAGAATATCCACCAATTTTCAAATTAAATAGTAAAAAAATCGAAAAAAAGATAAACAATTTAGATATTATTAAAAACACTGAAATTAGCAAAAAGATCGATGGGACATTAATTATTAATATAATTGAAAACAAACCATTATTTTATAAAAAATCTGATCAAAAACTTGTTTTAGATGATAAAACCGAAGTAAGTGATAAAGTGTTATCTGGTATTCCCATCTTAGTAAACTTTGTTCCAGATATTATCTATAACGAATTTGTGAAGGGTTTTAGTAACTTAAATGAAGATATAATTGCAAATATTAGTTATATTGAATATAGTCCAAGCAAAAATTCTAAAAATGAAATTATTGATGAATCAAGATTCTTGTTAGTTATGAATGATGGAAATGTTGTTTATACAATTCCTAAAAAGATAAGTAATTTAAATTATTATTTAAACATCTTATCAAGATTAGAAGACCAAAAAGGAACTTTGTTCTTAGATTCGGGAAATTATGATAACTATACATTTAATCCCTTTAAATAGGTTAATATGAAAAAGAAATTATTGCTTCATAGTTGTTGTGGTCCATGCTCAACAATAGTAATAAAAAGATTATTAAGTGATTATAAGATTACTATTTTTTATTATAACCCAAATATAGAACCAAAACATGAGTACGAAAAAAGAAAAGCTGAACAAATCAAGCTAATTACATTACACTATTCAGATGTTAATTTTATTGACTGTGATTATGAAAACGATAAGTTTCACATTGCTATTAGTGAATTTGAATTTGAAAAAGAAGGCAGCAGTAGATGTTATCAATGTATGAAGTTAAGAATGGAAGAAACCATTAAATTTGCCAAAGAAAATTGTTATGATATATTTGATACAACACTTAGTGTAAGTCCACATAAAAACAGCAAGTGGATTATGGAAATCGGTCAACATTTAAGTGATCAATACCATTTTGAATACTTAGCTGGTGACTACAAGAAAAACAATGGTTATCAAGATAGTGTGTTGTTAACCAAAGAATTTGATTTATATCGTCAAAACTATTGCGGATGTCTGATGAGTAAAGAAAAATAATTGACTTGTAATTATGCTTCAAAATATGGTAAACTTGATACAGAAATAAAGAGTAGGATGATATTGTGAAAGTAGTAAGCAATTTATTTAGAAAACAAGCGTTTTTAACTATGATTTTGGTTTTAACAATTGTTGCAATTACAATGTTTTCTTCATATGCTTTATATTTTAAAGTTGATCCTATTGCGATTGCTATGGCTCAATCTACTAAAAACTTAAGAATAGTCTATGGTAATAATGGTTATGACCAACAAATCAAAATAACTGATTTAGCATCTTATACTGATGAAGAAGCAATTAAATCAAAAGATATCAAAGAATATAAATTATTTATTACTAATAATAGTAATCATAATGTTAGATCTAAAATATATTTAAAAGATGTTTCAAGTAACGAAAGTATTTTTGCTGAAAAAACAAATCAAAAATTATTAGATAAAAATTATATAAAATTTCAAATTAATGATCAAATTAATGTTTTAGGAAATCAATCTGATGGACAAATACTTGTTCATACCATTAAACCAGGAGCTGAAAATGTTGCTGAATTAACTATTAAGGTTTGGGTTGATGATACTGTTAAAGGAAATATACTTGATCAAGCAATTCATTTAAAATTTGTTGTTACAGAAATTCCCCAAAATATTTATGGTGAAGAAGCGTCAATTGTTAACACTATAATTAATCAAGAAGGTGGTATTGTCAGCATTGAGCAAAAGGAACAACCTGATTATAAACTTACAGCAATTGATAATGGTGGATTATATGTTACTGAAGATGATTTTGGTAATAGTTATTATTATAGAGGTAGTGTAACAAATAATCACGTTGTTTTTGGAACAAGTTTCTCTGATGAAAATCTTGTTTGGAGAATTGTTCGTATTAATGGTGATGGATCTGTTAGACTAATCTTAAGTGAAGAAAATTTATTAAAATTTCCTGAATTAAAAACCATTTATAATATTGCAAACATTTCTAATGGTTTTGTCGGCTTTATGTATGGAAATTTAACAGGAAAAACTGTTGATATAGTTCAAAATAACGAAAACACTAGTAATGCAAGAAATAAATTAGACACATGGTTCATTAGTAATTTTGCTGATAAGTATTATAAAGATTATTTAGTCGATCAAATATTTTGTAGTGATCGTTCAATAGTATCTGGAGCTGGAGTCGGACGAGATTTAACTTTTTATGGAGCATATGATCGTCTTGATATTACATCATACAAATTTATTCCATCAATGAAGTGTTTAAATAGTAATGATAGATATACTATTTCAAAAGAAATAGGTAATGGAACTCTAAATTATGCAATTGGCTTATTAACTGCTGATGAAGCGGTGTTTGCTGGAGCAACAAACAATGTTAAAAACTCTCTATTTTATTTAAAAATGTAAANNAAAACTCTCTATTTTATTTAAAAATGAAAGAGAATTTTTGGTTATTGAGTCCATCATCATATAATAATGGTGCGAATATTTATACTTTATCTGGAAACCGTGGTTTAACTTCATCATTAGTAACAGAAAATTATTTTTTAAGACCAGTAATTAATATTAAAGGTGATTTGATTATAAAATCAGGTAATGGAGATATATCTGATCCATTTATTCTTGAGACAGATCAAAATAATGTGGAGCAATAAGATGAGAAAGATAATTTCTAGCATTGATTTAGGTAGTGATTCGATTAAAATTGTAGTTGCTGAAGTATACCGTGGTCGTTACCACGTTTTATCTGCTGTAAGCGTTAAAAGCAAAGGCATTAAAAGAGGATTAATAATTAACGCTAACGATGTAATAGACGCTTTAAAAGAAGCATTAAAGAACATTGAAGATCGAATGGGTTTAAAAATAAAAAAAACCATTGTTAATATTCCGTCTAATTATGCTCACTTTGAAGTTAGTCGTGGATCTACAACTATAAATAATGATAATGGAGTTATCAATGGGAACGATATTGTTAGGTGTGTTCAAGGAAGTGTCTACAATCAAATTCCTTTAAACATGGAATTAGTTACGGTTATACCAATAGAGTTCATTATTGATGATAAAGAAAAGATCAAAGAACCGCTTCATCAACCTGCAAAAAAACTTGATGTGAAATCTGTTTTAATTACGACGCCAAAGAAAAATATTTATACTGTATTAAATGTTATGGAAAAAGTTGAATTAGAAGTTAGTGATATTATTTTAGGTAGTGTTGGTGATTACTATACTTTTTCTGACACTAATACTGATAAAGTTTCCGGTGTTATAATAAATATTGGTCATGAGACAACAACAGTTTCAATTTTTAATAAAGGAATTATTACTAATACTGAGATATTAGATATTGGTAATGTCAATGTTGATAATGATATTTCATTTATTTATAAAATTAATAAACAAGACGCTATGTATTTAAAAGAAAATTTATCATTAGCTCATGTTCAAACGGCTAATGCCAATGAGTATGAAGAACTAAGCGATAAAACTGGGGAAAAAATAAAAATTAATCAATATGAAATTAGTGAAATTGTTTCATCTAGGGTTAAAGAAATACTTGAACTTGCCAAAAAACAAATAAATCTCTTAACAAAAAAGGAAATTAGTTATATAATAATTACAGGAGGAATAACTGAAATCAAAAACTTTAACATAATTGTTGAAGAAATTTTTGGTAAAAGTGCTACAATAGGTCAGATAGATACAATTGGAGTTAGAAGTGGTATTTACAGTTGTTCATTAGGTATGATAAAATATTTCAGTAGTAAGTTGACATTGAGAGGTAAAAACTATTCAATATTTGATGATGACGCCGTTGACGAGTTAAGTAATAATAAAATAAGTATTACTAATGATTCGATACTTGGCAAAATATTCGGATACTTTTTTGACAATTAAGGAGAGTGAAACTAAATATGTTAGGATTAGAAATGGATCAAATCGCTAAAATAAAAGTTATCGGTGTTGGCGGTGGCGGATGTAATGCCGTTAATCGAATGGTTGATTCAGGAGTAAAAGGTGTAGAGTTTATTGTTGCAAATACTGATTTGCAAGTTTTAAATAGTAGCCGTGCTGAAAACAAATTACAACTTGGTGTTGGAACAACTAATGGGTTAGGTGCGGGAGCTAATCCCGAAATTGGAAGAGCTGCTGCTGAAGAATCTCGTTCAGATATCGAAGAAGTTCTTAAGGGAGCAGACATGGTATTTGTTACTTGTGGTATGGGTGGCGGAACTGGANNTGTGGTATGGGTGGCGGAACCGGAACCGGTGCTGCACCTGTTGTTGCTGAAATTTCTCAAAGTTTAGGGGCTTTAACAGTTGCTATTGTTACTAAGCCATTTCGTTTTGAAGGCAAAAAAAGAATGGAACAAGCAATTGTTGGAATTGAAGAACTTAAGAAACATGTTGATACATTAATAGTTATTCCAAATGATCGATTAAGAGATTTAGTTGATCGAACAACACCAATGTTAGAAGCATTTAAAGAAGTAGATAATGTTTTACACCGTGGGGTTCAATCAATTAGTGATTTAATTGCTGTATCTGGTTTGATTAATCTAGACTTTGCCGATGTAAAGGCTGTTATGGAAAAACGTGGTAATGCATTAATCGGTATTGGTATTGGAGTTGGAGAAAACAGAGCAATAGAAGCCGCAAAACAAGCTGTATCAAGTCCATTAATTGAAACATCTATTGTCGGAGCAACTGATGCAATTGTTAATATTACTGGAGGTAGCTCACTTAATTTATTTGAAGCAGAAGATGCTGCTGAAGTAGTTAGAAGTGCTGCGAATAATGAAATTAATACAATTT